>Ga0065715_10000628_pt1 | contig 10818 bp, 9 predicted proteins | sample MisBulReplicate1_FD_59102 | JGI IMG/M metagenome (GOLD analysis project Ga0065715, IMG submission 59102) | Miscanthus rhizosphere microbial communities from Kellogg Biological Station, MSU, sample Bulk Soil Replicate 1 : eDNA_1 v2 (version 2) | ecosystem: Host-associated > Plants > Roots >...
GACTACGGACGCAGGCGGGCGGCTCGACGATCTGTATCGCTCGTTCGATCACGTCACCTCGGCCACCGATCCTGTACACATCGTCAGACGATTCAAATCGCCAGCGGACAGGGAAGTCGTCGGCTTCTGCGCCGCGGCGCTCGCGTTTGGCCGTGTGGCCAGCGTGCTGCAGTCGATCGAGTCGCTGCTGGCGGTGATGGGTGAGCATCCTGCGGAGTTCGTGCGCGGCTTCGATCCAGCGCGAGAGCGGTCGCGACTCGAGCCGCTGGTTCATCGATGGATTTCTGGACGCGATCTGATGGCGCTGCTCATCGTCCTGCAGCGGATGCTCACAGAAGCGGGCTCGATCGAAGCGTTCTTTCTCGAGGGCGACGAGGCCTCGTCGCCGAATGTTGGTCCGGCGCTCGACACGTTTTCAGCGCGTGCCCTTGCCACTGACATGCGCGCAGCGTACGGAAGACGGGTGCCGCGCCAGCGCGGTGTCTCGTATTTCTTTCCGCGGCCTGCTGGCGGCAGCGCCTGCAAGCGGCTCAATCTGTTCCTGCGGTGGATGGTTCGACGCGACGAGATCGACCTTGGCGTCTGGTCGAAGGTCTCGCCTGCGCGACTGATCGTGCCGCTCGATACCCACGTCATCCGCCTGGGCCGATGTTTGAAGCTGACGCGCTATACCAGCCCGGGATGGAAGATGGCCCTCGACATCACGAACGCGCTGCGAGCGTTCGACTCACAGGATCCAGTTCGCTTCGATTTCGCGCTGTGCCACGTCGGGATGATGAACGCCTGTGGCTTTCAGAAGCCTCAGGGCAGCGCGCAGTGCCCCCTGCGCGGCTTGTGCGCTCCCTCTGGAAAGGATCAGCGCCCCTTGACGCCAAGGAGCCGCTCGTAGACCGCCATCGTGCCGTCGACCATGTGCTCCACAGTAAACAGCTTGCGCGCGCGTGTCAGGCCGGCTTCTCCCATGCGCGTTCGTTGAGCGCTGTCCTTCAGCAGCGCGATGATGCCCTCGGCGAGGGCCTCATGATCGCGAGGGGGAACCAACAAGCCGGTCTCGCCATCGGCCACCACTTCAGGCACCCCGCCCACACGCGTCGCCACAGACGCCTTTGAGGCTGCCATCGCGTCTACCAGCGACGTGCAGAGACCTTCCTGCAGCGAGCTCAGAGCGAACAGGTCGACTCCTTTTAGCAGTTCCAGCACGTCAGGTCGAAAGCCAGCCAGGAACACATGACGTTCGAGATGCTTGCGTTTGATCTGCTCTTCGAGAGCAGGTCGCAGTTCGCCCTCGCCAAGAATCACGAACCGGGCATCCGGGACAGCGCGGAGGACGATCGCGGCAGCATCAACGAGATGGTGCTGGCCCTTCTGCGCGACGAGCGCGCCGATGTTACCGACGACAGGCGCATGAGTAGGAAGAAAAAATGCGGCATGTACGTTGGCCGCTGGAAGGTGCACGATGCGCTCGACGTCAACGCCCTCATGGACGACTGTNGTTTTCTNCCTCGGGATGCCGTCCGCNATGAGCCGATCCCGAACGGCCTCGCTAATTGCGATGAAACAGGCGACGCGTCCGTACTTCCATNTCGAAAACGAGTTGTGCGCGATCCGGAACTCGATGCGTCTCGANGCGACGAGCGGCGGTTCCGGTGATGGCGACGCGATCGACAAAGCCGTAGCCGCCATTGCCACGCCATGCGGATCGTGTGCGTGAATCACATCTGGCCGCAGCTGCTTGAGGACGCGTGAGAGCCGCCACGCGGCTGCCAGATCGATCTCATTTCGCGGCGCCAGCGGGATCAGGTCTGTCCCCTCGGACATGCGGCGAAACAGTTCGCCCTCTGGATGCGCGGCCAAAGCAGCACGCTGCCGTTGCGCGCGCAGGCCCATGACGGTGTGCATCACCTGGCCCTGCCCGCCACGCCACGTGCGTGCAGTGTCTATGTGGAGCGAGAACACCGCTGCAGTTCCCAGAGTTTCGCGAACTTCAGGAAGACGGAGTACGCGTTGACGATCGAAAGCGTCAAGCCGACGGTGCCGTCGAGGAACCCTCGCCGCAGGATGTAGTTCCGAAGAAACGCCGCAGGTGGATGAACCAGCAGATGCAGCGCATTGGCGCGGCGGCCGCTTTCGTACATTTGACGCGCCGCCAGCGTGGAGTAGGCGTTGATGCGATCGAGGTGATCGCTCAGGTTTCGATACGAGTAGTGCTCCAGTTCCTTCGTGAGCGCACCAGACGGCCCCTCGACCCTGACCGACTCATGCACGTGGCGGCCATGCCATTTCGCCCTTCGCCGGTCGTACAGCCGCGTCTGGTGGTCGGGATAAAAGTCCGTCGTCCTGATCCACTGACCGAGATGGTGTGTGACTCGGGGGACTCGATACCCGCCGTGTGGCGGCTCTGAAGACAGAACGCTGCGAATCTCCGAGGCAAGAGCGGCGGGGATTCGCTCGTCAGCGTCGAGCGAGAAGATCCAGTCGTTGCTGGCGAGGCCGGCAGCGAAGTTCTTCTGATCGACGTAGCCGGTCCACGACCGGGTTTCAGTGCGGGCCCCCCTGGCGCAGGCAATGGCGAGCGTGTCGTCCGCGCTGCCAGAGTCAACGACGATGACCTCGTCGGCCCACGCAGCGCTCTCGATGGCGTCAGCGATATGTGCGGCTTCGTTGAGCGTGATGATCGTGACCGTGACACGCGGCACGGGCTGATGTTATCGCACGGCCGCGCTTTGCGAGCCTCCACCCTGCAATGGCGCCTCTTGCACGGTTTCTAGATCGACGACGGAACGGTGGAAATTCAGGACGTTCTGCAGCTCCACGTTGCGCGCCTGCGAGAGGTCGCGCTGGGCCTGAAACACGAGGAAGCTCGTCGACGTGCCTGCCTCGAACTTGCGCTGTTCGGCCTCGAGTCGACGCTCGGCGAGCTGACGCGCGGAACGTGAGCTTTCGACGCGCTGCTGGTTGGTCTGCACCTCTCGGGCGGCCACGCGAACCTGCGTGGTGATCTGCAGCTCCTGATCGCGAATACGAGTCTGCGCCTGGGTCTTTTCCAGCTGTACCCGCGCCAGGTTTGCGTCGGCGGAACTCGTGCCGATCGGATAGCTGATATTCAGCTGCGCCGTCCAGTTCGGATACTGGTTCTGAAAGAGGTCGCCGAGAACATTGTTGAAGCCCCGTTGTGAGCTGCCAAGAATATCGCCGGTACCCGGTCCGAACGGGCCCGCCCCGCGCACGAGCTGTGTCCCGCCCAGTCCCTGCAGGCCATAGTTCAGAGAGGCGTTGACGTCAGGCAGCCTTTGATTGCGATAGAACCGGATGTTGATGTCGTCGCCCTCGATCGACTTGCGCGATTGTTCGAGGTCTGTCCGTCGGCTGAGCGCGTTCTTCACTGCGGCGTCGACGTTCACGGTCGTCGGCGCGAATGGGGGCAGGTCGGAGGGCTCGATCTTGATCGTCCAGAAGTCCGGCGCGTTGGGATCGAAGACCAGCGTGCGGAGTGCGTCTTCGGCGTCACCGATATTCCCTTCCGCGACGATCACCGCCTCCTGGCGACGTGCCACTTCTGCTTCGGCCTCGACGATGTCGATGGGCGGTGTGGTGCCGATTTCAACCCTGGCGCGCGTATCGCGGAGCGACTCGTTTGCCAGATCCAGAGACTGTCGTTGCACACCGAGTGACGCGATCGCGTACGCGAGGTCCCAGAACGCGTTGCGCACGGTGCGCGTCGTCATGGCGATCGTCTGTCGAAGACTGACGTCGGAGATCTCGCGGTTCTTCGAGGTGATGAGCACCTGTTGCCGCGTGTTGTCGATCTTCCAGTTTCGCAGCAACGGCTGCGTGTAGTTCAGCGCGAGCGTCGATCGAAGCTGGGGCGAGAACGTCGAGAACGAGCTGTTGGAGTTGAATCGCGAGCTGTCCCACCCGATGTCGTAGCTGCCACCCCACGGCAGTGTCTGCGTCATGCCGATGTTGCTGAGGACCTGATCGCTACTCGTGATGGTGCCCTGCGCGCCGGCCAGGAAGTTCTGGTTCGGGGCATCCTGGCTGTTGGTCGAGAACGTCGTGTTGAAGTTGGGGGTCCAACCCGTCTTCGCGTTGACGATATTCAGGTCCTGGATCTGCGGGTCGATGCGGGCGACCCGGATACCGAGGTTGTTCTCCAGCGCCAGGCGGACTGCCTCGTCAGCCGTTAACCGTCTGGTTTGCGGGGCAGCGGCAGCCAATTGGCTGCTCTGTGACACCTGTGCGAAAACGGACGCCGACGTTCCGAAAACGGCCACAAATGCCGCCAGAACTGTTATCCGAATGAACATCGTACGCATTTCTCCCAACTCCACTGACTTGTTTTGGTCTCTTGTAAGACGAACGGCCAAGGCCGGATGTTCAGGCCGTGCAAAAGGTATACTCGCCGAGAATGTCGCTAGTTAGTGTTGATTCTGTTCTAGATCGGTTCCGACGCGTGGGTGCCCTGCTCGAAGGGCATTTTCGGCTGACCTCAGGACTGCACAGTCCGGGGTACCTGCAATGCGCCCTGGTTCTGCAGCATCCGCGTGAGGCTGAAGCCTGCGGTGCCGAGATTGCGGCAAGGGTCAAAGACCTGAAGCCCCAGGTTGTGCTTTCACCGGCCCTTGGGGGCATCGTCATCGGGCAGGAAGTCGGACGGGCCCTGGGCGTCCGGGCAATCTTTGCTGAGCGTCAAGATGGGAAGCTGAGTCTGCGGCGAGGTTTCGCGCTGGAGCCGCGGGAGCGCGTCCTGGTTGTTGAAGACGTTGTGACAACCGGCATGTCGACCCGCGAGACGATCGAGGTCGCGCGAGCGGCCGGCGCAACCGTCGTCGGCGCCGCTTCTATCATCGACCGCAGTGGAGGGCAACAGAGTCTGGACGTCCCTTTCCAGGCGCTCGCGACGGTGTCGCTGCCCACCTATCAGCCGGAGTCGTGCCCTCTGTGCGCAGCCGGGCAGGCTGTGGTGAAGCCGGGTTCTCGCGCCTGAGGCTTCGCCGAGTCAACTCCCAATATCCAACTCCCAATTCCCAAGAACCCCAATCCGTTTGGGAGTTGGGGATTGGGAGCTGGAAGTCGATAGTTCAGTGACAAGACGCACGCTCAAGCTGACACTCGCCTATGACGGCACTCGACTCGTCGGCTGGCAACGACAAGCCGAGGGGGAATCGGTACAGGGCCTGCTCGAAGACGCGCTCGCACGCTTCGAGGGTGCGAGCGTAAACGTGCACGGCGCGGGACGCACCGACGCTGGTGTGCACGCGCTTGGCCAGGTTGCCAGCGCGGTCGTCGGCTTCAATCACGACGTCACGACACTGCAGCGTGCGCTGAACGCGCATCTCCCCCCCGATATCAGAGTGCTGTCGGTGGCGGACGCGGATCCGGAGTTCCACGCNCGCTTCAGCTCGCGCGGNAAGACNTATCAGTATCGAATCAGGAGCACGCCCGTCGCGGATCCATTCGATCGNGCGTACGTCTGGCATATTCCCGAACCGCTCAATCTCGCCGCCATGGAGCGGGCAGCGGCNACTCTGGTGGGCACTCACGATTTCGTCGCGTTTCAGAGCGCAGGCAGTGAAACCAGCGGAACCGCTCGCACCATCACGCGGTCAGGATGGCGTGATACCAATGGCCTTCTGACGTATGAAATCACCGGAGACGGGTTCCTGCGTCACATGGTGCGGGCAATTGTGGGCACCCTCGTCGAGGTCGGTCGTGGATGGCGCGAACCCGAGAACGTGGCTGTTCTGCTCGAGCCACGGACGCGCGCGGAGGCTGGGGCGACGGCCCCCGCCCACGGGCTCTTCCTCCTCTGTGTGGATTATCATTAAGTGGTTGTCAGACGAGGAATTACTCTGCTGCTCGCTTGTGTCGGCGAGCTCCGGCCACCAACACAAGCCAGTTCTGGGATTGAGCCGTGTCGCGTGACGATCTCCTGACGTGGATTCCGCCCGGTCATCCGGACCAGACGCTCGCCCGTGAGATCCAGTTCGACCGCCTGCCGGTCCATGTGGCCATCATCATGGACGGCAACGGACGATGGGCCGCGCAGCGCCATCTCCCACGTGTGGAAGGGCACCGCGTCGGCATCGACTCCGTTCGCGATTCGGTCGAGACCGCGGCTCGTCTGGGCATTCAGGTCCTGACGTTGTACGCCTTCTCGATGGAGAACTGGAAGCGTCCCGCCAGCGAGGTGGGCACGCTCATGCAACTCCTGAAGCGGTACCTCCGATCCGAACTCGACACGCTACTCAGAAACGACATCCGCTTTCGTGTGATCGGACGGATGGAAGATCTGTCGCCGGATATCCAGGACGAACTGCACGCGGCGATGCAACGCACCGCCGGCAGTCGTGGGATGTTGTTCAACATCGCGTTGAATTACGGCGGCAGGGCCGAGATTGTCGATGCCGCCAGACGAGCGATGGCCTCCGGTGTCAGGCCAGAGGATCTCGACGAACAGCGCTTCGCGAGTTTTCTCTACACCGCCGGTCAGCCGGATCCTGATCTGTTGATTCGGACGAGCGGTGAGATGCGCGTGAGCAACTACCTGCTCTGGCAGATCGCATACTCTGAGATCTACGTCACCGACACGTTGTGGCCGGACTTCCGCAGGCAACATCTCATTGAAGCGGTGCTCGCCTATCAGAAGCGCGAGCGGCGATACGGCGGCATCAGCTCGCCGGCCGTCATCGGCGCCAAATGACCCCGGACGGGAGTCTGTAGCCAGGCATGGTTCGCTTCGTCAGCGGGATCGCTCTCGTGGCGGTTGCGCTCGCGGCGATTTTGTTGCTGCCCATCGTCGCTCTGCGCGTCCTCGCGTGCGTCGTCGCGGCGCTGGCCGCACGCGAGTACCTGGAAATCGTGGACTCACCGATTCGCGCGGTCGTGCTGGCGGTTGCACTGTGCTGGGTCTCATCCGGGTTGACGATGCCGGCAGCGCAGTTGTTGATGCTGATGGCGCTGCTGTGGGTGACGGCCGAAGTGCTGATCGCGGATCATCCGATCGCGCCGGCGACGTCGGGGGTGTTCGGGGCCGTCTACGTAGGGATGCCGCTCGGTATGCTCGTCGCCGTCCAGGCGCTTCAAAGCTGGCCTGCGACGCTCCTGCTTCTCGGGACGATTGTCGTCAGCGATTCGTCGCAGTACTACGTTGGCCGCATGTTCGGCCGTCGACCGCTGGCGCCGGCGATCAGCCCGAAGAAGACGATCGAAGGCGCGATCGGTGGTCTCATCTTCGGCACGGCGTTCATGGTCTTCGCGGGTGCGAAGATGCTGCCCTTCACCGGCTACGCTCCGTTGTTCGTGCTGGGCATCCTGGTTGTTGGTCTTGGGATCTGTGGTGATTTGTTCGAGTCGCGGCTGAAGCGCGCCGCCGGCGTGAAAGACAGTTCGTCACTCATTCCGGGGCACGGCGGCGTCCTCGACCGCATCGACGCTCTTTTGTTCGCGGTCCCTCCGTTTTATCTGTTCGTTCGAAACATCTCGTGAGACGACTGGCAATCCTCGGCTCCACAGGCTCGATTGGTCAGAATGCGCTGGCGGTTGTCGATGCGCACCCGACGAGGCTCTCTGTCGTTGCGCTGGCCGCGGGCGACAACTCCGAGTTGCTCTCCGAGCAGATTCGGCGCTATCGGCCGCGTGTTGCGGCATTGGCGAAATCCGAGGCCGTGGACCGGCTGAGAGCAGCGTGTGGCGCCGGTTCGTCGGCAACATTGGCCGGTGGCGCCGAAGGCCTGATGGCCGTTGCGACCTGTCCCGACGCCGACATCGTCATTTGCGCGTCGTCCGGTACGACCGCTCTCGAAGCAGTGCTCGCTGCCATCGACGCCGGGAAGACGATCGCCATCGCTAACAAGGAAATTCTCGTCATGGCGGGCGCGCTGGTGACGGAGGCTGCGCGCCGCAGAGGCGTTGCGATTCTTCCAATCGACAGCGAGCACAATGCCGTGCATCAATGTCTGCACGGCCGTCAGCGGCGCGAGCTTCGTCGATTGATTCTCACCGCGTCCGGCGGGCCGTTTCGTCGCTTCACGCGCGACGAGCTCGACCGGGTGAGTCCCCAGCAGGCGCTCAAGCATCCCACGTGGAAGATGGGTCGCAAGATCACCATCGATTCTGCCACGATGATGAACAAGGGCCTCGAGGTCATCGAGGCGCATTGGCTGTTCGACGTGACCGCCGACCAGATCGACGTGGTCATCCATCCGCAATCGATCGTCCACTCCCTCGTGGAGCTTGCCGACGGTTCGGTGATCGCGCAGCTCGGCGTGACCGACATGCGGTTGCCAATCCAGTACGCCTGCTCCTATCCGGATCGCTGGGACGCGCTGCTGCCGTCGCTCGACCTGACGCGGGCAGGGCAGTTGGAATTCTTCACTCCCGACTCCGAGCGTTTCCCCTGCCTCGGGCTGGCGTATCGGGCGCTGCGGACGGGAGGGACGTTACCGGTGGTTCTCAATGCCGCCAACGAGATTGCAGTCGAGGCATTTCTCGACGGAAAGCTCGGCTTTACATCCATACCTGTCGTGATCGACCTGGCAATGAACGGACACGCCGCGGAGAGCGTCTCAACCTTAGAAACCGTGCGCAGGGTCGACAGCTGGGCGCGCACCTACGCCCGCGAGCGAGCGGGCGAGTTAGAATTAACGACTTGAGGATTTCTCTCCGTTGACGACGCTGCTGGCCTTTCTTTTCGTACTGGGCGTCCTGATTTTCGTCCACGAGCTGGGGCATTTCCTGGCAGCACGCCGCCATGGCGTTCGCGTGCTGACGTTTTCCCTTGGCTTCGGCCCGAAGATTCTCAAGGTGACGCGCGGAGACACCGAGTACTGCGTCAGCGCGATTCCGCTCGGCGGATACGTGAAGATGGCGGGAGAGAACCCCGAGGATCCACGCTCAGGCCAGCCAGACGAGTTCCTCTCCAAGACGAAGTGGCAGCGCTTCCAGATCCTGTTCGCCGGGCCGGCGATGAACATCCTCCTGGCCGTAGTGGTGCTCGCCTTCGTACTCGCGCAGGGCGCTGAGGTGTTCACCTATCTCGACCAGCCTCCCGTCGTTGGCGCGGTGCTTCCGGATTCACCTGCAGCGCAAAGCGGTATCCGTCGCAACGATCGCATCCTGACGGTGGCGGGCCGAGAGGTCCATACCTGGGAAGATCTGCTGATCGAGGTCAGCACGAAGCCCAATCGTGACGTTGGGGTGACGCTGCTTCGCGATGGAAGTCCGGTATCGACGAACGTGCGGCCGGTCGGTGAGGGTAAGTACGAGATCGGGAACATCGGCGTCCTGCCCGACATCAATCCGGTCGTTGACTCCGTGATTGCCGGCGACATCGCGGAGGCCGCTGGGTTCAAGGCGAAGGACGTCGTGCTCGCGATCAACGGCGAGCGGGTCGTCACCGCTGGGCAGTTCAGGCAGATGGTGGGACGTACCGGCGAGAAGGAAGCGCGTTTCACCGTCCAACGAGGGAGCGAGCAAGTCGAACTGCACGCAACTCCGAAAGACCGTGGCGACGGCGCCAAGGTCGGTCTCTACATTTCGGATCCAAGGAAGTCGTTCAAGCCTGGGCCGCTCGAAGCCATTCGCATGAGCGTCCAACAGAACATCAAGTCGTCCGGACTGATTTTCCGGACGCTGGCAGGTCTCTTCACGGGCGCGACGTCAGTACGTCAGTTGCAAGGTCCGGTCGGAATCGCCCAACTCTCCGGAGAGTCAGCGCAGGAAGGGTTCATCGCACTTCTGTCACTGATGGCAATGTTGAGCATCAACCTCGGCATTTTGAATTTGATGCCGGTGCCCGTGCTCGACGGCGGCCACATTCTCATCATGGCGCTCGAAGGAATCGCACGGCGCGACTTTAGCATGCAGGTCAAAGAGAAGATGCTGCTGGCTGGGTTCGTCGTGCTGATGATGCTGATGGTGACGGTCATCTACAACGACCTCACCCGAATCAGTTGGCTCGAACGCCTCATGCCGTGGCGTAACTGAAGGAGCAATCAATGAACCTGCGATATCGGGCCCTGCTTGCAGCGGTGGCTCTGGCAATCATTGCTGCGCCTGCGTATGCGCAGCAAAGCTCGACCGTCACACAGGCTGATGTGCAACGTTTACAGGACAACGTGTACCTCGCCGATCGTGACCTCTCGCAGCTGCGAAGTCGCGACGCGACGCGCGCCACTCAACTCGGAACGGAGCTGGACGATCTGCGGGACGAGGTCGTCTATCTGAAGGTCAAGCTGCGAAAAGAGCGGACCCTGTCCCGAACTGAGTATTCCGACGTCAGAGATCGAATCGAGGATCTGCGATCTCGCGCGCGCAGTGATGTGGCAGCCGCTGCACCCGCATCAACCCCGACTCCGGCACCCGCTCCGTCGTCCGCCGCAAACAGCGCGACGACTGCGTCTCGCTCGACGTCGGCTCCAGGGAATACCACGTCCACGCCATCAACAACAGCGACGACTGCGAGCAGCGTCGAGGTGCCTGTCGGCACCGAGATCGACGTTCGACTGCAGAACGCGCTCAACTCCGGCACCGCGCAGGTTGAGGACCGTTTTGAAGGTGCGACACTCGCAGACGTGACCGTCGATGGTCGTCTGGCGATCCCGGCCGGCTCGATCTTCAGAGGAGTAGTGACCGCGGTGGAGCCCGGTACGCGTACGAATCGCACGTCCAAGATAACGGTGAGCTTCGACCAGGTCACGCTCAACGGCCGGTCGTACCCGATTCGTGGCACGGTGACGCAGGCCATCGAAGGCGAAGGCATTCGGGGTGAGGCCGGTCGCACGGCAGCCGGCGCGGGTGTGGGTGCGATCATCGGGG
>Ga0065715_10089371_pt1 | contig 10801 bp, 8 predicted proteins | sample MisBulReplicate1_FD_59102 | JGI IMG/M metagenome (GOLD analysis project Ga0065715, IMG submission 59102) | Miscanthus rhizosphere microbial communities from Kellogg Biological Station, MSU, sample Bulk Soil Replicate 1 : eDNA_1 v2 (version 2) | ecosystem: Host-associated > Plants > Roots >...
ATCGCGGTATACGCATTCGCAATCCGAATGCCTGAGTCCACGCTGATCATCTGGACGAGAAAGCTCGCTGGGTACGCGACAAGTCCAGTCGCAAGAACCAGGAGAGGCACCACCAGCACCGCGACGGCCAGCAGTGCCAGTCCTGCTGCCGCCTGAAGCGCCGGGCGCCAGCCGTAAAACCGGACGACCGGCTTCCGCCGCCACAGTCCCCCGTCCTCCCAGGTCTTCGGCGCGGAGTCGATCGCGGCAAACACCGCACCGACCGATCCAATGCCACGGCCGCACATCACGTCGATTTTGATACCGGCTTCGTGCAGCGCGCGCAGAACGCCCGCGTGATAGGCTCCGCCGGTGCCACTGCCGCTGAGCAGGACGGCGGTTCTCAAATGTGTGGAATAACTCACGCCTCGTCGTGAACGGTGATGAGCTTGAGGACTTCGAAATTCCGAATGCCGTTGGGGGTGGTGACGGTGAGCTCATCGCCCACCGTCTTGCCGACGATCGCGCGTCCGATCGGCGAGCTCGTCGAGATGAGCCCCCTGGTCGCGTCGGCTTCCTCTGGCATCACGAGCGTGAAGACGACCTTGCCGCCGGTGTCTTCCTGGAGGTGCACGGTTGATCCGAACGCCGCTTTGTCGTGCGGAAGCTTGTCGAGATTCATGATCGAAATCTCGTGAATCCGCTTCTTCAGCATGGCAATCCGCGCGTTGACGATGCCCTGTCGATCTTTCGCGGCCTGATACTCCGCGTTCTCTTTCAGGTCGCCGAGCTCCCGCGCGCGCTGTATCTCTTTCGGCAGATCGTGATGGAGCTCGCGCTCGAGCCCAGCCACTTCATCTTCGAATTTCTTAAGGATTTTGGCTTTCATTCGACAGAAAATCTTAGCACATCTGCTATGCTCTGCAGATGACTGGAGCGGTGACGCGCCAGCATTCCAGCGTTCGACGCTATCGCGATCTCGCCCGTACACCGGCCGGACACGGCGTCGATCGCGAGCTCCTTCTCGACGGCCTTCACCTTCTTTCAGAAGCGCATGCATCGGGCGTCGTCATCGAGACCGCCGCGTTCGAACATCGCGCCCTCGACGATGTGCATGCGCGCACGCTTGCGGAGCAACTCTCCGCTTCTGGAACAGAGGTCCTGATCGTGTCACGGCCGGTACTCGAAGCGATGAGCCCTGTGCGCACGCCATCTGGATCGGTCGGCATCGCGCGACGGGCGCTCGTTCCACTTTCTGTGGCACTGCGTGGACCGTCGCCGCTCGCGGTGATTGCACACGACGTGCAGGATCCGGGAAATGTCGGTGGCATCGTCCGCACCGCGGAAGCCGCCGGTGCCACGGCCTTCGTGGCGTCCACGGCCAGCGCCGATCCCTTCAGCTGGAAAGCCCTGCGCGGATCGATGGGCAGCGCGCTGCGTATCCCTGTCGCCCGCGGCGCGATCGAGGACGCGATTCGCGAGTCTCGGAAAGCCGGACTTGCGATCGCCGCTCTCGCGCCGCGCGGTGGGAAGCCGTTCTTCGAGATCGACTTTCGCAAACCGACTGCGCTGCTGTTGGGCGGCGAAGGCCCGGGCCTGTCGGACGAGCTGCTGCAGACGGCCGATCTTCGTGTGTCGATTCCCATGCGTGCACCGGTTGAATCGCTGAACGTTGGCGTCGCTGCCGCGTTGGTGTTGTACGAAGCATTCCGGCAGCGAACGCGATGAGCTTGTTCGACGATCCCGACCGCGACGCAGCCGTCACCACCGCCAGGGCGGGCACTCCCCTCGCCGAACGCATGCGCCCGGCGACGTTCGATGAGTTTGTCGGCCAGGAGGATGTGCTCGCGCCCGGCAAGCCACTTCGCGAAGCTATCGAACGCGATCGCCTTCAGTCCATTATTCTCTGGGGGCCGCCTGGTACTGGAAAGACCACGCTTGCGAGGCTCATCGCGAAAGCCACCAAGGCGCGCTTCGTGTCGTTCAGCGCGGTGATGGCAGGCATCAAGGAGATCAAAGAGGTGATGGCGGCGGCCGAGGAGACTCGCCGCAGGCTGGGACGCCGCACGATTGTGTTTGTCGACGAGATTCACCGGTTCAACAAGTCTCAACAGGATGCGTTTCTCCCCCGCGTCGAGGCGGGCGATATCGTTCTGATTGGCGCGACCACCGAAAACCCTTCCTTCGAAGTGAACGCCGCGCTGCTGTCGCGATCGAAAGTGTTCGTGCTTCGTGCGCTGTCCGAACCGGAGATCGTGCGAATCCTCGAGCGTGCGCTCAGCGACCCTGCGCGTGGCCTTGGCCAGGAGACCATCGAGCTTGGCGAAGGCGTCCTTCAGACGATCGCGCGTTACTCGAATGGCGACGCACGGGCTGCGCTGAACCTCCTCGAGCTCTCGACTGCGGCCGCAGCGTCTTCTGCGGCAGGCGGCGTGAAGCGGGTCGAGCTTGCGCTGGTCCAGCAAGCGGCTCAGCGGCGGGCGCTGCTCTACGATAAATCGGGCGAAGAGCACTACAACATCATCTCGGCTCTCCATAAGTCGATGCGTAACAGCGACCCCGATGCGGCGGTATATTGGTTGGCGCGGATGGTTGAAGCCGGCGAGGATCCGCTGTACATCGCGCGGCGGCTGATCAGATTTGCGTCGGAAGACATCGGCAACGCCGATCCGCAGGCGCTCGCGGTGGCCGTGGCCGCAAAGGAAGCTGTCCACTTCATCGGGATGCCTGAGGGCAACACGGCACTCGCGCAGGCGGCGATTTACATGGCGACGGCGCCGAAGAGCAACGCCGTATATGTCGCTTACAACGAAGCCGCCGAGGACGCGCTTCAGCAGATTGCGGATCCCGTTCCTTTGCACATCCGCAACGCGCCGACTCCGCTGATGAAAGAGCTGAACTACGGCAAGGGCTACAAGTACGCGCACAACGAAGCCGACGGGATTGCCGACATGGACTGCCTTCCCGAGTCGCTTCAAGGCAAGAAATACTATCGGCCTACGGACCGAGGGAACGAACAGGCTATCAGGCAACGGCTCGAGGATTGGAAACGATCGCGGAAGAAATAGGCCTGCGAATGGGTTTTTGGGTATTATTCGCACCGCTGAGGAAAACCGCTACTTCTTGAGGTCACATGAAACGACGTGAAGCGATCCAAGTTCTGCTGACAGCACTGGTTCCGTTACCGGTCGCGGGGGCTTCCCCCACCGTGTCGACGCTGATCGGCGTCGGGAAACCGGGATACTCCGACCAGGAGGTCAACAATCCGTACGGCCTGCTGTTCGGACCCGATCGTGCGCTGTACTTCTGCGATTTGGACAACCAGCGCATCAGGCGGCTCGATCTCAAAACCCACCGCACGACCTCGGTGGCGGGAAATGGCAAGCGCGCGTATGCGGGCGACGGCGGCCCGGCGACGGAAGGCTCGCTGAACATGCCGCACGAAATTCAGTTCGACTCGCGCGGCAACTTCTACCTGGCCGAGCGCGACAATCACGTCGTCCGGAAGATCGATGGGAAGACTGGCATCATCTCTACGCTGGCGGGAACGGGCGTCGCCGGTTTCTCGGGCGACGGCGGTCCGGCATCCAAAGCACAGCTTCGTCAGCCGCACAGCATCGCCGTCGATCCTTCGGGCCACTTGTTGATCTGCGACATCGGCAATCTGCGCATCCGCCGCGTGAATCTGTCGACCGGGATGATAGAAACGTTTGCAGGCACTGGCGAGCGCCAGCCGACGCCTGATGGCGCGCCGCTGACCGGCACGCCGCTGAATGGGCCGCGCACGATCGCCTTCGATCGCGACGGCACGCTCTACCTCGCGCTTCGCGAAGGCAACGCCATCGTCCGCATCAATCCGAAGACCCGCACGATTCATCACGTCGCGGGAACCGGTGAAGCGGGATATACCGGCGATGGAGGACCCGCCCGGTCGGCCAAACTTGGCGGCCCGAAAGGCCTCGCGTATTCACCCGGCCAGCTTTACGTCGCCGACACCGAGAACCACGTGATTCGCCGGATCGATCTGAAGACGGGGATCATCTCGACCGTGCTCGGAACTGGCACTCGAGGCGATGGACCCGAGACAGATCCGCGTCAATGCAAGCTCTCGCGGCCGCATGGCGTCTTCGTCGACCGCAGCGGCGTGCTCTACGTAGCCGACAGCGAAGCGCATCGCATTCGCGTCGTCAACAACCTGGCCTGACCGGAACGGTACGGCATGTCGATCACCGGAGCCCACGTCGTTCTTTACACCTCCGAACCTGAGGCGCTGCGCGCGACGCTGCGCGACGTGTTTGGCTTTCAACATGTCGACGCCGGCGACGGCTGGCTGATCTTTGCGCTGCCGCCAAGCGAGCTCGGCGTGCACCCCGCAGAAGGAACGACATATCAGTCCGGCGTGCGCCACCAGCTGACGTTGATGTGCGACAACATCGTGACGACGGTCCAGGCGCTCCGCACGAAAGGCATCAGAATCCACGGAGAGCCTAAGGATGAGGGCTGGGGCGTGACGGTGATGATGAATCTTCCAGGAGGCGTCGACGTAATGCTGTATCAGCCGCGGCATCCGACGGCCATCACCTTCACAGGAGCGGAGGAACTTCGCTAGCTCTGAAGCCGTAGCCTTGGCGCAGGCGTCTGCCCTCTGCCCTCTGCCCTCTGCCCTCTGCCCTCCTGTTTACTGCTTGGCCTGCGTCCTCACCATCAGCCAGCCCGCGATAAACATCGCCACGCCGGCGTAAAACGGGTTGGGAGGCGGTCCCATCGGGCCCGCAAGCACGAACACGTCCATCAGCAGAATCCACATCGCGAGGGCCTGCAGGATGCGGCCGAGATAGTAGATGACCGCGCCCACGTGCGGGTTCATATGCGCTGGAAGTTCTTTTCGATCTCGCGCCGCGTCAGCCGAAGCATCACGGGACGGCCGTGTGGGCAAATCGTCGAATACGCAGTCCGGCGAAGCTCCTCGAGGATGTGCATCATCTTCTCGTGCGTGAGCGGGTAATTCGCCTTCACCGCCGCGTGACACGCGGTAGTCGCGGCGATCCGCCCGAGTGCGTCGCGCACTTCACCCCCGCGATTCAATCCTTCGAGATCCTCGGCGAGCGCGCGAATCGCGGTGACGGCGTCTTCACGACCCAGCAGCGCCGGCACGGCCGTGAGGCGAACCGTATCGCCTCCGAATTCTTCGACGCCGAACCCCAGCCGATCGAGATCAGCGGCGTGGCTCAGCAGCGCCTGCCGCCCCTCCGGCGACAACTCCACGAGCAGCGGCTCGAGCAGGCGCTGGCTCTCGAGGCGTCCGGTGCTCAAGCGCTCCATCACCCGCTCGAACAACACGCGCTCATGCGCGACATGCTGGTCGATGATGGCGATGCCGTCCGCATCCACGGCGATGATGAACGTGTCGCGGAACTGCCCCAGTGCCATCATCGGCTTGACCGGCGACTGGGCACTTATCGCAACACCCTCGCCTGGCAGCGTTGAGGCTGATCCTCGTTCCACAGTAGTTCCCGGCCGATCGCCGTCAATCGCGAGCGCCGAGAGTGCGGCGCGCACCTCTTCGGCAGATGGGGCACGCGTGGGATTCCAGCGGCTTGGATACGATCCGCCGGCCAGCACTCCGGGTATTGATTGCGCTGTTGCGGCCCCGTCGCGATAGCTGGTCGGAAGCAGTTGAAGCTCCGGCACGGCTCCCCTGCCGATGGCGTCTGCCACCGCGTGCTTCACGGCTTCGTGTATGAAGGACTGATCGCGGAAGCGGACTTCGGCTTTGGTTGGATGCACGTTGACGTCCACGCGATCGGCAGGAATCTCGAGGAAGAGATACACCTCGGGGCTCCGCTCCTTGATGGATGCCGAGCTGTACGCGTCGATGATCGCGTGGGCGATCGTCCGGTCTTTCACGATGCGCCGATTGACGAACACGTTCTGTGTGCCTCGCGTCGGCCCCTGATCGGTGAGGGCCGCGACGTATCCCTTGATGGTGCAGCCCGAAAGCGCCTTCCCGACCGGCACGAGATCGCCTCGTTCGCCGTAGATTTGAAAAATCCGCGCGTCGAGGTTCGCGACCGGCGGCCACTGAAACAGCGTGCGTGGGCCGCTTATCGCGGTGAACCCGACTTCAGGGTAGCCGAGAGCGAATTGAGTGACGATCCTCGAAACTTGCGTCGCTTCGCCGGTATCGGACTTGAGGAATTTGCGCCGCGCGGGCAGGTTGTAGAACAAATCGCCCACCTCGATCGATGTGCCTTCGGGGCAACCGGTCTCCTGCACGGACGCCACTGCGCCTCCGTTGACGCGAATCTCCGTTCCCGCGATTTCTCCGCGCAGCCGCGAGCGAAGCACGAAGTGCGAGACCGACGCGATGCTCGGCAGCGCTTCGCCGCGGAATCCGAGCGTGCGGATGGCCGCGAGGTCGTCCGACCGCGAGATTTTGCTCGTCGCGTGACGCTCGAGGCACAAGCGGGCATCCTCGGGCCCCATGCCGTCGCCGTCATCCTCGACGCGAACCAGGCGCTTGCCGCCGAGCTCGATATAGACCTGGATTCGCCGGGCGCCGGCGTCGATGGCGTTCTCGATCAGTTCCTTGACGACGGATGCGGGCCGTTCGACGACTTCACCCGCCGCGATCTGGTTCGCGAGATCGGAGGGAAGAAGGGAAATGCGACCCATGTGAGGCTTTGGGCTTTGGACTCTAGGCTTTGGGCCTGGTCTGGCCCAGAGCCTAAAGCCCAGAGCCTAGAGCCTACAGCGTTAGTCTCCGACCTTCACCGACAGCGCTGCCTGCGCCGCGGCCAGCCGGGCGACGGGCACTCTGTAAGGCGACATGCTGACGTAGTTCAGCCCGACCTTCTCGAAGAAATGAATCGAAGCAGGATCGCCGCCATGCTCGCCGCAGATCCCAAGCTTGATGTCGGGCCTGGTCTGGCGCCCCTTTTCGACCGCAATCCTCACAAGCGAGCCGACACCTTTGGTGTCGATCGTGGCGAACGGATCCTTGTCGAGGATTTTCTTGTCCTGATAGGCGCCGAGGAACTTCCCGATGTCGTCACGCGAGAACCCGAAGGTAGTCTGAGTAAGGTCGTTCGTGCCGAACGAGAAGAACTCCGCTTCAGTTGCGATCTCGTCGGCGGTGACAGCGCCGCGCGGCACTTCGATCATCGTCCCCACGAGGTAGTCGATCTTCGTGCCCTTCTCCTTCATCGTTTCCTCGGCCACCCGATCGACGACCGCCTTCTGGTCCTGAAGCTCTTTCACGTGGCCGACGAGGGGAATCATGATCTCGGGAACGACTTTCAGGCCTTCCTTCTTCAGCTGAATCGCCGCCTCGATGATGGCGCGCGTCTGCATCTCGGTGATCTCGGGATATGTGATGCCGAGACGGACACCGCGATGGCCAAGCATCGGGTTGAACTCGTGCAGCTGCTCAACGCGTGCGAGCAGCTTCTTCTTCTCGTCGATCAGCTTCCTGTCGCCATTCGTCGCCTCGAGCTTCGCGACCTCCACCATCAAATCTTCGCGCTTTGGCAGGAACTCATGAAGCGGCGGATCGATCGTCCGGATCGTCACCGGCTCGCCCTTCATGCCCTTGAAGACACCGTAGAAGTCGGCGCGCTGCATCGGCAGCAATTCCAGGACGGCTTTCTTGCGGTCGGTCACGTTGTCGGCCAGGATCATCCGCTGCACGATCGGCAGGCGATCCTCGCCGAAGAACATATGCTCGGTCCGGCAGAGGCCGATACCGCGGGCGCCGAATGCATACGCAAGCTCAGCCTGATCCGGAAGATCGGCGTTGGCGCGGATGCCGAGCCGCCGGTATTTGTCGGCCCACTCGAGCAGCTTGTGGAAGCGCTGGTAAATGTCCGACTTCTTCGGGTCCAGCTTGCCGTTGACGACCTGGAGAATTTCGCTCGGCTGCGAGGCCATCTTCCCGAGCTTGATCTCGCCCTTGAGACCATCGAACGAGACGAACTCGCCTTCCTTGACGACTTTCCCGTCGACCGTAAATTTCTTGTCTTTTTCCGAGATCGTCAGCGAGCCGGCTCCAACGATGGACGGCTTTCCCATCTGACGCCCGACAACCGCGGCGTGCGAGGTCATGCCGCCCGTCGCAGTCAGAATGCCCTGCGCCACGTGCATGCCGTGAATGTCGTCTGGTACCGTTTCCTTCCGGACGAGGATCACCTGCTTTCCCTGCCTGGTCCAGTCGACGGCGTCATCAGCCGTAAACACAACCTGCCCGGACGCAGCACCGGGCGACGCAGGTAGTCCCTTGGCAAGCACGGGAATCTTGGCCCATTCCCCTGGATCGAACCCGGGCGACAGCAGCTGCGAGAGCGCCTCCGGATCGACCAGCAGAATCGCTTCCTTGGGCGAGACGATCTTTTCGTCGGCGAGGTCGGTGGCGATCACGACGGCCGCGTAGCCCGTGCGCTTGCCGCTGCGGGTCTGCAGCATGTAGAGCTTCTCGTCCTGAATCGTGAACTCGAAATCCTGGACGTCCTTGTAGTGTTTCTCGAGGCGCGTCGTGATTTCACGAAGCTGCTTGTAGGCCTTCGGCAGCACCTTCTCGAGCTCTTTGATCTGCTGCGGCGTGCGGACGCCGGACACCACGTCTTCGCCCTGCGCGTTGATCAGGAATTCGCCGTAGAACTCTTTCGCGCCCGTTGCCGGGCTGCGCGTGAAGCCGACGCCGGTTGCCGAGCGATCGCCGGTGTTGCCGAACACCATCTGCTGCACGTTGACGGCGGTGCCGATGTAATCCGGGATGTCGTAAATGCGGCGGTATTCCCTCGCGCGCGGGTTCTGCCAGGATCGGAACACGGCGTTGCGCGAGCCTTTCAGCTGCTCGATCGGATCCTGCGGGAAGGCTTTGCCGGTTTTGTTCTTGACGACCTGCTTGTAGCGCGCGATCACCTCGCGCAGCGCGGCCTCGTTGAGGTCCGTGTCGCCTTTGACGCCCTTCTGTTTCTTCACGGCCTCGAGCTCGTGCTCGAACACATCTTTGGGGATCTCGAGGACGACGTTGCCGAACATCTGGATGAAGCGGCGGTAGCTGTCGGCCGCGAAGCGGCCGTTGCCGGTTTCCTGCTTCACCGACTCGACCGTTTCGTCGTTCAGCCCGAGATTCAGAATCGTGTCCATCATCCCGGGCATCGAAAATTTCGCGCCCGAACGCACCGACACGAGGAGCGGCTTCTTCTTGTCGCCCAGCTTGCGGCCCGCCGATTTCTCGAGCTTCCGCAGGTTGTCGATCATCTCCTTTTCGATCGACGGCGGAATCCTGCCGCCCTCTTTGTAATAGATGCTGCACACGGGAGTGGAGATGGTGAATCCCGCCGGCACCGGCAGCTTGGCGTTGGTCATCTCGGCGAGGCCCGACCCCTTGCCGCCGAGCAGGTCCTTCATGGTGCGATCGCCATCGGCTTTGCCGTCGCCGAAAAAATAAACGAACTTGCCGGGCTTGGCGAGCTTCGCCATCTTGTTGTCGTCCGTACGGGTCGCTTTCCTGACGTTCTTTGCCATTCGAGTCTTTACTCCGTCTCCGAAACTATTTCGGAAATATCTGCGATACGTAAGATGAGGCGTTCGAGGCGTTTCATAAGACGAAGCCGGGCCTTCCGCAAGGCCGGGTCGTCAACCATCACGAAGATTTCGGTGAAAAATCGATCGACTGCAGGGCCGAACTGGGCTGCCTCGACGAATGCGTGGCGCAAATTTTCCCCTGATTTCAGCACACTGTCAATCGACGGCTCACGCTGCCCCAGTTCCTGCAGCAGGGCCATCTCGGCGGGGTCCTTGAGCAACTTGTCGAGCGCCGGATCGTTCTTCTCGGCCGCTTCGTATTCGGCGTCTGGCAGCTCGCGCGCAATGTTCTTGACGCGCTTGAATGCCACCGCCAGCTTCTGAAAATCCGGGGACACGGTGAACTCCGGCAGCGCTTCCAGGCGCTTCAGCGCGTCCGCCGGGTTCAACTGCGCGAAGCGGTTCTCCTGCAGCACGGCGCGCACGTTGCGGACGTCGAATCCGCGCTGCTCGAGGACGTAGCGGAACCGATCGAGCAGGAACCCGTCCATCGCCTGTCGCGTCTCCGCCGGCCACTGGTCGAGCGCCGCGAACGGGCGTGCCGCCTCGGCCAGCAGCGTCTGGAGTTGCGGTCTGGCCGACACTCCCGTCAGCGCCGGCAAATCGACGAGAATCTTGAACACGCCATGCGCCTGGCGGCGCAAGCCGAACGGATCGCGAGATCCGGTAGGCTTCTCCCCGGCGTAAAACAATCCAGCAAGCGTATCGAGTTTGTCGGCCAGCGACACCGCGGCCCACGTCACTGCAGCACCGCCAAGCTGCTGGCGCGTGGGAGGCGCGTCCGGGCCCACGGCATCCGGCAGATAGTGATAGTAGATCGCCTTCCACACGCTTTCGGGCTCTCCCTCTTCACGCGCGTAGATGCCTCCCATCATGCCTTGCAGTTCGGTGAGCTCGCCAACCATCTCGGTGGCGAGATCGGCCTTCGCGAGACGTCCGGCCTTTGCGGCGGCATCGGCTGCAGGCGGTGAGGCCAGCGCCGCCTGATCGCCGGCGATCCAGCGGCCAAGGCGCTCGAGGCGCTCGCTCTTTTCGAAGTACGTGCCGAGTTTCTTGTGGAACCGGATCGTCTTGAGACGGTCGAGGCGTCCAGCCAGCGGCACCTTCCGATCCGCATCCCAGAAAAACCTGGCGTCGCGAAGCCGCGCCGTCAACACGCGCTCGTAATTGCGGGCGACGATTTTTTCGTTGCCCGCGTCGGTGTTCGTGACGGCAAGAAACGCCGGCTTCAACC
>Ga0065715_10000511_pt1 | contig 10778 bp, 11 predicted proteins | sample MisBulReplicate1_FD_59102 | JGI IMG/M metagenome (GOLD analysis project Ga0065715, IMG submission 59102) | Miscanthus rhizosphere microbial communities from Kellogg Biological Station, MSU, sample Bulk Soil Replicate 1 : eDNA_1 v2 (version 2) | ecosystem: Host-associated > Plants > Roots >...
TCCCGAAGTCAGCAATCTTTTGACGCGTGCGTTCGGTAATCTGTTTTTCAATTTCTCCGCGCCCGTACTCAATATCTGGAATTGTGGTCGGCAGAACGGTGCCGGTCTTTTCCAAGTCTTCGTCGCGCACAGGTTTTCTCCCCTTCGTCACGCGGATGATTTCGACTAAATCGTGCGTGGCGACAGCGGTGCGCGTTTCGCTGCCGAGAATGTCGTCGAGGCGCGAGAGAGCNCTCCGCTCGTCATTGAGCCGATTGAAGTAGAGCATCGGATCGCTGATTCGCCATCGGGCAAAACAATCGACGATAATGTATAGCTTATCCTTGGTTGGACATTCGATTGGCGGCCCGTCCCACGCGAGAATGCGCTTGTCGAAGCGCTGTAACTTATCGAAGAAAGGCAGCTTCATCTTCAACCCGGGCGTCGTGATTGTGCGAACGATTTTGCCAAATCGCGTGATGATCACCGTCTCATATTGGGGCACGACAAAGAGCAACGTTCCCCATTTCAATGCAGTCAGAATGAAAAGAATGCCCAAAATTGACATGACCGGGCTCTGCAAAAAGCGGACTGCGGCAGTTATGACAGCGGGTCGCGGAGTCACATCGATTACGTTCATGGCGTCCCTCTCGATTCGCCGGGCGCCTGAAGCGGCAACGTCTGAAGAATATTCTTCAAGCTGTCATCCACGATGATCTTCCTCTGCAGGCTCGGCAGGATGGCTTGCATCGCCTCGAGATAAAGACGCCGACGCGTCACCTCTGGCGCCTTGCGATATTCGGTGAGCAACAACGAAAATTTTTGAGCTTCGCCTTTGGCTTCATTCACCCGTCGAAACGCGTACGCTTCTGCCTGTTTCTCGCGCTCTTTTGCCTGGCCGCGCGCGTTTGGAACAGCATCGTTATAAACCGACCACGCCTGGTTAATAGCGGTCTGCTTTTCCTGTTGCGCCTGATTGACATCGTTGAACGCCGCCTGCACGGCAGACGGCGGACGAACGCTGGTGAGTTGAACCTGTTGAATCTGAATTCCCAGATCGTACTGCGAACAGAGATCGGCCAAACGTTTCAACGTCGACGTCTCCACATCGTGGCGCCCGATGGTGAGCACTTCGTCCACGGTGCGATCACCAATGACTTCGCGCATGACGCTTTCCGAAAGGTCCCGCAACGTCTTTTCCGGTTCGCGCGCACCGAACAAATACATTTTTGGATCGGTAATCCGATACTGGACAACCCATGGCACCAGCGCGGTGTTCAGATCGCCGGTAATCATCGTCTCAGTTTCTTGCGGCTCGACATCGCCCTGATAAGCATTTGTCGTATTCGGCGTCGAAAACCCAAACTCGAGTTTCAGCAAACGTTGCGTAGGCACGACGTAAATTTCGTCGACGTATGGAATCGCGTAGGTCAGGCCCGGGTTCACGTTGTCGTGATACGCGCCGAACCGCGTCTTCACGCCAAGCGAATTTGCCGGAATCGTAGTGAACCCGAACAGCAGCGTGAACAGCGTGATGGCGATCCCGGCGCAAGCGATCACACCCAGAAGCAGCCGCAAGGGTTTGATCGGAAGGTGTTCGGCGACGTCTGGCCTCGGCATTAGGCTTTCATTGATTCAAAAGCTCTCGCCGAGGGCAAGCTTTCATTCTGGGGAGCGCACGCCTTTGGCGTGTTGGCGATCGCATTCTGCGATCGCGAACTTTTGCTGGCCTTCGTTTCATTGCCTGCGCGTTCTGATTAAAAGAAAAGTTCGTCGCCGCAGAATGCGGCGATCAGCACGCTACAAGCGTGCACTCCCCGGAGGTTTTCTTGACTCAGTGCGTTTACACTTCAACACTGAGCGATGAACATGAAAAACACGGTCTTGTCAGCGATCCTCGGTTTTGCGACGTTCACCTGCATGGCAGCAACAGAATCTCAAACGCAGCCCGAAGTCGGCAAGCCGGCGCCGGATTTCAGTCTCACCACCGGAGACGGTTCGCAGGTGAGCCTGAAAGATTATCGCGGTAAGTGGGTGGTTCTTTATTTCTATCCCAAGGATTTCACCAGTGGTTGCACGCTGGAGGCGCACAATTTTCAGCGCGACATCACCAAATATGGGGATGCCGGCGCAGTCATTCTCGGAGTAAGCGTTGACACCGCGCAATCGCACAAAGATTTTTGCGCGAAGGAAGGCTTGAACTTCAAATTGCTCGCCGACCCCGACGCGAAAGTCTCTACCGAGTACGGTTCGATGATGGATTACAAAGGCCAGAAGCTGGCGGCGCGTAACACGTTCCTCATTAATCCTGACGGCGAGGTCGTAAAGGTGTACACCAGCGTCAAACCCGCCGAGCACAGCGACCAAGTGTTGAAAGATTTGGCGGAGTTAAAGAAGAGCTGAACTGAACCGAGATCACCAATGGCAGCACAGAGAAAATCCATCGATTGCAGGGATTATCCGAGCGAAAAGAATTGCTCGCTCAAGATTTCCGGCACGGAAGAAGAAGTCCTCGACGCCGCGGTGCAGCATGCCGCATCTGTTCACGGGCACGAGAACACGCCGGAGTTGCGCGAGCAGATTCGCTCAATGCTTAAAGATTCAGACGGCTAGAGCTGACTGGACATCAGCGAATGTCTGAAGCCGATTTGTTCCCCGAGAAGAAGCTTCTTTTAGGCGGCTTGGCCGGTCTCGCAGCCGCAATCATTGGCGCGATTATCTGGGCGGTCGTAACTGTCACGGCCAAATATCAAATCGGCTGGATGGCAGTGGGAGTGGGCGTGCTTGTCGGCTTCGCTTTGAGAATTGGAAACGGCGGAAAAGCCTTCGGCATTCTAGGCGCATTTTTAGCGCTCTTTGGTTGCATCTTGGGAAACTATTTTTCGCTAATCGCGCTCGCGGCAGCCGAGCTACATGTCCCCTTTTTCACACTTTTGAGCAACACCGACACGCCGAAAGTTATTAGCGCGATGTGGGAAGATTTCATGTCGGCCAGTTTTCTGTTTTACGCCATTGCCGCTTACGAGGGTTACAAGTTCTCAGCAATTCGGCCATCAAACGTCTGTTCAGGACCGGAGATCGCACCACAACAGCAAACAGCCGGAGTTGTGCAAGCGGATGAAGCGAGTGCTCAAGAACGGCGCTGAATTTGCGGCGCGTCAATGACCGCTATTTCGGATTCGTGCGCGTTGCATCTCTGCTTCAACGTCGATTTCTGCGAGTAATTGACGTGCGATGCCGGAAAGTTAGTTAATGAAACGAGTCGTCGCAGCTTGCGCGATTTTGATTTTAATCACGATCATCTCTGCGATGTCCGTGGGTTGGCTGCTCGCGCATCCGGTTCAAACGAAAATTGGAAATCCTCCCGCTGACCTGAATGCTGAATCAGTCGTTTTCGCGAGCGCTTCAGGTGCAACTGTCCACGGTTGGTGGTGCCCGAACCAGAATGCGAAGGGTGCTGTATTACTGCTGCCCGGCATTCGCGCGAATCGGTTGAGCATGGTCGAACGCGCGCGATTTCTGAGTCGGGCCGGTTATTCAATCCTGCTAATCGACTTTCAGGCAACCGGCGAAACCACTGGCGATCACATTACGTTTGGTTGGAAAGAGAGTCGAGATGTGCTCGCAGCGGTAGATTTTGTTCGCAAAACCGACTCCACAACTCCAGTGGCAATCGTCGGCAGTTCATTGGGGGGCGCAGCTGCGCTTCTGGCAACTCCGCCGCTGAGGATCGATGCGCTTATTCTCGAAGAAGTTTATCCAACAATTGAAATCGCCACGCGCAACCGACTGGAAAACTACGTCGGCGTCTTTGGCCGGGCGCTAACGCCAGTTCTGCTAAGTCAATTACAGTGGCGGCTTGGTGTTTCCCCCTCGGACTTGCGTCCCGTCGATCACATGGAAAACGTCGACTGCCCCATATTCATCATCAGCGGCGAAAAGGACACAAACACAAGGCCCACCGACACACGCATGCTTGTTGAGCGTGCGCGAAATCCAAAAGAAGTTTGGTTCGTGCCAAATGCTGCGCACGTCGACCTGCATCGCGCAGCGCGACGCGAGTACGAAACGCGAGTCTTAGCTTTCCTCGCGAAATCGGCACACATACGGCAGAAACAATAGGATTGGCCCTCGAAACACGCGAAAGGACGCGAAAATTTCGAGTCGAAGATCGACGGTTCCCTTTAATCACTTTCTTAATCGACTTCCTTTCGTGTACTTCGTCTGTTTCGTGGGCTAAAGACATGTGAAGTCAAGAATTGTTCCAGCCCGGTGGAAGGTGCTCGTGCTTGGGGTGGGATACTTTGTTGTCATGTTCTTCGGACATTTGCCGGACCATCTGATTCTATTTCCGACAAGGGCGCCGATTGATGCCGGGGCTGCCGTCCGCAGAACGATCCCATTTGAGAATGGCGATCTGGAAATTTGGACGACACAATCGCAGTCGGCGCGTCAACAGGGCCGCGCAGACATTTTCATTTTGCGCTTTTATGGGAACGCGGATCGCGCGGAGCGCTGGCCCGCGGTTGAGGCCGAGATGTGGAGGGATCGCGCAGTGGAAATCTGGGGAATGAATTATCCCGGATTTGGCGGCAGCACGGGAGCGGCACGTTTGGCGCGCATCGGACCAGCTGCGGTTGCGGCATTCGACGCATTAACGCGTCATGCAGCGAACAACAGTGCTGCAGAGTCCGCTGTCCCCAGCGGACCGACGCGGAGTGTTGCGCTGAGGACAGCGCACACTACAGCGCCGATTGTGGTATTCGGCACGAGCATCGGCGCAACGGCGGCACTTCATGTGGCTGTGTCCCGGTCCAGCGAAATTGCCGGATTGATCTTGCAGAATCCGCCGCCGCTGCGCGAAATGATTCTGCGCCAATTCGGCTGGTGGAACCTGTGGCTATTGGCAGGTCCTGTCGCACTGCAGATACCGCGAGACCTGGACTGCATTGCAAACGCGAAAGTGAGTCGTACGCCGGCAATCTTTTTGCTGGCGGAAAAAGACGAGATCGTGGCGCCGCGTTTTCACCGATTGGTGGTTCAGGCATATGCCGGAGAAAAGCGCATCATCGAATTGCACGGCGCCCATCACAATGATTCCGTCGAAGGAACCGCGTTGGCAGACTTGAATGACGCACTCGGTTGGATGTTACGGAAGCCCCGGTAAAATCCGCTCGTCATCCTGAGCGCAGTCGAAGGATCCCGCGAAGTAAACGGTGGGTTTCGCCTCGGGATTCCTCGACTTCGCTCGGAATGACGTTTATGACGGCACTCGCCATGCAGAACGCTCAGAACCTGATGAGCAGTTTCGAGTTCATCGCCGCGCTCATGTCCATCATCATCGGTCTCGGTGTGACCAACCTGCTCGCGGGCGCCGGGCGCGCGTTTTACCGCCGCAAGGAGAACCCGCTCGATGAAGTGCACATTGTGCTGACGATCGCCACGCTGCTGCTGCTGGTTTTGCAATGGTGGGTGACGTTTAAATGGAACACCGAGATTATCTGGAGTTTTGACAGGTTTCTGGTGCTGATCGTTTGGACCATCACGCTGTACATGCTCACCGTTTTCCTCTACCCGCCGGACCTGTCCGAAGCGGAAGAACATCAGCGCCGCTTTCAACGAAATCGGACAGGTTATTACTCGGCATTCATCAGCATGTGCGTGCTCGATATCACGCAAACGGCAATCCACGGTGACTTACTTCATCCAATTTGGTATGTGCCCTTTGTAGGTCACTACGCCGTCCTCGCAGCCGTCGGTGTCTGTGCGCACCGACGTGGCTACGATCGTTTCTTTGCNTGGTATCAACTGATCACGCTCCTAATCTGGGCGCTNCTAGTTAGAAGATATCTCGTTCCNGACACGATGCCCGCGTAGAATGCNGGTAACTCAGCTCTTGATTGCCACCCACTCGTTGCGTTGACGAGAATCNGAAACAGCTTGCACGACACGCATGTAGCATAGGCCGTCTTCGAAATTTGGATGCGGTCGCACTCGCCCCTTCGATTTCACCGCGGCGAGAAAATCTTCTTCCACGCGCCATTCGCCTTCCAATTCCGTAGGAACATCGACAACGTGCAATGCGTGATCGCCAACCTTTCCCGTCTGCATGACGTCCGCGGTGAAATCATACGTCAGCGTCCCAGCGCTGCCGTAAATTTCCAGTCGATCACCTTCCGCCAGGGCATTAATTCCGCTGAACTCGAGCACGCCTTCCGCGCCGCTTTCAAAACTGCATAGCACCGTGAGCAAATCGGGAACGATCACGTTATAGGCTTCGCGAAGTGGCTGAATGATCTTTCCACGCGCGAACACACCAGTGATGTCGCCGAGCCAGCGCTGCAGAACCTCAATGTAAATCCCCAGGGTGAGCGTATTGAGTCCGCTGATCTCGATCTTTTGGCGCCAGTGCGCCGGTGAGTCGGGATCAACGTAATTTCCGTGGAAACTTTGCAGCCGCACATGATGCGGCTGGCCGATATAATTTTCGGCGAGGATTTTTTTAACCATCAAATCGCCGCGTAGCCCGAAAGGCGGCGGACAGAGCATCGTCACCAACTCGGGATATCGCTTCGAAGCAGCGAGCATTTCCTCCGCCTCGGCCAGATCCATGGACATCCGTGCCTGACAAAAGACATGTTTGCCCGCCTCAAGCGCAGACATTGTGACTGCCGAATGCATGTATGGCGTCGTGCCGATCCAGACGACGTCGATATCCGGCGTCGCGACCAATTCCGCCCAATCGCGCATCGGTAGTGCGGCAAGCGAATTCTCGCGGCAGAAGCGTTCTGAGCTTTCGTATGTGGAATTTGAAACCGCGACAATTTCCACGTCGGAGTTTTTTTTCAGCGCCGGCAAATGGCGGGTGCGCACGATGTTGCCGGCTCCTACGATTCCGATCCGCAATTTGTGATTATTGTTGTGCATAGATCTGAGCGATGATCGCTGCTGCAAAAGCGATTGGTTATGATGAAGCTAGCTTTGACCGCTTTGAGTAATTGCGCGTTCAACCTCAATCGACACCAGTGGTAGGGACGGATCGCCGAGCCTCCGGGCTGGGCGTTGCGGCGCGATCGGCGGTCGCGCCCTACCCTTCGTGTGCATTTGCGAATGATCTGCTTGACCGCAACGCTCAAAGGCGGCACGTTACGCGGCTTTTTGCGACATGAAAGTCTGTCATATCACAGGATCCAGAGCGGTGCGAGGCAGCGTGATTCACCGGCGCGGTTTGGCCAAGAAGAAAGGCGGTGTAGGCCGCCACGTCACGAAGATGGTGCCGCGCATTTTCGCGCCAAATTTGCGACGCCAGCGTATTTGGGTGCCGGAATTGAAGAAGTTCGTGCGTATTCGCGTTACCGCGCGTGGTCTGAAGACAATCAATAAGCAGGGCGCTTACAAGGCGCTTAAGAAAGTCGGCGCAATCTGAGTAAGGCGTCTGTACGAGGCGGTAGGGGATGCCGCCTATCCTCTATTAAGGCCCCCGCCAGGTAAGCTGTAGCGGCCATTGCATCGTAGTGACCGTCGCGTCAACCGCCAACGCGTTTGGCACATGCCCTTCTGCATTTTTCTGTGGCTGCTTTGATTTCATCCGTGGACGATCAAGTGATCCGTCGTTGAACTCGATCAGGTAACCTTCGTTGATCAGCCAACGCAGATCGGACGCGAGCGCCAGCCTGCGCGGCTCGGCGGTTTCGCTCGTCCCGTTGCCAGTCAATGTTTCGAAAAGCTGCTTCCGATTGATTCCCGCCGTCGCCGAGATTGCTTCGAGTATCGCGTTCACCAACGGAGAAACCCCGGCCTGCTCATGAACAAACGCGCGGATGCGAATCGGCGAAACAAACAACATGCCACGCCGATGACGAAAAATGTGCAGGCCGTTTTGTCGGAACCGATTCGCTAGCTCCTGCATCATGTTCGAAGGAGAGCGGGTTTCGCGCACCCACGCCTCTTCGATCGCCCGGTTGAGTATTCGGTCTGGTAAGCTCCGGCTTGCCATGCCGCTAACGGTTACGTCGTCAACATTATGGATGAGAGTCGGCAAATAGTGCGTACGAAAATGCCGTTCCGTTTCCGCAGCAGACGAAAATGTCAGAGGTGTTTCTTCGCGCACGGTTACGTAGGTAGTGATCTTTCTGGCTTCCTCTTTCCACCGCTCGACCACCGCTGGATCGCTTACGATTTCGATTTGCCGCTGATAATCGGCAAAGCTCATTCGCCGGCTGAAACGTTGCTCGTATAAACCGCGCAGTTGCGGCTGATAAGCATGGTGATTGGTTGGGCCCAGAAGTGTGCCGCTCAATCGACATCTGGCGACATTCGAGAAATTGCCTTTTATCGGATCGCTTTCTACAACGTTGACCTGGTAAAAGTCGCGTTGGGCGAAACGGAACGCGTTTCGCTCGAGGAATTCCCGGTCCATGGAGATTCCGCCATCCTCGCCAAGTTGAGAAAGCGGCGCTTCGGCCTTTGCCGTGAGACGAACTTCATATCGCCCCGCTTTTTCCAGGAACAAACGCGATAGAACAAACAACGAATAGGCGACCGAGCCGGATTTGATCTGAGCAACGACATTTTCGAATACGTTCTGACGCGGGAGAAAACGGACCGTTCCCTCGAATGGCTTTGGCGGAGGCTGTGCAGCGCGGTCCGGGGAACGGCGATTTTTGGTTCGATCGAAATCGCGACGCCTCGTGCCTTCCGCGTTGGCCGTTCTGCCAGGACGCCTGTCCGGCTTGGATCCCGGGCGTTGAATATGTCCTCGTCGTTCGCGGGAAGGAAATGATCGATCCTTGTGTCTGCCGACCCGGTCGCGGCTGCGCGGTTCTGTGGGGGCCTCTTCTGCCGTGTAATGGTCGTAATGATTTGTCGGACTGGGTTCTTTCACCCATGCAGGCAAAAACTTCAGATCAAGAAGATCGGCAGGCTCGGGCGGAGCGCTCATCACGTCCATCTACTCGATGCAGAATGGAAGGCAACTTGAAGGTGTACTATCTGCAGATGCTCTAATCTGCCGGCGGCTGGCACCACCTTGTGAGTCCGAACGTACTCGAGACATCCTTAATTTTTAGAAATGCCCGCCCAAGCTCGCAGACGATCCAGAGATCATCGACTTCGCTCGGCATGTCGCCATTTCCACTGTGCCATTGCTCCCGAAATTTGATTGACATCCTCTTTAATTCATTTACTTGCGATGCTGTGGCTGGGATGTCCGGCAGCTGCCGGGCTTACTCCTGCGCGATTAATACCAACCGAACAAATTTTATGGCGGAAAAATCGATCGAAGAGAAGGTCAAGGACATCATCGTCGAACAGCTCGGCGTGAACCCGGAACAGGTCACGCCGCAGGCATCTTTTATTGAAGATCTAGGGGCAGACTCACTGGACATCGTCGAGCTGGTGATGGCTTTTGAAGAAGAATTTGGGGTCGAAGTGCCGGACGAAGACGCGGAAAAATTGCAAACCGTCGGCGACGTCATCAAATACATCGAAGAGAAGTCGTCCAAGCAGCAGTAGCATCGCTTTCGAAACTTCGGGCGTTCGCGGCAGCACGCCTCTACCAGCGCTGTTGCGAAGGCCTGTGACACGTTCACACCACAGTGTGGACATACGCTTCTGCAGGGGCCGCTGTTTTGTATGTCAGCGATGATTGCATAGCCATCTCTTGGAGTCATTGCGTGATGCAGCAGGGTAAAGAATTACAGTTTACTCAGGGCGCAGCGAGGGTGTCCGAGTTGCGTGATCTCCAGAACTGCGACGCCTGGAAACGAGCGCTTCAGAACAAGTGCAAAGATTATCGTTATTACGAGATCGTGGAGGAAACGCTGGAGTGCGGTTTCGAGCATCATTATCTGCTGCTCGAGGACTCCTCAGGCAACGTGCGCGCCGTCCAGCCTGTGTTCTTTGTCCGGCAAAATTTAGTGGAAGGCGTGCCTGGCAAGGTCCGATCCATTGTCGATGGCATTCGCAAAGTTTTTCCACGCTTTCTCACCATGCGCGTGCTGATGGTTGGCTGCGCAGCCGGCACAGGTGATCTGAGAGCATGCGATGAAACCGACGAGCAATGGGTGGCAAATGCATTGCAGGAAAGTCTTGAGATCTACGCCAGGAGAAACAAAGCTTCCCTCGTCGTCTTCAAGGATTTCCCGGCGAACTATCGCTCTGCTCTGGAAACGTTGATCTCGAATGGTTACGCGCGCATTCCAAGCATGCCGATGACGCAGTTGCCGCTCCCATACGCAAACTGGGACGAATATTTCGGCACGCTTAGTAAGGCGACGCGCAAAGATTTGCGCCGGAAGTTTCGTAAAGCTGAGCGCGCACCAAAGATCGAAATGGAGGTGGTCGACGACATCACACCTTTGATCGACGAAATCTATCCGCTGTATCTGGCGGTACATGAGCGATCGCCACTGAAATTTGAGACGCTGACCAAAGATTATTTCCGCGCCGTTGCTGAGCGGATGTCGGATCGGGCGCGTTTTTTCATTTGGCGACAAAACGGCAAGATCGTTGCATTCAGTTTCTGCCTCGTCTGCGGCGACGCGATCTATGATGAATGCATAGGACTCGATTACAGCGTCGCACTGGATCTGCACTTATACTTTTACACGCTGCGCGACATTATCTCATGGTCGCTGCAACAAGGATTGAAGTATTACTACAGCAACCCGCTCAATTATGAGCCGAAGCTGCACTTGGACTGTGAATTGGTCCCTCTCGATCTGTACATCATGCACACCAATCCGCTGCTGAATCCGATCTTTCGTCGCGTGATCAAATACCTCGGACCGACGCGGCAC
>Ga0065715_10000729_pt1 | contig 10766 bp, 6 predicted proteins | sample MisBulReplicate1_FD_59102 | JGI IMG/M metagenome (GOLD analysis project Ga0065715, IMG submission 59102) | Miscanthus rhizosphere microbial communities from Kellogg Biological Station, MSU, sample Bulk Soil Replicate 1 : eDNA_1 v2 (version 2) | ecosystem: Host-associated > Plants > Roots >...
TTGTAACTGTTAGCGGGCAGGCTGAAGGGACCATCTGCGTCGTTGCGCTGATGCAGCCAGGTGTAGTTCGCGAAAAGGACCGTGCGGCGGTTCGGAATATTCAGATTCAATCCGGTGTTGATCGAGTCCCCCCGCGCCTGTGCCGTTGACTCCACCTGTGTCACGTTGCCGAGCAGTGGGTTCGGACGGCTTCCGTCCGGCAGCGGTGCGTTGATGTTTCGGCCGCGAAACCGATCGGTGCCGACACTGTGATTGACGCTCACGTTCACGCTGAGGACGGGTGAAAGCTGCTGACTGATTCCGGCGTTCACCATCCTTCGCTTCGGCATCGCCAGGTCGGCCGAGAGCGAGTACTTGCTTGCTGGCAGGACATCCTGGTCGTCGCCGCCGCTGAATGGATTCGGATAGCCGGGATTCCGGACGATGCGGTCTTGTTGACGGTCACCGTCGACTCGGAGCGTTTGTTCGTAGGTGTCGGCATCGAGCCAGTCGGAGAAGATCCCGCCCCCTGCCCGCACCGTAGTCTTCCCGCTCTTGAAGGGTGACCAGGTCAGGCCGAACCTCGGCGAGAGATTCCACCGGTCATCGAGATGGGTCTGAAGTTCCTGGCGGAATCCGCCGCTGATCGTCAGATTCTTCCGGACACGCCAGTCGTCCTGAACGAACATGCCGGCCTGCCACTGCGCGAATTCGACCAGCGGATCGCCAGCCCGTCTCGAGTAAGTGGAAGGCTGCGCAATTTCGTAACTTGCCAGGCTGTCGAACGTGAACGTGCCGAGATAGTTTGTGCGAGTGTCGCTTCGGTACGATCCCCCTTCGACCAGGGTGCCGGCTCGCACGGCATGTTTACCTTTGGCCCAATCGAGGTTCGTCGCCCACTCGAGTTCGGTGCTCTTGCGTCCGCCCGCCTGTTGCGCCCCTCCCGCAGTAAACGCGTCCAGCACCTGGACCGTGGGCAGTTCGGACGACGATGCCGTATCGATGGAAGTCCAATGCAGTTGGACTCGGGTCTCGGCGAAGACACTTCGACTGAGCGATCCGCTTTCGGCAATTCGAAACAGCCGATCGTCCGACGTTCGACCGTATGCACGCTCGGCAAGATTGAAACCGCCGACGCCGAGGTTCTGCTGATCGTTCTGGTTCTCTTGAAACGAGGCGCGAAGGGTGTGCCCCTTGCTCAACGCATGGTCCACTCGCGCGGTGACGTTCAGGCGATCGGATGGGCGCCGGATGTTCGAATTGACCGTTCCGCTCGGCACCGCCGCCAGAACGCTCGCAGAATCGTAAAGCGACGCGCCGCCGGCCGACAACGAGAACGACGTTCGTTCCTTCAGAAGTGTGCCGCTCAGGTTCAAGGCATACTGCTGGGTCTGTTCCGGCCCCTTCTCTGTGGCGAACGCGTTTCGCGCGTTCAGCGAGTCATCGCGAAAGGTGAAATCGAAACCGCCGCGCAGCGGCCCGAGACCTGGCTGTGTCGTGAGGTCGACAAATACGAGACCGCCGCCATGATTCTCGGCCGCAAACATGTCGCGCGAGAATCGAATCGATCGAATCTGCGACTTCGGCGGCAAGCGTCCGCCACGGAATCCGTCCACGCGAATCGTTGCGCCCGGCCCCGCCATTTCTTTCAGCACACTTTCCATTTCATCCGGGTCGTCCGGAAGAGCATCGATTTGCTGTTTTGACAGGACCGTGTTGAAGCGATCGTTGTTGGGATCGGAGGCGACCGTCGATGGGTCTCGACCGACTGAGACAGACTGATCGAGCTTCTCGATTGACAGGGTCACATCACGGCGCGTGTCGCCGGACCTGACTCGAAGATCACTGAGTGCTTTCGTCTCGAAGCCGGGAAAGCTCACGGTTACGCCGTATCGTCCGGGTGGCAGAGACGAAATGGTCGCCACGCCCTGGCCGTCTGACGCCACTTCCCGCGAGCCACCGTCGTTGCTCATTACCTGGACGCGCGCATTCGGAATCACCGCTCCACTCGGGTCGTGCACGACGATGTGGAGTGTCGCCGACGGCAGGCGTTGCGTCTGTGCGCCCTGAGAGAGCGTCGCAGTGGCTGAGAGCGCGAGGACGCACGCGGAGATCACGAAGACAGGCTTCACGCGACTACCGCTCCCTTCATTGCTCGCTGTCGAACTTCTTCGAATCGATCTTCGGATTGACCTTTACTTTCGTGACGGTCCACTCCTCCATCGTGGCGCCGGCAGATGCGCGGCGCAGCGCGTGCGGAAACTTGATGCCGTCCTCCTCCCGCCAGTCGTCGAAGTACAGCGTGTAATCGACCATCGCCGGTGGCTGCGTCTGAACTCGTTCCACCTGGCCTCGCCCGTCCGCCTCCGTCGGCGGTGGTCCACCGACCGCGATTCTCTGGAGTTGCGAGGCCCGATAGGTCACCATCAATGGAAGATGCGTTGCTTCATCAATGAACAGCCGGGCGGCAAATCCATCGGCGCTCTTCACGTCGACGATGAACGCCTTACCGTCGGGTGACTCGGCCTCGCCTGCATACGAGTAGTGAGCGCTCACTGAAGGGTGCGCGGTCGCGAACCATCCGAGCATGAAACGGCTGATTTCCTGCCGCGCCGATCGCACGATTTGTTTGTCCAGTTCCGCCTGCTGCTCGGGGGTAGGTTTTTCGCCCCCTCCAGAAGGCATCATGCCGGGCCCTCCCATGCGGATCATCATTCCGCCACCGGCGGGCATACCGGCTTGTGCGCGCCCTTTGATTGGGCGATCGCCATTGAAGCCCGTCGTGCTCGACATGTTGACCATGGCGCTGCTGGACGACTCGGATCGGACGTACTTGTCAGGAAGCCCGAGCAGGAGTTCCAGATCCGATGTCATTTGAAAGTTGCCGATGTTGCGCTGGGCTGCAGCCTGGACGCTGAGTGAAGTCAGTCCGTCCAGCTTCTTTCCACCGATGGCTTTTCGCGCACCGGCGAGTAGCTCTGTCGCCTTCGCATCCTGCCCCGCCATCGTCTGGGGCATCGCGAGCGTGGCGACGAGAGCAATCGCGCATGGCATGGAATTCGGAATCCGCATATGTCTGGTTCCTCTCGTTGTTCTTGCGTTGGCCGGGATCCGTTGTGCGGGATCCGTTGTGCGGGATCCGGGATCCGATCCGTGTTGGTCCGTGGCCCGTGTTGATCCATGGCCATGATCGCGGTTTGGCTCGCCCGAATGGTTAAGCGTTCGCAAAGAGATTGTTAAGGACGTAAAACCTGGCAGGCATCCGCGCAACCAGCGCAAGTACGCGTGCTAGACTCGCGACATGCGGGGTCGAGTGCGGCTGCCGATGGTCGTCGTTGCGGTGGCGTTGCTGGGTTTGATCGCCCTGCTCGCCACGCTGCAGTACCGGTGGCTCGGTCGCATCAGTGACGCTGAACGCGAACACATGCGAGCGACGCTCAACACCCGGGCGTCGGGTTTCGCACAGGATTTCGACGGCGAGTTGACGCGCGCCTACCTGCTTTTTCAGTTGGATCCGCAGGCGGAAGGTAGCCTCGAATCTCGCATCGCGCTTCGCTACGATCGCTGGCAATCGACCGCGCGTTACCCGCGACTGATCAAAGACGTCTACAGCGTCGTCACCGTCGAGCCGACGGCGCTGCGGAGATGGGATGCGGCTACTCACACCCTCGAACCCGCGGCGTGGCCATCAGCAATGGAGCCGATACGCGCGCAGCTCGCGACGGCCAGTCAGGAACAGCGCGACGCGTCCGGGTACGTTCTGCGGACACTTCCTCCGCCAATCTGGGATGGCGTACCGGCACTTGTGATTCCGACGCCGTTTATCCTATTCAACCAGATGCTGATCACCCCGGGGTCAGACGGGGGTCAGACGGGGGTCAGACCGGGGTCAAACCGGCCCGACCTTCGGGTGATGCCGGGGCTGTCGTATGTCGTCGTGCTGTTGGATCGCGCTTACATCACTGACGAGATGCTGCCCGCTCTGGCGCAGCAGCACTTCCGCCAGACCGGCGACGGGTTCGATTACCAGTTGGCGGTTGTGACCCCGGCCAATCGTGGCCTCGTCTATCACTCGGCGCCTGACTTCACTCCGCGACCGGATGCGGCGGTCGATGCCACGATGGATCTGTTCCAGGTACGAATGCAGGATTTTGCATCCATCGTGTCGGAAGTGCGACGGTTCACATCGACGTTCACGGCGGGGCCACTCCAGGCAACCGGCACGTCGACGACGGTCAGCGAGCACATCGTGTTGCCTCCCGAGGCTGGACGAGCGTTACGCATGCGCGAAGGAGGTCCGGTCTCGATCTTCGTGCAGCAGAATGGACCGCTGAACTCCATGACCGGCTCGTCCGGGACGGCGGCCGCGCGTCTCACGACGGGGACGGCGCACTGGCGGTTGCTCGTCAAGCATCCTTCCGGATCGCTCGAGGCGGCGGTGAATGCGGCGCGGCGTCGAAATCTGATGATCAGCTCCACCGTCCTTACGGTGCTGGGGGCAAGCGTCGCGCTTCTCGTGCTGTCAACCCGTCGCGCCCAGGAGCTGGCGCGGCAGCAGATGGAGTTTGTGGCCGCGGTTTCTCACGAACTTCGAACGCCGCTCGCCGTGATTCGGTCCGCCGCCGAAAACCTCGCTGACGGTGTGATCAAGGACGAGGACCAGATCCGAAAGTACGGGGATCTGGTTCGGAATGAAGGGCGACGGTTGACCGAGATGGTCGAGCAGATTCTGGAGTTTGCTGGAATCGAATCCGGTCAGCGTGCGTTCGTGCTCCGTCCAGTGGCGCTCGCGCCGATGCTTCGCGACATCGTCGAGTCTTCCGAGGCCCTGATTCGGGCTGCTGGCATTGAGGTCGAGTACACGATCGATGCAGGGCTGCCGCCGGTGCTTGGTGATGAATCGTCGCTTCGACGCGTGTTCGAGAATCTGATTGCGAACGCGATCAAGTATGGCGAATCTGGCCGATGGATTGGCGTGCGGGTCAGTCGTGTGGGCCGCGACGTCTCCGTTTCCATCGCGGATCGGGGAATCGGAATCGCCTCAGCCGAACAATCGCGAATCTTTGAGCCGTTCTATCGGGCGCCCGAAGTGATCGCGGCGCGAATTCAAGGCGCGGGCCTCGGACTCAGTCTCGTTCAACGGATCGTGCAGGCTCACGGTGGCCGCATCGCCGTGCGGAGCGAGCCGGGCAATGGCAGCGAGTTCACCATCGTCCTTCCCGCCGCGACCGAAGAGCCGATCGGCCGCTCCGCGATGAACGAGGCGCAGGGACACGGATCGCAAGTGTGAAGCGTCTGCTTCTCATCGAGGACGAGCCGGGCCTCGTCCTGACCCTGCGCGATCGACTCGCGCGCGAAGGCTATGCGTTCGACACCTGCGCCGACGGCGAAAGCGGTCTCGAACGTGCTGCGCGTGAACCGTTCGATCTGATCCTGCTCGATGTCATGCTACCGAGATTAAACGGGTTCGACGTGCTCCGAGACCTGCGGAAGCGCGGCGTCGACACACCCGTAATCATGCTGACGGCGAAGGGGCAGGTCGTCGACAAAGTGGTTGGCCTGAAGCTTGGCGCAGACGATTACGTGACCAAGCCATTCGAGATGGTCGAACTGCTTGCGCGCATCGAAGCCAAGTTGCGGCGCGCACCTGCGGTCGTTCATCCTTCCGAGGGCTACCAGTTCAATGATGTGCGCGTGGACTTCCGCCGTGCCGAAGTGACGAAAGGGGGCGAGCCGCTCGACCTTTCAGCTCGCGAGTTCCAGCTGTTGAAATATTTCATCGAGCACCGGGGCGCCACGTTGACGCGCGAGGAGTTGCTGAACGAGGTGTGGGGGTATAACGCGATGCCCTCGACCCGCACCGTCGACGTGCACGTCGCGTGGCTTCGCCAGAAGATCGAAGTCAATCCGCGCCACCCACAGTGCATCCTGACGATCCACGGGATGGGATATAAGTTTGCGGGATGAATGGTGACCGCTGAAAATGCAGATTGTTGATTGTTGATTGCTGATTGAAAGTTGATTGTGGCATGGCTGATTTGAAACACGAATTGTTGATGGAGGTTAATCGGTTTTCAATCAGCAATCAGAATTCAGCAATCAGAAATTTCAGAACTCACCCGTCCGTCAGTGGCACGATCTCCACGTCGGCCTTGCCCCGCGCGATGCGCAAGATTGCCACCGAGGGCCTGACCTCAAAGCGCCTTGGGCCGGCGGCGCCTGGATTGATGACCAGTCGCTTCCCACTCCGCTCGACGAGTGCGTGGTGCGTGTGTCCGAAGACCAGGATGTCAGCCGAATAGCGCGAGAGAAGTTTGGCGGGTGTCGGACTGCCCACCTCGTGTCCGTGACTGACATGAATGGAAAGTCCGCCGGCCTCTGTCGCGATTTCATCAGGCAGCACGCCGTCGAGCGGATCGACATTCCCGTACACGGCCTGCACCGGTGCGATGGCGCCGAGCGCATCGAGCACCTCGCGTCCTCCAACGTCACCGGCATGCAGAATCTGTGACACACCGGCGAGCGCGCGAAACAGGCCGCTGCGAATAAGGCCGTGGGTGTCGGAGACGAGCCCGATTATGATGGGCTGTTCGCCATGCGCATTTGTGATGCTCATTGTCACTTCTTTTCCAGCAGCTTTCTCGAGCTGCTGACGGCTGGCCATCCCGGATTTCCCGAAGCCAACCGCGTCCAGGCCATATTGCCTCGACTGGGCTGGGACGACCCTGGCTCTGTTGAGCATCTTGCGGATCGCTGGATTGCCGAGCTCGACAACCGACACGTCTCCCGTGCCGCGATCATCGCAAGTATTCCAGGCGATGAGCAGTCGGTGGCCGCGGCAGTGCGGCGCTATCCCTCTCGGTTCGTCGGCTTTTTTATGTTCAACCCTGTGGCAGGCGAGGTGTCATCGCGGCTGGCGAAGGCCCTGGACGATCGGACCCTGCGAGGCATTTGCCTGTTCCCCGCGATGCACGGCTATAGATTGGACGACGAACGGGTGAAAGAAGTCTTTGCCGTAGCCACAGGGCGCGGCGCCGCCGTGTTTGCGCACTGCGGCGTCCTGACGGTCGGCGTCAGGAAGAAGCTTGGGTTGCCGTCTCCCTTCGATCTCAGGCTCGGGGACCCTCTCGCTCTGGCGGCTGTGGCGGCCCGCTTTCCTTCAGTCCCGGTCATCATCCCGCACTTCGGCGCCGGCATGCTGCGCGAGGCATTGATGGCAGTCGAACAGTGCGGCAACATCCATCTCGACACATCCAGTTCGAACGGCTGGATGAAGTACTATCCCGGCCTCACGCTCGAGCATGTGTTTCGTCAGGCCATTGCCGTCGCAGGGCCGGACCGGATCCTGTTTGGCACCGACTCTTCCTTCTTTCCCCGCGGCTGGCAGCAGCCGGTCTACGACGCGCAGCAAGCCACGCTCGGAACGATTGGTGTTTCGCTCGACGATCGAGAAAAGATTGTCGGCGGCAATTTCGATCGTCTGTTTCCCGTCGAGGAGTAGTCATTTTGATCCGTACTGCATTCCAAACGTCTCTGTTCCTCTTCGTGCTGATGAGGCCGTCGCCAGGAATCGCCCCAGCGGCGATGCAGCCGGAACCGGCCACTCTTGTTGTGACCAATGGCAAGGTGGTCACCGTTGAGGACTCGCAGCCTGAGGCGCAGGCGGTCGCCGTTCGCGGCGACCGGATCGTCGCGCTTGGGAGCGCGGCCGACATTCGACGCTACGTCGGTCCGACCACGGAGGTGATCGACGTGCGGGGCCAGCTCGTCGTGCCTGGGCTCATCGAAGGACACGGTCACTTCACTGGCGTGGGCGAGGCCGAGCTCAACCTGAAGCTCATGCCGACAACCAGCTGGGATCAGATTGTCTCGATGGTCGGCGATGCCGCCAGGACCGCCAAACCCGGAGAGTGGATCATCGGGCGAGGCTGGCATCAGGAAAAGTGGACGAAAAGGCCAGAGCCGAACGTTGAGGGATTTCCCACGCACGCGTCGCTCGACGCCGTCTCACCCAACAACCCGGTGCTGCTGACCCATGCGAGCGGCCACGCGAGCTTCGTCAACGCAAAAGCGATGGAGCTGTCCGACATCAACCGGTCGACGCCGAATCCTCCGGGCGGAGAGATTCTGAAGGATGCATCGGGCAATCCGACCGGCCTGCTTCGCGAAACCGCATCCGGTCTGGTCCACACCAATCTCGGAGATCCCGCACGTGCGCGCAAGGCACTGGAGCTGGCTTCGAAGGAAGTGTTGTCGAAAGGCATCACGTCGTTCCAGGATGCCGGTTCGTCATTCGCCACCATCGATCTCATGAAGCCATTGATCGACGATGGCCGCATCGCCGTTCGTCTCTGGGTGATGGTGCGCGAGGGAAACACGCGCGAGGCGCCGCTGCTCGCGAAATACCGGACGATTGATTACGCCAACGGGCATCTGACGGTCCGCGCGATCAAGCGTCAGATCGATGGTGCGCTCGGGTCCCGTGGCGCGTGGTTGCTCGAGCCCTACAGCGACAAGCCGGACAGCGTCGGTCTGAACACGACAAGTATCGCGGACCTCACCGAGACGGCGCGGCTGGCGATGGTGAACGATTATCAATTCTGCGTTCACGCGATTGGCGATCGCGCCAACCGCGAGACCTTGAACATTTTCGAACAGGCGTTCAAGGCCAATCCAACCAGGCGCGACCTGCGATGGCGCATCGAACACGCGCAGCACCTGTCGGCTCAGGACATTCCTCGCTTCGGCCAGCTCGGAGTCATCGCGTCGATGCAGGGCATTCATTGCACCTCCGATGCGCCATATGTGCTGGAGCGGCTCGGTCCGAAACGCGCTGAAGAAGGCGCGTACGTGTGGCAAAAGCTGATGAAGAGCGGTGCCGTCGTCAGCAACGGCACCGACGCGCCGGTTGAAGATGTGGATCCGATTGCGAACTACTACGCGACCGTGAGCCGCAAGACAAAAACCGGTCACGTGTTCTATCCGGATCAGCGAATGAGCCGGATGGAGGCACTCAAATCCTACACACTGAGTCCCGCGTACGCGGCCTTTGAGGAATCATCGAAGGGATCGCTGAAGGTCGGGAAGCTGGCGGACATGACCGTGCTGTCGAAAGACATCACGACTATTCCTGAGGATGAGATCCCGACCGCCCACGTCAGCTACACGATCGTCGGGGGGAAAGTGCTGTACGAAAGGGAAAAGGGACAAGGGACAAGGGAAAAGGAAAGGTAGAAAGGAAGGCCCCTGCCTTTTCCCTTTTGCCTTTTGCCTTTTCCCTTTTCCCTTTTCCCTTTTCCCTTGCCTATCGAGCTCCTACCGCCTTTTGTCGCCGGGGCGCGGATTCTTGCTGTTGCGGCATATGGCGTCGAAGCTGGTCGAAAAAGCGGCTGCAGGCGCGGTGGAACCGGTCGGTCAGCTGACGGCCCCCTTCTCCCGGGACCGGACCGAGGCGATTCCACGACGCCTGCGCCGTCCGCACGTCCTCCGCCATTGCGCGCCACTTGGTTTCCTCTCCGGCGCGTCCGCCAATCGTGTTCGCGGCCAGCGCCTCGCGCAGCATCATCGCCAGTGCCTGCGATGAGTTGGCCGGCGTCGCCGCGACGTCGGTCAGGAAACCCTCCACGCGCTCGCACAACTTGATCATCTTCTGGCGATTCGCTTCAACATCGAGCTCGGTTCCTCGAAACGCCTCCGGATTCGCATCCAGCAGCCGCTCGAGCGCGGCCATGAAACGAGCGCTCAATGGATCGGCCCCCTGTCGGACCACCGGCGTCGATTGGTTCCATCGATTGCGAAGCGATCGGACGCTCTCGAGAAGTGCCGTGTTCTGCATCGCCGGCGGCGGCGCGGTGTCACCCACGACCTCGGGCACCGGGACCTCCGAGACATCGGTTGGCGTGGTCGCGGCGAGCGATTCGAGCTCGGCGACCAGCCCTTCGCGATCCGCCTGCTTGGCTTCGAGCTCGATCTGATCGCGACGCTTGTATCGATCGAAGAAGGCGTCGCAGGCGCCGCGGAACCGCTGCCACAGGGCCTCCGACTTCGTGCGGCGAACCGGGCCAATCGTCTTCCATTCAGACTGAAGCCGCCGAATTTCTGCGGCCGACTTCTCCCACTCCATCGAGGTTGCCAGCTGTTCAGCTCGTGCGCAGAGCGCCTCTTTTTTCGTCTGATTGGCGGCCCACGCTTCCTTCCGCTGCGCGAGGTCGGCATTCCGTCGCGTGAAGAACGCGTCGCACGCTTCGCGGAACCGCTTCCAGGTGGTTCGGGTGTCCTGGCGGGGAACCGGACCGATGGCCTGCCATTCGGCTTGAAGCTTCTTGAGTTCCTCGGCGGTCTTGATCCAATCGGTGGAGTGCGCCACGGCCTCGGCGCGAACAATCAGCTCGAGCTTCTTCTCGAGATTGGTTTTGCGCTCTTCGCTGCGCTGGGCGAAGAATTCGCGCGCCTTTGCCTGGATCGGATCGGCGGCCTGACGATACCGATGCCAGAGTGCCTGCGCCTGTGCGCGCGGCGCTTCCGCCGCCTGCTTCCATCGCTCCTGGATCTCGTGAAGGTCGCGCGCCGCCTTTTCGACGTCCTCCGCCTTGACGCCCTCCGGCGTGTCGAATCCGTACTTCGTTCGTAAGCTTTCCGTTCTCGCGATGAGCTCCTCTTGCACCGCGGCATTCGCGAACCGTTTCCACTCGTCCATTTCACGCAGTTCGTGCAGCTTCGGCGTGATTGCCGCCAGCGCTGCCTTCACGCGTTCGACGAGCGAGTGTTGTTCGGGGACGGCCGGCGGC
>Ga0065715_10001246_pt1 | contig 10761 bp, 7 predicted proteins | sample MisBulReplicate1_FD_59102 | JGI IMG/M metagenome (GOLD analysis project Ga0065715, IMG submission 59102) | Miscanthus rhizosphere microbial communities from Kellogg Biological Station, MSU, sample Bulk Soil Replicate 1 : eDNA_1 v2 (version 2) | ecosystem: Host-associated > Plants > Roots >...
CGAGAAAAGCGCAAACCAGATCGCGCCACTGCTCGTCGCCAACGACCGCGATTTTAACGATCTCTTGATCGTGCTGGGTCATGAAGCTGATGTCGCCCCAGTTGCCGTCCCGTTTCCAGCCGCGAAAATCATCCAGAATAAATAGCGCGCTAATTCTGCCGCAGCGCTGGATCGCACCGAGAGCGGCTGCTTGAATCTGAGTGACTTCAGTTTTCTCGATCTCGCCGCTGATTTTTACGCTGATAATCGGACCGGTGGCATCGACAATCGTAAACGGCATTTTGCCTCCCTCAGTTCCACTCCTTGCGACAATAAGGACTGAAAAAATTGCAGATCATGATGATACGTTGAGCGTGCCGATGGTTCTTGTCTTTCCGCAGGAACAACACGGTGGAACCGAACCTGTTGCTCTCTTTACGATTCGACGTCGATCACTTCCCTACAGATAAGAGCACGACAATTACCGGGCCCCAGGCGGTCAGCAGTATATTGCCCACGGCATAGGGCACCGTGTAACCCAAAGCCGGAAGTTTACTGTCTGCCTCATCCTGAACGGCACGGAGTGCTGCGGTCATGGTGCCGGCGCCGCAACAAGCGCCCAAAAGAATGACCGGATTCATCTTCAAAACGTATCGACCGAATAAAATCGCTACGAAATGCGGCAGGATCGCTGCGACCAGACCGACGAAAACCAGACTTATGCCTGACTTCTGCAGCCCGGAAATAAAACTCGGTCCTGCGGTCAAGCCGACCACACCGATGAATACGCTCAAACCGACCGTATCGAAAACCCACATAGCCGCCTCGGGTATACGTCCGAATGCCGGGAACACAGAACGAAGCCAACCAAAGACAAGACCCATGATCAGCGCTCCGCCGCTCGCCGTAAGCGTGATGGGCAGCCCGGCAATGGTCACGGACAGAAGACCGATAAGCCCGCCAATAAAAATGCCGGTGCCGACAAAAATCATGTCGGTTGCGCTGCTTGGCCAGTCGGCATAACCGATCACGGAAACGGCGCGATCGACATCACGTTTGGCGCCGACCAGGCTAAGCACGTCACCGCGGTCGAGTTGAGTCGAAGCGGTGACAGGGATCTCTTCTCCTGCGCGTGTCAACTTGCGCAGAAAGACGCCCCGAAATTGGCTTCGCCACGGTTCCGATTTCACTAATTCCGCCAACGGCTGTCCGGTCAGACATCGATTCGTCAGCACCACATCCAACACCTGCAGCGGAAAATCAAGCAATTGTTTGTCGTCGACTTCAGGACCGATCACGCTGCTTCGCTCGACCAGAACTTCAGCTCTCGCCATGACTGCGATGACGTCACCGTGGCGAATGGCAGTGCCGGGTTCGGGCTCAATGATTGCGCCCTCGCGGCGGATGCGTTGGATGAACACCCGTGCTTCTTGCGGCATCGCCTCCAGCGTGGCAATGGTTTTATTGACAAGCTGTTCATTCATCACTCGGTAGGCACGCACATCGAAGGAACGTGAGGGAGAAATGATTCCGGGCTGTGCCTCCGGCCTGCCGGAAACCTGCGCCTGCATTTTTCTGGCTTCGTCTTTTAGATTCACTCCCATCAATTTCGGTCCAACTTTGGGGAGGAACCACACGACTGCGGTGGTGCCGACAAGATAGGTAACGGCATATGCAACCGGAATGTTGTTTTGCAGAACAGTTTTGGCTTCCGCTGTAATCGCCAATCGATTGATCGCGTCTCCCGCAGTGCCGATCACTGTCGACTCGGTGAAAGCTCCGGCCAGCAGACCGGCGGCGGTGCCAATGTCGTATCCGAATATTTTCGCAGCCACAAAGGCGATAATGAGGCAGGTCGTACATAACACCAACGTGAGCGCCATTTGCGAGAACGCATCGCGTTTTAGACCGCGGAAAAATTGCGGTCCGACTTTATAGCCGGTGGTGAATAGAAAAAGATCGAAAAAGACCGTCTTGACGAGCGGCGATATTTTGATGTCGAGCTGTCCGATCAAGACGCCGGCGAAAAGACTACCGACAACGGTTCCCAGGCTGAAGCCGGCAATTTTGACCTGGCCGATGCCAAAGCCAACCGCGAGGGCCAGAAACACCGCGAGCTCCGGATTCTGTCGCAGGGCATTAACGAGATAGTCCATTGCTGTTCTCGATGGGCGTTCTGCAAAGAACGGGCGCAGCATGCTGCGCCCCTACGCGTCCCGGCTAAAAAAGTTTCATGCTTGTATCTGAGGCCAACATTTTCTTTCTCCGTGGTGTGCTATCAGATGACGGCTTTTGTCCCTTGAGCTCTACCTTTAGACCCTCGCGAGAGAGGTTGAATTTTCGCCCGGTAACTGTCGATACAAGATTTACCACAACGCCGTTTTCATTCTTCATTGTGGCGCTTGAGCTAGCTTCGCTCTCGCTCCCTTTTTCTTCCGCCTTTTGATAGTTCCCGGCGAAATCAGCTGCGTTTTTGAGATTGAAGACCTGACCGGATAGCTCTGCGGCGGTGATGTTTTCATCGACGTTACGAAAAAGCCCATTTGCCTGGAACGTGAAAGGAATCTCTTGGCCTTTGTAGGTCAAAACTCCATCGCCCCAGGAGAGCCCAATTCCCGGAGCCACCATTCGGGTTGTAATCTTGATAGCCCCGTCAGGCTCCTCGGCTGCTGATAAGCTGTTCGACAGCAGCAAAATGGTTCCGGCAATCAGTCCGAGTAGTTTGCGGCTCATAACGTTCCTCGTTTCAAAGCCCTGCCTAAGAAAATCACAATTTTATATTCGTAAGATCTTCTACCTAAATTTACTAAATGGTTGTATTGGACTTTGGTCCAACACGTCCAGCGGGAAGGGAAAGAGTTCGGCTACTGGCCAAGTTGCGCAATAGCGGCGCGCAATGGCTGGCTCGATATCTGAACCAGTCCTGTATAAGGCGTGTACATTTCCAAGATCAAGAAGATGGCGCACGAAACCGCGAGCGCAGCGACAAAAAGGCTGCTCACGACCGTTCCGTTGAACGGAGCGAACAATCCGAAACTGACAAAAATAGCGCTCAGCCAAAGAACCAAGACGATCAGCAAGGGCATGGAAACCGATGTTGTTAACTGCTCGTACATGAGCCAGCGCGCTTTCCCGATATCGACCGCAATACTCAATGCATGACTCTTGAGGGACTGCTGCGTATCATTTCGCGGCGAGAGCCCGTGAATTTTCTCATACAGAATTTCACCGCCAGCGGCTCGTGGTGCCGATCGAGTAACGCTGCCGTCTTTAGCCCACATCTCACCAAGCACACGGGTTACAGCGCTGCGCAGTATAGTGCGCGTTTCCTTCGTTTCTGGTCCATACAACGCCAAGGCGCGATCGAGCAACGCAATATTGGCGGACATCTGGGTCAGTTCCGTGCTTTGTGCGTCATAGGAACTCTTTGCTGAAGCGACGAGCAGCCCCAGAACCAGCGCAGACATCGTTCCCACCAGCCCCATCCCCAGCTTCACAATATCTTGGGTTTCCTTACTCAAGTGATGTTCTGGCAGAATCGCGTGAAGCAACAAACCAAGCAGCGCGCCGCCAAATACGCATGCAAATATAGTCAAGCTCACCGTGACTGAACTCATTCAGTTTTTTGTTTTGGCGTGCACAGGAAACTGTCATGTATGGCTGTTTCAGCAACTGCTCACGAGAAGCGACTGCGAGTTAGCACGCCAGCGGAATTTTGCAAGGCAGCTCGTCAACGAGCGTACGTGATAAGCGCTCGCATCACCCGGAGTTAAACATGCGCAGCCTGCCGGTGGTGCCCTCCTCGGTAAATTTCCAGAAATGCCAGTGGGCAACACAACGATTGACGAATTGAGTAAATCCGACAATGCCTTTTTGATAAAGCCGGCGGTGCTGCATAAATAAGCGCCAGTACACTGTTCCGAGCGTTTTCAAACGCTTGGCCTTGACCAACGCCCAGAACAAATTCCACGTCAAGATAAGACCGTANATCAGAGTCNTACTGGNCTTGCCCTCGTTGGCTTGGGCGATAATAGCTGCCCGCCGCCGCCGGAATTCTGGATAGCTGTAGATTNTAAAATAGCGCTCGAGAAATGCATCCGGGGCGTAGAGGCGCCGGAGCAGTTCCCAGTAGCCGCTCTGCAATCGTTCCGGGGTCATATTTTTCGGCACGAAATTACAGTTGAAGTCGTGCAACCGCAGGCGGCCGTGCTTTTTCAAACGTTCATAAAGCGGCGTCTTCGGTATCGCCGTGAGCATACCGACCATCGCCAACACGATCCCGTTTCCCTGAATGAAGCGAAACTGATCTTCAAAAATGGACTCATCATCATTATCGAATCCGACAATAAATCCGCCGCTGATATCTAGTCCGGCGTTTTGGATACGAGCTAACTTCGAGTCAAGGTCATCCCCAGTCACGTTCTGATATTTCTTGGTTTCTTTGAGCGACGCTTCGCGCGGCGTTTCGATGCCGATAAATACCGCGCGAAAATTGGCCTGGTAGAGCAAGTCGAGCAGCTCGGCATCGTCGGCGAGATTGATGCTGGCTTCGGTGTTTAAACGCAATGGATAGCCATGCTGCTTTTGCCAGGCAACAATTTCTCGCAATAAGGCTTTGGCGGCCTTCTTATTGCCGATGAAATTATCGTCGACGATGAAGGCGCCGAGAAATCCCAAATTGCGCAACTCGTCGAGTTCCTCGATAACCTGTTGCGGGCGTTTCAACCGCGGCCGGCGGCCGAAAGTTACGATGATATCACAGAACTCGCATTGAAATGGGCAGCCGCGCGAAAACTGCACGGAGCCCGTCGCATAGCGTTTGGCCTTGAGCAAATCGAATCTCGGCGTCGGCAGAGACGTCATATCGGTCGGCTGAGCTTGTTTGAAGAAGTTCTCGTACGGCTTGCCGGCGGCAAATTGCTCAATAAATTTGGGCCAAGTCTCATCCGCTTCACCGGTGAATAGCACGTCACATAGTCCGTCGAAAAATTGCTCATCGACGGAGGCATAGGCGCCGCCCACGACGGTAAAAATTTTGCGCGCGCGCAGCTCCTGGAGAATCTCGCGCATGCGCTCCTTCTGCACGTTCATGCCGGTGACGCCGACGATGTCAAAATGCGTCAAGCTGTCAAAATCGATGGCCTCGACATTTTCGTCGAGCAGCGCGACTTCGTGGTTAGGAGTGAGCGCCGCGAGGTGCGGCAAAGCGCCGGTCACCATCGTGCATTTAATGTTTCCCGGGTAGAGTGGTAATGCATAATCGAAACCCCAGTACGAGGGTTCAAACTTCGGGTTGATCAAACAGATTTTTAATCGCCTGAGCATGATAAACAGCATCCGTTTTCTATCTGGAAATTTCCGGCTATTGGCAATAAAATTCCTGCTAGCTTAGACGCGCTGCTTTCGCCGGATCTCTATGGCCATGAACAATTCGAACCGCCAATGTCCAAACATGAGCTCGGATGAACAGGTTACGCTTATAACCCCGCTTTCTCCTTGGCACCGGCGCTAGGAGAATCCATAGGCGCGCCGCAGTTATCCGACAGCATGCGAATTTCACGCTGGGGAAAGGGAAAGCTCATCCCGGCGGCGTACACAGCATCGTAGATGGCGACCGTCAAATCACTCTGTACCTGCTGCCGATTCGTATAGTCAGCCCACACTCGTAGCTCAAAATTAATCGAGCTATCTCCGTAATTCATGAACAGACAGTGTGGGATAGGATTCTGTAATACATCCGGATGCGCGCGCGCAACACTTTCCAGCAGCTCGATGACTTTTTTTGGCGCTGCCCCGTAGTTCACCCCAACGGGTAAATCCACTCGCCGCAGTTGATCGCTCAACGTCCAGTTCGTCACCTGCTCCGAGATCAGTTGCGCGTTGGGCACGATAATATCCGCCCCCGCGCCCGTGTGAATCAAGCTTGCTCTGATACCAATTCGACGCACTCTGCCTTGCAGATTGCCTATCTGAACTGCATCGCCCACATGGACGGGGCGTTCGAACAGCAAAATAAGGCCCGACACAAAGTTGTTGACGACGCTCTGCAGGCCAAAGCCGATGCCGACACCGAAGGCGCCAGCAAGCAGAGTCACTTTGGAGAAATCGACGCCCACCGCACCCAATGCCACGATGAAGCCTAGAGCCAGAATAATGTAGTTCAGCAAGCTGGACGTCGCATAGGAAATACCCGGGGCGATCTGCATGCGCGGATAGAAGTCTTCTTGCAACACGAATCGGATAAAACGAGAAAGCAGATAGGCAAACCAGACGGTCAGGAGAAATTCGACTACATTGCCTACGGAAATGGATATCGTGCCGCGCCCCAGCCTGGTTGAGAGCACCGCTTGAACCAGTGACCACGCGGGATCCAGTAGACCGAGATAAGAAAGGTAGCGCGTTAACCAGCCAAGAACGCCCATCCAGATCAGGACGCGCAACATCCGCTTTTGTAGCAACTCTCGATTATGTTCGACGATGCGCAGCAGACGTAATGGCCAGAGCCGAAATAGGACCGCGATTGCACCGCTAAAGACCTGAACCAAGGCAAACGCCGCCAATGCGAGCACGCCGCCGACCAGAGTACCTGGCGTCAACAGGCGCGCCAGACGCAGGTATCCGGCGACGCCGGCGAGAAACGAAATAATCAGAACGGACAAAACGATCGATCGCGCCATCCTGAGGACTACCGCGCGCGATGATTCAGCCCATTCTGCAATGATTAGTCGATAATGATGCCGCATCCAGAAGAGCACCAACATTGCGGCCAGAGTTTCGACGACCAGGACCGCCTGGCCAATCAGTTGTACGCCGGCATAGGCCTGGCGCACCATATCGATGGCAAAGACCACGCAAACTGCAGATGACAGCGCTGCGATCGAAGGACTTACGACCGGCTGAATGATACGTAAAACTGGCACGAGGGCCGCAATATTCAGCACTTGCTTTACCGGCGCAGCTAGCTCGACGAAAGGGGAAGTTGCGAAAACCAGGGTCGTGGCCAACGCGGCGGAAAACGGACGCATGAAAACGACGAGGGCGGGCGAGCTTGGCGAGCCGGACTTTAGCCAGCCGAGGCTTTTGCGACGTGCACCGGCAAAGAGGAACGCTAGCACCAGAAAAAGCCCAGCGTGAAGGCCGCTTCCCTCGCGCGGCTCTCGGACATATTTCAGCAAATCCGACCAACGCCCGTGTGTCACTTCGCGCACATGCGTCGGTAATGCACGAATCGCATCCGGCCAGAGATCGATTCGCCATATCGGCGGCGCCTCGGGCGCAAAAATGCCGCTGACAGCGCTCTGTTGAGCATGAGCAATTTGCCCCAGAGCGATTGTGCATTTCGTCAAATCCGCGGCCACACGGCTCTGTAAATCCAAGATCTCCGTTCGTTCTGCCTGCAGCTTCTCCTGCGCCTGCGAAATAGCTGTCAACGTGGAATCGATCTGTTGCAGGATCGGTTCCGGTGCTTTGGATGCTTGTGCCGACTTTCGGCTATTGCTCCAAGTTTGTTGTAACGCGCCAAGTTGAGTTAAGCCGTCCTGTAATGCGTTCGCGTGTTCGGTGAGGATCTTTAACCAGCCGCTTGTCTGCGCCTGATCGCGCTGCCACCGTTGCTGCACTGTCTGCAGCATCTCGAGGGTCGGTTCCGTGTGCAGTACTTCTTTTGTCTCGTGGACAAGCTCGTCCAACTTTTGGCCCAGAGCAGGAAGCGAGTTGGAGATCATTTCGACTTGCCCGACTCGGCCTGCGCTCGTAATTAGGTTGCTGATCAGGGTGGAGACTTCCGCTGCCTTCGCGGCGATGTCGGCCAGCGGAATCGCGGCTGGCTCCTGGCGACCCGCGGTCGATTGCTCGCTCGATTTAACTTCAGCAGATTTGCTGCCACCGGCAAAAAGCGACAGAAAAGTCGCGGCGGCAAACACAATCAGTAGCTTGTGGCGGTGGTGCCGGGCGAAGTGAGAGTTTCTCATCGTGGCTTGTCCGATTACAAATTCTGGAACACGCCGTTACATTCTTTGCACCGTTTGCGGCGGCTGCCACTTCAAATCCGCCACGATCCGATCGATCGCAGGGGTGGCGTATTTAAAAAACTTCTTGAAGCTAGAGCAAGCCTGGTGGATGCGTTGAAACTCGTTCTCGAGTGCCAACGTGACCTGGCGGAAAAAAACCTTTCACCTGATGCGGTGCGCGAGGTCATTGAGCTAACCGATGCATGAAGCGCATCGACCTGGAGCGATATCTGCGCGAACAGGGCTGTATGCCTTATCGTGAAGGTGGAGGGCACTCTATATGGTTGAACCCAGCGCAACGCAAGATCGCCAGTGTCCCTCGTCATCGCGAAATTAAAGAGGGAACAATTCGCGCAATCTGTAAACAGCGCGAAATTCCTCAGCCCTGAAGCCACGGTCCACCTTTTAGTCGTAGTCGTTACCTCAGTTATCCAAAGATTATTTGAGACGGTCACTCATCCTCTCGAACACCACTTCGAAACGCTGCTGTTCCACGGCCTGATAATAGGTTCCTTGGAGCCGATCGCCAGCCGGATCATAGCTCAAGGAGTAAGTCGAACCTGGATAGTTTACGTCGCGTAGTTCGACAAAGAGTTTCGTGACGTTACCGTCTCGCGACGCGACAGCATTGCCCACATGGACCGGATAGGGATTGAAGTACGCGGCATCGATCGCGCCGTTGTCAGCGATACTATTGATGGCCAGAAGATAACCGCCGTCGGGACGGTGCCAACGGCCGCTCAGCTTCTGAAATTCCGATCGGGGCTTAGCCGCAGCCGGACCGCCTAAACTAGCTTCTTTCATCTGGCGCTCAACGTATGGAACAGACAGCGAGTTGAACCGCCACGAAATAAATACAACGAGGACAACGACGGCGGCGGCGAGGAAGAACAGCGGCGACAGTCGAGGTCTCCGCCTAGCTGCCGCCGTCTTTCTCAACTTACGATGTACTTTATCTCGCCGTGGTTTGCTCATTGGTGATTTTTCACAGGATGATCACCGTCAGTGGATGCGTATTCCCCGACAATTGCGGGTGCCATGAATCTGAATGAAGTTTCGGAACATCTCTTTCCCGTCACCGCCGTGCAGGGCCGGTTACTTCACCGGCGCATTTGTAACCTTTATAAAAGGAAACAAGAAAATCTCCCAACCCAAGTCGGTCTGGACGTCTTACAATCTGACCTCGACACCCGCTCGCTTCGCCTCTTCCTGCAGCTCTTCCAAGCAACCATTCTCCGTGTACGCACTGACGACGATTTGAGCCGGCCGGTCCTTGCTTTCCGGAAGCCAAACTGCGGTCCGCATCCGGCAATCACAGAAAGAACCACTACATTCTTAAAACTTCTCTTCAGCGCCGTTCTTCTTTCTTCTTGCCGAACCTAGCAGTCGCTCACACGTCTATCGGTAAGCTGTCGCCGCGCGGCGCCGGCGGTTTGGCGCGAACGGAATCGCGGGCGGAAAAATAAACTCTCCAGTGATCCGTTTCGCGATGAGCGGGTTCTATCAAAGAGCCGGCGGCCTTGTATATTGCCCTTTGGTCCAATACGAGCGAAATAGCGTCGACCAGCACTCTCGACGACGCGGATCCTCACTCACTCATGACCTCGACTGACACCGCATTGGGTTTGTGCCAGTGCGGGTCCTCATGGCCGAGAAACTCATCCTTGAACGCAGCGAAAATGGCCGAGCAGACGACCACCACGGCAACCGCCCAGCTCGCGGCAATGGCAGCCTGCTCAGCGATCATCGGATCTTTCGACAGAGCTCTAGTCGCCGTAGCCGGCAAGACGAACCCGATGATGATCGCACCGACGGCGACGCCCACATGGTTGCTGAAAGTTCGCGTGCCAAAGAGCGTCGACGCCCAGCGCTTCCCAGTCGCCTTGATGACTCCCATATGCCCAAACAGGCGAACCATGCCGAATCCGCTGCCCATCAGGAATAGCGACGGCAAGGCCCTGACATAGGTCGGCTGCTGCGCCGGAACCGCAAACCACCACCCCAGGCTCAGCACGATCAGAGTGCATCCGATCGCTGTCTCTATGGGGCGGGTGAGTCCGTATTGCTCGCGCAAACGATGGGCGAGCAGATGTAAGGTGAGCAGCGGGATCGTAAGCGCCAGCATGACGACGCCTGCTTCAGTTGTCGAAAGCTCACCGTAGGCGACGAGAATGACTGAGAAAGCCGCCACGGTAATGTGGAGCGCGCTAACGTGAATGGCTCCGAATAGGTCCGTGATCCACAGACGCCTGTTGTGCAGGACGATATTGGTGTCGAACAACGGCTTAGAGGAGATTCGATTGAGCACGAAGAAGCCGATCAGGCAGGCAACCCCGGCAGCTACGATCGCCGCGCTGAACGGCCATGGGCTCCGGTGCTCCCTTGCTACCAGCAGCGCCAGGTATGGACTCAAAAGACCGAGGCCGAGTAGCAGCGCGGGCAGCAGCAGGCCGAGTGTAAACACGCTCTCCTCGTCGCGACGCTCCTTCATCGAGTACGCGCCTATTCCGACGGCGACCAGCATCAGAACTGCGTCGGCGAGGAACAGCCGCCGCCAGTTTGGCGCGGACGCGATCAGTGGACCGACGGTGGGGCCGAGCACCATGCCGGCCATGCCGGCGCCGCGCCACAACAACCAGGCATCGTGACGTGTCGTGCCGTGCATAGTCGTCACCAGGACCCCGCCGGTGGCGGCGAGAATCAATCCCGCACTGAAGCCCATGAATGCACGCACCGCAATCAGCGACTCCACACTGCTCACCGTCAAGCTGAG
>Ga0065715_10003507_pt1 | contig 10726 bp, 9 predicted proteins | sample MisBulReplicate1_FD_59102 | JGI IMG/M metagenome (GOLD analysis project Ga0065715, IMG submission 59102) | Miscanthus rhizosphere microbial communities from Kellogg Biological Station, MSU, sample Bulk Soil Replicate 1 : eDNA_1 v2 (version 2) | ecosystem: Host-associated > Plants > Roots >...
TGATTGCTGTCCCCGGAAAGATGACGAGCGCTTTTCTTGCGCTTCAGCTTTTTCTCGGCGAATTCAAGTTCATGGTCGTTCCGTTCGACAAAATCTTCGATGCGGTAGAAAGCGGATGCGCGGATGCCGGTTTGATCATTCACGAGGGGCAACTCACATACGCGCGGTCCGGTTTTGAGAAGATCGTCGATCTCGGCGAATGGTGGAAGCGCAAGACCGGGCTGCCTTTGCCGTTAGGCGGAAACGTGGTTCGCAAAGATATCCCGCCACCAGTGCGACGCGACGTCAGCGAGATCATTCGNGAAAGCATCGACTACGGTCTCACACATCAGGACGAAGCCGTCGCTTATTCGCTNGCATACGCACGCGACATGAACGCGCAGCTCGCCAGCAAATTTATTGGCATGTACGTGAATGAATTTACCCGCGATTATGGCGAGGTCGGACGCAGGGCTATCAGACAGTTTCTGAGCGACGGCATCGAAAAGGGATACATCGAGGGTCCGATCGAATTGGAGTTCGTCGAATGATTGTTGTTTCCAAAATTTTCTTGCCACACGATTCACGAGCGACGTATCAATGATGGCTCGGTGAAGGCACTGCTGGAAGCGAGGGGCCATCTTCTCCGTCTCAGTCGAGTCGGATCTTGCGTCAGTATGTGCGCCCTACTCCTGTTTGCCAGCTGCAAGAAAGAGCCAATCGACGAAGCTAAAGCAGCAGGAAAAAGCACGGCCGATTTTCCGCAAATCACCGCAGACGTTTTCAAGCCAATGGATGGCGGCATTGATCTTTCGCCGGAAGAAATCATGGGCCGCAACGCCTGGAACCTCTGGAGCGGCGGCAATCAGTTTTTTTGGAATCACGCAGCGCAAGACAGTTTTGGCCTGATGGATCTGCTGAAGATGCTCGATAACCGCAAATTTCCGCGCGGCGAACGCTTCAAAGTCCTCGGTTTGGTGAACGAGCCGGGATTCCGCGCGACGAGCAAGCCGGATGAATTCGGTTTGTGGCTCGACGAAGAGGCGGAGCCCGAACCGGCAGGCATCGATCAAACAGTCTACGGGAAGTCTTCGGGTGTGCTTGGCTTTCGGCTTTTTCCAAATCCGGATTTCAACGAGGAAGCGCGCAAAAAATGGAATGGCGATCGTTTCATGAACGATCCGAGTTACTACAACGACAACAAGCTCATCCGTCCATATCGCGTCGGTGTAGCGTGTGGCTCCTGCCACATCGCGCCGAATCCGAGTAATCCGCCGCTTGATCCAGAAAACCCGCGCTGGGAAAATCTGGCCTCAGCGATCGGCAATCAGTACATCAACGAGGGAAAGGTCTTCGCCTGTAACGTCGAGAAAGGCGGATTTTTCTATGAGATGCTTGCCACCCAACCGCGCGGCACTTCGGATACGTCGCGGATCGCGACCGATCACATCAACAACCCAAACGCAATAAACCCGATCTTCTTGCTCGCTGAGCGGGAGCGCATCGCGGTGCCGGAGAAGATGGCGGGCGGAACACTTGCGTTACCCGGAGTAAAAGAAGAGATGCTGGTGCCGCATATCCTAAAGGATGGTGCCGATTCGATCGGTGTTCCAGGCGCAACGATCCGTGTCTACGTGAACATCGGAATGTTTTCTGAGTATTGGCTGACGCGCCACCAACGGTTGATTGGNCTCACAAAGCAACAACCATTCGAGATTTCATACGCNCGCGAGCATTCCGTTTTTTGGCGCGCAACGGAAGAGCGGCTGGCAAATATCGCCGCCTTTTTCCGCCGGCTTCAACCATTTCATCTGGCCGATGCGCCCGGTGGACAGGCTTACATCACTACGGATGCCGCCGTGATGACGCGCGGAAAAGAAGTCTTTGCCGAAAGTTGTGCGGTGTGTCACTCGAGCAAACAACCGCCGCCAAATGTCGATCCGCACTCGGGCGAAGGAAAAGCGTGGTTCCGCGCGGCGGTTATGGCGCCGGACTTTTTGGAAAACAATTTCCTATCTACCGACAGGCGTTATCCGCTAACGAAAATCGAAACCAATTCTGCTCGCGCGTTAGCAACCAATGCCAAAGCGGGTCACGTGTGGGATAATTTTTCGTCGCTCACGTACAAGGAACTATCGCCTGTGGACGAGCTCGAATTTTTTAACCCGTTTGACGAGGCGCATCCGATCAAGTTCAAGCCAAAAGAGAAAAATGTCGCGCCAGGTTATTACCGGGTTCCGTCGCTGGTCAGCGTTTGGAGCTCGGCGCCATTTTTGCATAACAACATGCTCGGAAAATTCACGGGCGATCCCTCTCTGGCAGGCAGGATCGACGCATTTACTGATGCGGTCGAAAAATTGCTCTGGCCGGAAAAGCGATTGAATAAGGATTCCATCTGGCGAACCGAAAGCGATTGCTCGCTGCATTTGCGCAAGGAATTTTTGACGGGGGGGCTGAAACCGCTTCAGGCGTTCGCAGATGGTGACGGGTACATCAAAACCGGGATGATTCCAAAAGGTACGCCCGTGAACCTGATTGCCAATATCGACCCGGACTTTCAACACATCGATGTGTTTCGCAAAATCGCGGAGAAACTGATCAAGCTCAAAGCTGTCAAGCTTTCGCGTGACGAAGAAGCTGCCGAATTCAACCAGCTCATTCCGGATCTGCTCACCGCGAATAAATGTCCCGACTTCATCGAAGACAAAGGACATTATTTCGGCACGGATCTGCCGGAGTCAGACAAGCGCGCGCTGATCGAATACTTGAAAACCTTCTAGCGCGTAAAAGAAAGGAAACAAATGGCTGTCACAGTTCCAGAAATGTTAAAGATGTCACAAGCGCAACTCGATGATCTGTTCACGCAGAGTCCAGTCGGCGAGATTCCGAAAGGCGAGGCTAAAGGAACGGCGATCGTAGCGCCAGGCACGACTTACACGCAGGACATCGCGAATTTCATTAATCATTTTGCGTGGCAGGGAAAAGTTTTCGATCCGGCCAAGGGCGCCCTGCGAAACAAAATTTCGCCGTTCGGACTGAACGCGATTATTGCCAAGGTCTATAAAGGTTCGAGCTGGATGGACAACAAGGAGTGCATCGTCCTCGACTATTCAGAGACGTCGCTAGTAGCCCACTGGATCCGCGATGAGATTCGCGAAGTCGCGCCAAACGTTTACCTCGGGAAAGTTTATCTGGGCAAAAAGCGATTGATTGATTTCGCGTTGGAATTTCCCGCTGGAACGTAGTCAGATGGTACGGCCATCGGAGGTGCCGTGAATTCGAACGTCAGCCGCCCAATGCCGCGAGCCAACACTGGTTCGTGGTTTCTAAATTTGTTGAGTAACATGACGATGTTCCTCCTGCAGATGGAACGCCGTATCGATCCCTGGCTGCGCCCGATATTCGACGCCACACTGCGCGATCCAGTAGCGCGCATGGTCACCGCATTGATGAACAAAAACCGCAAGGACGACGGATCGAAGCTCGCCGAGGAAAAGCCGTTGCCTAACGAGGAGGAATATCTGAACTCCGTCATTGAGAGTTTTACCACGCAAATGCGAGGGCTCTGGAAACCCGGCGGATTTGAGCGCGGCGGGAACACCAAAACTCAGGGCATCGTCCGCGGGGAATTCATCGTTCACGACAATCTTCCGCCGCAATTTCGCTACGGCATTTATGCCAAGCCACAAACGTTCCGTTGCTGGGTCCGCTTNTCCGGGCCGGGGCCTTACATCACGCCGGACATCGACGACGTCGGATTCATGAGCATCAGCATCAAACTAATGGGCGTGCCGGGAGAGAAATTGATGGATGAGGAGAAACATACGCTCGACATGTTCGGCGTCTCCACGCCCACATTTGTCACACAAGACATCAAGTCGAATGCGCACCTGCAAAAATGGAGCGTGAAAAATGCACAGATTTTTCATTTCGTTAATTTCGAGGAACCTCACATCGCGGACATGATCATGCAGGGGTTGTGGGTCAAAACGCAGAGCAGTCCGTTTGAAGCCCCGTACTTTAGCTGCGTGCCATATTTGTTAGGCAAAGACCAGGCGATGCAATATTCGGTCTGGCCGAAAACGAACAAGAAAACGCCTATCCCCCGATTGCCGTTACGTCCGCCGGACGATTATTTGCGCGATGCAATGGTGAAGGCGCTGAATGAAGGCGATGTGGAACTGGACTTTCGGTTGCAATTGCAGACCGATCCGTTCCTGATGCCAATCGAAAACAACGGCGTACTCTGGCCGGAGAAACTTTCGCCACGTGTTTCAGTGGCAACGCTTCGGCTGCCGAAACAGAAATTCGATTCGCCAGCCCAAATGGAATTCGCCAGGAAGCTCTCTTATAACCCCTGGCATACCATCGCCGACCATCGTCCGCTGGGTAATCAAAGCCGCGCCCGGCAACGGATGTATTTCGCGTTATCACAGCTACGCCATGACATGAACGATGTGCCCCGTTACGAGCCCACAGGTGATGAGGTATTCGACTAGAAGGCCATGACACCGCAGGGAACTTTCATGATTTTGGCGCCGATTGTTCTGTCACGCGAGGCGGAATTGCGTGGCTTGCTCAACTCCATGAATGAGGCGCCGGGGGCCGTGAACCCAAACAACCCGCTGGTTCCGTTCGCGCAGTTCGATACGCTGCATTTCGCGCGTTTTGTGATCCTCGACGATAAAACCGTTGGAGATCTGCGCATCTACGGATTGCCGGTCCGCACGCATCCGCTGTATCTCGCCTTCCTCGGCGACATAGACGGCGAGGAGGAGGCATTCCTCAACGAACTGGTGAGACGTGCGTCCGACGGCTTGCGCAGAATCTTTTCATGTTGCCATGGATTCGCGTCCGACACCGATCTTATGGCTTGGATGAAGCTGCTGCGCAGTCCCGCCAGCGCGGCTTACGTAAACACACGGGGACGTACGGTACGGCGAATTCGCGAAGAAGCCGCATTACGGGATGCGATCGACAGCCACCTTGCGAGCCGGGTGCCTTCGTTTGAGGGTCTGCCGCCAAGGGAAATTCATGCGCAGTTAAAGCGGTTCGTGGAGGCGGAAAAATCCGCGGGCCGCCTCACGCTGTCCGACGAGGAGCCGACGCCGGTTGAGTGGCAGATCAGAAAAATATTGCACCTTATCTTTATGCCCTTGTTGTTGTTGCTGATTTCGCCGCTGCTGATTCTGATCGCTCCATTTTATCTTTATCAGCTTCGCCGCCTGGAGAAGACCGATCCGGAGCCCTACATCGTCGTCGACGACGACCATTTCGAGACGTTGGCGGAGTCGGAAGATCATGATGTTACCAATCCGTACAGTGCGCTCGGTACCTTGAAACCCGGCCTCTTGCGGCTCATGACGCTCAGAGGGGTTCTTTTGGTAATCGACTACGCAACGCGACACATTATCCAGCCGGGACGTCTGGGGCGCGTCCGCACCATCCACTTTGCGCGCTGGGTACTGGTCGGTGGTAGCGAGCGGCTGAGTTTTTTTAGCAACTATGACGGCGGCAATGAGAGCTATATGGATGACTTCATCAATAAACTGGGTTTCGGCCTCAACATATTTACCAGCAATGGCATCGGCTATCCCAGAACTGATTGGCTCCTACAAGGCGGCAGCGCCGACGAACGCCGCTTCAAAGAGTTCCAGCGACGCCATACCGTGCTGACGCAGGTTTGGTACAAGGCTTATCCCGGTTTGACCGCGGTCGATTTGGAAAGAAACACGCGCATCCGTCGAGGATTGGAGTCCTGGTCGATCGGCGAACAAGAGGCCCGTGACTGGCTGGCCCTCCTATGAGCTACAGCATGGTGGATTACGCTGATGTGCAGGGCCTGGTGAGCTTTGGCTATGGCCACATGACCAGCGCGTCCTATGCACTCGTGCGCGTGAAAAACAAAGGGGCAGCAAAAGCCTGGCTCCGCTCTGCTCCGATAACCACTGCGGTTGCGCAAAAACCGCCGCCGAAGACTGCTTTGAATCTCGCGTTCACGGCGGCTGGCCTCAAAGCACTCGATGTCCCGGAACCGCTCATTGCCGGCTTCTCGCGTGAGTTTCGCAAGGGAATGACCACAGATTATCGCAGGCGACTGCTGGGTGACCTCGGTCATAATATTCCCGAGAAGTGGTACTGGGGCGGCCCCGGGCGCGAACCACACCTCCTCGTGATGTTTTTCGCCGAGCCCGAATATTTCGATTCCTTTGTCCAAAGTACCAAAGGTGACAGTTGGGGCGACGCATTCGAGAACGAAATCTGGCTTGGGACCAGCAATCTCGACGGAGACGAACCATTTGGTTTCGCCGACGGCATTAGCCAGCCGCAGATTGACTGGGACGAACAGCGGCAAACACCATGCACACAATTGGAGTACACGAACATCGTCGCGCTGGGTGAGTTTCTGCTCGGCTATCGCAACGAATACGGAAAAGTTACCGATCGTCCTTTACTGGACCCGGACGCGGCGAATGCGGATTTACTGCCCGCTGTGGATACGCCTGAGAAAAAAGATCTGGGACGCAATGGGACCTATTTAGTGATGCGCCAATTGGAACAGGACGTCCGAGGCTTCTGGAAGTTCCTTTACGAGCAAAGTGGCGGGAATCTCGCAGAGGTCGCTCAGTTAGGAGCGAAAATAGTCGGCCGCACGCGAGCAGGCGATCCTTTGGTGCCGATCCAAAGTGAACCGATCGCGGGTACAGACCCACGCACGGNTAAGCAGAATCAATTTACCTACGAAACTGATCCAGNGGGGACACGCTGTCCTTTCGGCGCACATATTCGCCGAACAAATCCGCGCAATAGTGATTTCCCTGAGCGACGCCCTGATTTGCTGAGAAGACTCATTACCATACTGGGTTTCGGTCGAAAAGGTTTCTACGACGACCTAATCTCATCGGTTCGTTTTCATCGCATTCTCCGTCGCGGTCGCGAATATGGTTCCGAGCTTTCGCCCGAAGAGGCGCTCCAGCCAGTGGCTGACAATTCAACTCGCGGATTACACTTTATCTGTCTCAATGCAAACATCTCGCGCCAGTTCGAGTTCCTGCAAAGCGCGTGGATTGCGAAAACCAAGTTTTCCGGACTAACCGGCGAAAGCGACCCGCTTTTGGGCAATCGTGAATCAATAACCGGGTGCCCGGTCACTGGCAACTTTACCATTCCCGGCGACGGCAGGCTGCGGCGGCGCATGTCCAGTCTGCCACAATTTGTCACGGTTCGCGGCGGCGCCTATTTCTTTTTGCCAAGCTTGCGCGCGTTACGCTATTTCGCCCAAGCTTGACACCTGGTCAGTAGCGGATCGTCGCGCGGAGAATGAAAAGCGCTTGTGCGCGCGGCAGTTCTCCGGAAGTTTCGTTCCGGTATGGCTTCAGACCGAAGGCTTGGTTGTCTAAGCATCTTTTTGTTCGTCGCGCTTTGCGCCAGCCTGTTCGTAAACTTTGTGTTGATGATCGCCGCGTTTCAGCGCATCGGCGGTATCAGGGAAGCAGAGCCGATCCCGCGTTTTCGCGAGATCCTGCTTCAAAGAGGTGCCCGCGCAACCACGGACAGAATCGCGGTTATCACAATGCGTGGCCTTATCAGCTCGTCGGTCCCAGGAAATGTCAGCGATTCGATGGTGGACGACTTGCGCGCAGCACTTCAACAGGCGCGCGAGGACCATCGCGTGAAGGCCATTGTATTGGAGATCGACTCGCCAGGCGGAGAAGTTACCGCTTCCGATGAGATCTATAGCGCGGTTGTCAAAACGCGCGCGAAGAAACCAGTTGTCGTCTACATGGATTCACTGGCAGCCTCAGGCGGATATTATGTCTCCTGCGGCGGCAAATTTTTGATGGCGAATGAAACGACGATCACCGGGAGCATCGGGGTAATCATTCAAACACTGAATTACGAGCAGCTGTTGAACAAGATCGGCCTGGCATCCGTAGTTTTTAAGAGCGGCAAATTCAAAGACATGCTGAACGGAGCGCGGCCGATTACACCAGAGGAAAAGGAGCTCGTGCAGAACTTCATCATGAGCACGTACGACAAATTTCTCGGCATCGTCGCAAAGGAGCGAAACCTGCCGGCCGATCTTCTCCGCAACACGGTCGCCGACGGCCGAATTCTCTCGGGCAAAGATGCATTGCAGAACAAACTCATAGACGGTCTCGGTGAATTAGACGACGCCTTCACGAAAGCAAGACAATTAGGGAACGCACCGGACGCGAAAGTCGTGAAGTACGGCCCGCCGTTCAGTCTTTCCCGGTTCTTGCGCGTATTTGGGGAATCGGAGTCGAAAATCGAACTGCAACTTCCAAAACAACTCGTGCCGCAATTGGAATCGGGTCGCGCGTATTTCCTGCCGAGTTACTATGCTCCGTAGGCGCTGAGGGTAGCGCACACTTCAGCACACCCTCATGCTATTCGGGAACGTTTTTGCGACATTCGGAGCGGCCCCGAGCCTCGCCCTGAGTTTGCTTTCCGCGCTTTACTTCATCGCCAGTCTTTGTGTGTATGTGTCACTGATTTATCAGGTCAGTACACGGATTCGTAGCGCTTCCGGGACCGATGCGCCGACGGGCACTTTTGGACTGCCGGAAGCCGTTCTCGCCGGCGTTCTGATCTTTTTCTTTCTGCTGACAATTGGCTCAGCAGTTCCAGACCCGGCGCTTCAATTTCACCCCCGTAATCTACTGGCCAACTTTCTCCTCAGCGCTTTCGTGGTGCTCGTCATAGTCACTCTTCTGCAATTTCGAGGTTTTGATGTCGCCGTACTGGCGGGATTTTTCAGAATCAGTTTTTTCCGGACCTTGGGCACTGGCGCCATCTTGCTGTTTTTTGCATATCCGTTAATCGGTTTTTCCGAAACCATTAATCAGCGGTTTTTCGGTGGCGGCTCAAGCAAGCAGAGCATCGTCGAGTTCTTCAGTGCATCGCGCACTATCCAAGAGCGGATTCTGATCATTGTTTTCGCGGTCGCAATTGCCCCGATCGTCGAAGAGTTTGTTTTTCGATTTTTCATCTACGGCGTGCTCAAACGCTATGTTGGCTGTCTTCTGGGGGTGATACTTAGCGCGCTGATATTCGCCGCGGCCCACGCACATTTTCCCTCATTCGTGCCGTTGTTTGTCCTGGGGAGCTGTTTCGCGATTGCCTACGAATGGAGCGGCTCGATTCTTGTTTCGATGGCTATGCATTCCCTCTTCAACTCGCTGACTCTCATCGCTCTCGCATTTCCAGAGATCATTTCTCAATGAAACTCGGTGCTCTGGGTGAAGACCGACTGCTCAACCGAATCTTGCTTGATGTTCCGCATGGGAGAAGCCTGAAAGTCTTTGCGGGTTCATCCGACGACTGCGCGATGGTCGAAATACCTGCAAGCAAACAATATCTCGTATTAAAAACGGACTGTGTTGTCGAAGGCGTGCATTTTGTGCACGGAACAAATGCGTCAGACGTCGGCTGGAAAGCAATGATGCGTCCGTTGAGCGATTTCGCTGCGGCTTCGGCTGTCCCTCAGTTCGCGCTGATTACGCTGATTGTTCCGCAGCAAACCAAAGTCACGTGGGTGCGGGGACTTTATCGGGGGTTGCGGCGAGCGGCGAGCCGCTTCGAAGTGAGCATTGTCGGTGGCGAAACGAGCAATACATCAGGCCCAATCGTCATTTCAGTGAGTGTGATCGGGTTTGTTGAGAAATCCCAAGCTGCATCACGCCGCGGCGGAAGATTAGGTGACGATCTTTTTGTCACTGGCCGACTTGGCGGTGCGTTGAGACAAAAGCACCTGAAGTTCATTCCGCGTATTGCGGAATCGCGCTGGCTTACAAAAAACTTCTCAATCCACGCGATGATGGATTTAAGCGACGGACTCGGAGCCGATCTTCCTCGTCTTGCCCGGGCAAGCAAGGTGGGATTCGACATCGAGCTGGAAAATTTGCCGGTCGCACGCGGTGCAACCGTCGAAAACGCGATTTCAGAAGGCGAGGACTACGAACTCCTGTTTGCAGTGTCGCCGCGCGACAGAAACCGTTTGGAGCGCGAGTGGCGACGAAATTTTCCGAAATTACTGCTGACACGAATTGGCTCCCTCAATCGCAAATCCCAAATCGCAACTCGCAAATTGCCCCGTGGCTACATTCATTTCAAACAGCCCTGCTGAAACGGAAGCGATCGCGCGGCAAATTGCGGACGATCTTGTTGCCGGTTCCATGTTGGCTCTCAAAGGCGAATTGGGCAGCGGGAAGACCCTGTTCACGCAAGCTCTCGTCGCGGGTCTGGAAAGCGACGCCGCGGTAACGAGCCCGACCTTTACTATCGTGCATGAATATCAAGGTGGCCGATTGCCCGTTTACCATTTCGACTTTTTTCGCCTGGAAAATCGAGAATCAGCCGCGCGGCTTGGACTGGATGACTATTTTTTTAGCGACGGCGTTTCAGTGATCGAATGGGCCGATCGATTCCCGGAATTGATTCCAGAGCAAGCGCACTGGATTTCCTTTGAAATAAAATCCGAGTGCCAGCGGATCATAACGCTATGTCATCACCTTCATGAAAATTCTCGCGCTTGAACTTTCGACTCCGCGCGGCAGTCTCGCGTGGCAGGACGGCGAATTCGAGTTCGAGCGCAAATGGCCTAACGACCGAAGAAATTCCGCGGCGTTTTTCGAGCACCTCCAGGCAACGCGACGAAAATTTGGCGCTCCCGAAAAGATTATTGTCGGGCTTGGCCCCGGCTCATATGCCGGAACGCGCATTG
>Ga0065715_10000862_pt1 | contig 10705 bp, 9 predicted proteins | sample MisBulReplicate1_FD_59102 | JGI IMG/M metagenome (GOLD analysis project Ga0065715, IMG submission 59102) | Miscanthus rhizosphere microbial communities from Kellogg Biological Station, MSU, sample Bulk Soil Replicate 1 : eDNA_1 v2 (version 2) | ecosystem: Host-associated > Plants > Roots >...
CGATGCATTTAAAACCATGGAGCGCGAGCTGCGTCGCGTCGTGGACAAGCAAAGGCGCGAGATTAAAACCCACGCCAACATGCGTTCGCCGAAATAATCCCGGCTCCCAAGGCGAACGCCGCCCTGTTCTCGAGACGTTGGTAGCGGTCGCAGCTTGATGCCGGCAGCGAGTCGCAGAGCTAGCCAAGCTCTGACGATTTCAACTTTTCTTTCGAAGGCGCGGCGGTTGTAACGCGGTTATCGCATTTCGGGATGAGTTGACCGAAAGTCGCGGCAGGAACGAAGATAAGCGCCGACTCATGCATATCACCGAAATCATGCGGGGACATTCTCCTACGTTCTCGTTCGAGTTTTTTCCCCCAAAGACGCGAGAGGCTGCGGAGACGCTCTATAAAACCATTCGCGATCTTGAGTCGTACATGCCGGATTTTGTCAGCGTGACTTATGGCGCCGGTGGCTCGACGCGTGAGTTGACCCACGATCTCGTCGAGCGCATTCAACACACGACAAAATTAGACCCGATCCCGCATCTTACTTGTGTCAGCCACAACGAAGAGGAAATCGAAACGATTCTGCTCCGATACGCAAAGTCAGCCATCGGAAACATTCTCGCGCTCGGGGGCGATCGACCGGCTGGAACGGCTTACGATAAAACGCGCGACTCATTTCAGCACGCGATCGACCTGGTAAAATTCGTTCGCCGCTTCAATGAATCCGGTGCCCATCCTAACCGTGGTGGTTTCGGGATTGGAGTTGCTGGTTTTCCCGAGGGGCATCCGGCCACGCCGAACAGATTGGTTGAGATGGACTATTTCAGAGCAAAGGTCGACGCCGGCGCCGACTACATTGTCACACAACTGTTTTTCGATAATCGCGACTTTCTCGATTTCCGGGAACGCTGCGCGCTCGCTGGCGTTCACATCCCGATTATCGCCGGGATCATGCCGATTACCTCCATGAGCGGACTGAAGCGGATGGCCGATCTGGCTGGCGGCGCACGCTTTCCTGCGAAGCTATTACGTGCTCTTCAGCCTTGCCAAAATGATCCCGAGATGGTCAGGCGCGCCGGCATTCAATACGCGTTGGAACAATGCCACGATCTTATGGCTAATAATGTTGCCGGTATTCATTTCTACACGCTCAACCGATCGGACGCTACCCGGATGATTTTCGACAGCCTGGGTATTCCGGGTCATCGGAATCTGCAAGCTTCGAGCGTTTAGCTGGAGCAAATGATTCGCCTACGCTTTCGCCGGCGTACGTGCCTTTTGTGCATGATTCGAGCCGTTTACACACACTGCTAACATTTGCGCAGAGTGCGTGGCATGCGCACACTCTGAGGGTGCTGAGTGTCCGCCGCGTTATTTTCTGGCAGGGGGCAGCAGTCGTTGCTGCGATTGCGCTCGCCGTAACGCTTTCCCGTTTTTTTCCAGTAGTCAGTTTCGTTGCAGCCTTGCAAGAGCGTGTGATGAGCTGGGGTGCCTGGGCCGCGATTTGCTATCCATTGCTATTCGCAGCTTGTAATATCCTTTTGCTGCCAGGAGGCGTCCTTGCTGTCGGAGGCGGTTTCTTTTTCGGACTATGGTGGGGATTTTTTATCGTGTTTGCAGGCAACATCGTTTCGACCGCGATTTCGTTTTCACTGAGTCGCTTCGTCGCAAGGCGATGGTTTCAGCGAAAGCTCTCAGCTAACCCGACGTTGACGGCCCTTGGTCCTGCTGTGGAACGCGAAAGCTGGAAGATCATTCTTTTGAGTCAGTTGCATCCGTTGTTTCCCACCAGCCTGTTGAATTACTTTTATGGGCTGACGCGAATACGGTTTAGCACTTACATGCTTTGGGCTTCGATTGGTCGAATACCTGGGCTTTTCTTTTACGCTTACATGGGAACCTTGGGGCAACTTGCGGTACGCATCATGCGCGGCAAAAGTTATCCGCGAACACTCGAGTATTGGATCTGGGGTGGCGCGTTCATAACAACCGTGTTGCTATTGGTTGTGTTGGGACGCGTCGCGCGCCGGGCGATTCAAACCGCGCCGGAACTTGGCTCGAGCAGAGTCCCAAAGGATCGGTTGGAGCCTGGCATATTACCTGGATAATAAGCTTGTAATAAGCTGTTTATGTTTAAATCATCGACCGATTATGACGTAGTCGTAGTAGGGAGCGGACATGCCGGAATCGAAGCCGCATTGGCAGCCGCCAGAATCGGTTGCCGTGCATTGATGTTGACCCAGAACCTGGACACGATNGGGCANATGTCGTGCAACCCTGCCATCGGTGGACTGGCAAAAGGACATATTGTNCGCGAAATNGANGCTATGGGAGGAGCGATGGGGCTTAACGCTGATGCNACCGGAATTCAGTTTCGAATGCTGAATCAGAGAAAGGGNCCCTCGGTACGTGCTCCGCGAGTTCAATGCGACAAAAAGGCGTACCAGTTTCGGATGAAGGCCATTTTGGAGAAGGCGCAGAACCTCGATGTTAAACAAGGAACTGTGTCGCGCGTTGTTTTAGAGGCCGGAGCGGTGATTGGCGTCGAGACTGATATGGGCGTGGCGTTTGCTGCCCGCACCGTAGTGATCACCTCTGGGACNTTCCTGCGAGGACTTTTGCATGTCGGCGAAAATAGCAAGCCAGGCGGACGGATGGCGGATGCCAGTTCAGNCCTAAGCGCAAACCTACAGGAGATAGGTTTTCAAGTTGGGCGGTTCAAGACCGGAACACCCTGCCGCCTGAATGGGCGGTCCATCGATTTTGAACGTTGCTCAATTCAACTCGGCGATGAACCTCCTACCGGGTTCGCCTTCAATCCCGAAGAAATCGGCGCTGGCGTCGACGAGGTATTCACGTTGAATCGCGTCCGGGATGGTCAGTTCCACGTGGAACAATTGCCCTGCTGGATCACCCACACCAGCCAAAAGACCCATGAAATCATCCGAGCGAATTTGCACAGGTCGCCATTGTACGCCGGCCGAATTAAAGGAGTTGGACCACGATATTGCCCTTCGATTGAGGACAAGGTGGTCAAGTTCTCGGATAAAACCTCGCATCAACTTTTCCTTGAACCGGAAGGACGCCACACCAAAGAGTACTATGTAAATGGAATTTCCACTAGTCTGCCCTATGAAGTTCAACTGGCATTTGTGCATTCGATCCGGGGGCTGGAGAAAGCGGAAATCATGCGGCCCGGTTACGCTGTTGAATATGACTACTTCCCGCCGACTCAGCTTCTGCCGACACTAGAAACGAAGAGTGTACGCGGACTCTACTTTGCGGGCCAGGTCAATGGCACTTCGGGGTATGAAGAGGCGGCAGCACAAGGATTGATTGCTGGAGCTAATGCCGCCTTAAAGATCCAAAATCGCCCGCCTTTGGTGCTAGGCAGAAGAGAAGCTTACATCGGCGTCCTCATTGATGATCTGGTCACCAAAGGGACAGAAGAACCCTATCGCATGTTTACCAGCCGCGCTGAGGATCGATTGTCTTTGCGACACGACAACGCCGACCAGCGTTTGACCGAGCGCGCTTACGGCGACGGACTGGTTACTGAGAAACGGTTTCAGAGTTTCAAAGAAAAAATGCACCTGCTAGAGCAGGCCCGCATCATAGCTGCAAGCACTAAGCTAAACGGAGCATCTGTTTCTCGGCTTCTAAAACAACCCGATTTTGACGTGAAAACCTTACCCGGTGAGGCCTTGTCGTGCGTGCCGCTTTCGATCTGGGAGCTCGTTCAAACGGACTTCAAATATGAAGGGTACGCCGCTCGCCAGTCTGAGCAGAATCAACGGCTCGAGCGCAAAGCAAATCAGAAGATCCCAGATGGGCTCAATTACGATAAGATCGCCGGGCTGAGATCAGAAACCAGACAGAAACTATCGAGTTTGAGACCAACGTCACTCGGCCAGGCGGCGCGTATCAGCGGGATTACTCCGTCCGATGTTTCAATTTTACACATTTGGTTGAATCGGAATGATTTACGTGAACAATCGAACATCGCAGAGTTAAGATAGCTGCGCTGCAATGGTCATCCTGCCCGCAGTCTTAATTGGCAGCTATCTCGTGGGATCAATCCCTTTCGGGTATCTTGCTGGTCGACTCGCAGGAATAGATATCCGAAAAGCGGGGAGTGGTAACGTCGGCGCTACTAACGTGGTGCGTGTCCTGGGTAAGCGATACGGTTATCCGGTATTTGCGTTCGATTTCTTGAAAGGGTTCGGGGCTGTAATGATCTCGATGCTGTTAGCACCGGGACGGCCGCCGGAATGGAATTCGCCCGAGACATTTGGAATCCTTGCTGCGATGTTTAGCGTTCTCGGGCACTTGTATCCGCCATGGCTGAAGTTTGAGGGAGGAAAAGGTGTCGCTACTTCCGCGGGAGCGCTCCTGGCGTTGACGCCGGTCGCTACGCTTATAGGCATTGCTGTTTGGATACTTGTGTTTTGGCTGACTCGATATGTTTCATTGGCTTCCATCACAGCTGCCATCGTCCTGCCGATCATCATTCTCGTGGCTAGATTGCATTATCAAAAAGACGGAAAACCATTGGTTATTGCTTCCGTGTGCGTCGCGGCAGTTGTCATTTGGCGTCATCGTTCAAATCTTTCGCGGTTGATGCGCGGCACCGAACCGCGCTTTCGAAAACGAGAATTGTGAAGACAGCAATCATAGGGGCCGGTGGGTGGGGAACGGCGTTAGCTGGTTTGTGGGCAAAAGGGGATCGAAAAATTGTTCTCTGGGGCCACAACGCGGATCGGGCAGCACAGATGCAAAAGACCCGTGAAAACGTCGATTATCTTCACGGGTTCCACCTTCCGGAATCAGTGCACATTACCTCGGAACTGAGTGATTGCGCCGATGCCGACCTGATAGTACTTGCGACCCCGTCCACCGCATTACGCAACATCGCCGTGCATTTGGCGAAAGTAATTGGCCCCACTCATGCGGTATTGCTGAGCTGCACAAAAGGGATTGAACACGGTAGCGGGATGAGGATGACGGAGATCCTGGGCGAGACTTTCCCCGAAAATAAAATCGCGGTGTTATCCGGTCCAAATCTCGCAACCGAAGTCGCCAGAGATCTTCCCACTGCGACCGTCATTGCATGTCGCGACGGCGATTGCGCCGCGAATCTGCAGACTAGTTTGGGAAGCCCACGCTTTCGCATTTACACCAGCCTGGATGTGGTCTCGACTGAGCTGGGCGGCGCATTGAAAAACGTGTTCGCCCTCGCTGCGGGAATCAGTGACGGTCTTGGACTTGGCGACAACGCCAAAGCAGCAGTAGTCACTCGGTCATTGACTGAGCTGGTTCGATTCGGAGTAGCCATGGGTGGGACGGCAAACGCCTTTTATGGGCTAAGTGGCGCGGGTGATCTGATGTTGACGTGTTACAGCGAGGGCAGCCGCAATCACTGCGTCGGGCGACGGCTCGGGCGAGGTGAATCGCTTCCGGAAATCATAACCTCCATGAGAATGGTCGCGGAAGGCATTCCGACCGCACGAAGCGCCTGGGAATGCGCGCGGCGTTTGAATATTGCCACACCTATCACCGATCAAGTGTACTCAATCTTATACGAGCAAAAAAAGCCGGCTGTTGCCTTGGAAGAACTGCTAAAGCGCGAGCCGAAGCCCGAACATGCGTAGCCACACCGCTCTATTTACGTTGCGAGGCTCGGTTGCTAGCTTGCTTCGATATATCTTTTGCAGAATTCGGCGATAACAGCCGGATATAATTCGTGCTCAACGACTTGAATCCGCGCATGTAGACTTTCCGCAGTGTCGTTAGGCAGAATTCCTATCTGTTTCTGTGCAAGAATTTGTCCGTGATCGATTTGTTCGTCGACATAGTGCACGGTGCAGCCGGTCACGGTTTCGCCCGCGACGAGAGCTTGCTTCCACGCTTCGAGTCCCGGGAATTTTGGCAGGAGTGATGGATGAATGTTGATAATGCGACGCGGAAACGCTTTCAACATTGGTTCGTGCAAGAGGCGCATGAAACCGGCGAGAACGACAAGTTCGACACCAGAATCCCGCAACATTTTCACCAGCTGATCTTCTATTGCCGGCTCTAAGCGCGTGCGAAATCTGCCCGGCGGCAAATAGGCGTTCGTAACACCAAACTCCCGCGCCATATCAAGAATCGGTGCCGCCAGCACATCCGAAACCACGACGCGCGCTTCTGCAGCGAGATCGCCTGACCGAATTCGCTCGAGAATCGCGCGACAGTTGCTTCCTTTCCCCGAACCAAGAATTCCAATTGGCAGGCGTTTCATCGAGTTACTTAGCTTTCTCACTCCTGCTTTCACAAATTTGCTCGATCAATCTCGAAGTTGAATACCCTGTTTCGAATGGAATGAGGCGAATCTCCGCTTCAATTTTCTTCAAGATTGCAAGCTCTTCTTCATCCAGCGTCCGCGGGGTGTAATCGCCGCCTTTGACATAAACGGCAGGGCGCACCGCAGCGAGAAACTTCGTGGCCCGGATTTCGGGAAAAATCGTGACCAGATCCACGCATGCCATGGCGGCGAGGATCTCCGCGCGATCATTCTGGGTCGCGATCGGGCGTCCTGCTCCTTTTAACTCATGGACGGAACTGTCCCCGTTCAACCCTACAATCAGAAGGTCGCCGAGCGCTCGCGCCGCCTGCAAATATCGCACGTGCCCAACGTGCAGCAGATCAAAACATCCGTTCGTGGCTACAATCTTCTTCCCGGCCGACCGCAGCTTCTCGCAGCGATCGGAAAGCTCCTCAAGCTCGACGATTTTTGGACTCATTCTTTCTCACTGATTTTGAGATTGTGCGTCAATCGCAGTTGGCCTTTAACTAATTTGCGCGACGGTCTTCCAAAATGGCGAAAAGAGAAACAAAACGCAATGCGGGAAGATCGCGGGCCCGTCACGGTTTTAAAGTCTGCGAGAATCCCACGGTGCATTTCACCGGTGACGGACTTCTGCCTGATGTTAATCGCATTGGCGTCACGCACGCGCATGGACAGCCATTTCTGTTCGCCATCGCACGTGATGCCCGCACCATTTTCGCCAGTTGGAACATTGATTGGCGAGCCGTCTTCCAAAAGGGAATGCCGGCGGATCGACAAGTCCATCTTCGAATAATTGGCGGAGACGGTATCCTGGAAACAACAGTTGCTGTCGAACCGATGGGCGCGATGCACTTTGTGAAGACATCCGGTTTGCACAACGCATATCGTGTGGAGATCGGGTATTTTCAGCCATTCGACACCTGGAACTCCGTCGCGACATCGGTTGATGTTGAAATGCCGTCACAGGGAAGCGTTGAGCTTGCTGATGTGGATTTGGCGACCATTCCGTTCCACCTCAGTTTCCAGCAGCTCGCTAGTTTGTTCGCAGCGGCGAACGACACTTCAGTAGCGAGGGTAGTCTCGGAATTTCAAAAGCGGGTATTAAACAGCGACAAGCCTAACGAGGCAACACCGTTGGACAGACGAATTCTCAGCAGCTTGAACCTGTCGCTGGATGAAATAGCAACCGCCGAGCGAGATTTTAGAAAAATCGACAGCGAAAAGCTCGCGCGGCGCGCGCGGGCCATGTTGCAAGTTGCCGCCACCAGTCCAGTGCGCGGATTCGAAGCGAACCCTGGCTTGTGAGTCGGTTCTTCGTGTTCTTCTATTTGTCCGCGCCGGAGGGTGACTCCATCATCAAGTGACGCGCGTGCGTGTGGTCCGACACCTGGGCGACCAGGTTCAACAATGCGCCGAGGCTCAACGCAAGCACGAACCCCGCGAGTCCGATGACAATGCCAAGCGGTCCAGGGATGTATTCCGTCCGATAAGTCGCCAGCCACAGGATGGACCCGAGGGAGCCAAATACGATCCAGATCACCCCGGCAATTTTCAGCGCACGAGACCATCCGGTTTCGCCGGCGATTTTCCGCGGACCGAGTTTGGAGTTGTAAAGGCCGTAGCCGAAGTAAATGACGATGCCGAACGCAAACCAGTAAATCAGCCGCTCCCAAGTCAGCCATGGCAGGGAGATCATAAGAGCAAGCGCCGACAACGCGCCCATGGGGGCAACGAACCAAACCCACGGTGTTTTGAATGTGCGAGGTAAGTTCGGCTCGCGAATTCGCAGCACAAGAACGCCAATCGAGACGATCACAAATGCCAGCAGCGTACCGATAGAAACAAGGCTACCAGCTTCACGCACTGTGAAAATCGCCGCGAAACACGCGACAACAACTCCTGTCACTATCGTCGTGATCCATGGAGTCTGGAATTTTGGATGAACCCTGCTCACAAACTTCGGTAGCAAACCGTCGTCAGCCATGGTCCAGAAAATCCGCGACTGACCCAAGAGCATCACGAGAATAACCGAGCTGAGACCAGCTATCGCGCCTAATTTGATAAGCGAGGCCATCCAGCCGACGCCTGCATGGTCGGCAGCCACGGCAATCGGATCTGGCACGTCTAGTTGCAGGTAGGGAACGATGCCGGTCGCTACCGCCGATACCGCGATGTAGAGAACTGTGCAGACCAACAGCGAGCCGATGATGCTGATCGGCATGTCGCGCTTGGGATTCTTTGCTTCCTGCGCCGCCGTGCTGACGGCATCAAAACCAATGTAGGCGAAAAACACAATACCAGCGCCCTGCATCACGCCGCTCCAGCCAAAATGCCCGCGCGTGCCAGTGCTCGGCGGAATGAACGGATGCCAGTTAGCCGGATTCACGGCGTGAGCCGCGCCGACGATGAAGAGCAGCACAACTGCCACTTTTACAAACACAATGACGTTGTTGACGTTCGCGGACTCACGAATACCGATGACGAGCAGCAACGTCACGATAGCAATGATGATGATCGCTGGCAGATTGAAGATGGCTGTGACCTGCGTTCCATCCGCCAAAGTAACGAGCGTCCCGCGCGCGGCCGATAATTGAGCAGGGATATGAATGCCAATGTCTCGCAGAAACGACACCACATACCCCGACCAACCGATAGAAACGGTGACCGCACCCAAAGCGTATTCCAAAACCAAGTCCCAGCCGATGATCCAGGCGAAAAGTTCGCCGAGTGTTGCGTAACCGTAGGTGTACGCGCTTCCGGCCATTGGGACGAGTGAGGCGAACTCGCTATAGCACAGCGCCGCGAAAATTGAGGCTACGCCCGCCAGCACGAAGGATAAAACAACTGCAGGTCCGGCGTTCTGTGCCGCAACGGTGCCCGTCAGCACGAAAATGCCCGTGCCAATGATCGCGCCTATGCCGAGCATGGTCAGGTTCGTTGCTCCAAGAGCGCGTTTTAAGCGTTGGTCCGTCAACGCATCGGCTTGAAGTTGGGTGACGCTTTTTCGTCGAAACAAGTTCATGGAGGAAGTTGGTCTTGCGCTGTGCTAATCGGGATTGCCCGGTGAAGTCAAGCCGCCGTTGATCGTTTGCCGAAGAATTTCCAGAAGAAATAAACCGGAACGCCGCTCAACACGATGATGAGCCCCGGCCACGTCGTCGCAGTTTGATAAACGAAAAGCACGACGAGAATGACAGTCGCGCCGATGATGTAAAGGGCTGGGACGATCGGATAACCGAAGGCTTTATAAGGTCGTTCCGCATGCGGCCGTTTCCAACGCAGCAAAAAGATACCAATGATCGTCAGGACATAGAAGATCAGCGCCGCTGAGATAACGTAGTCGAGCAAATTGCCGTAGAGATTGCCGTAGCCAGTCACGTTGCCGGCTGCATCCGTTTTGACCGTGCGCGGCAGAACGAGAATGCCCGCCCAGATGCCCTGAATGAGAAGTCCCCATGCCGGAACTCTGCATTTGTTTAAGTCGGCCACACGCCGAAAGAACAAACCGTCTTTGGCCATGGCATAGTAAGCGCGAGCACCGGCGAGAATCAGCCCATTATTGCAGCCGAAGGTCGAGACCATGATTGCGATCGCCATGATTGTCGCGCCCGCGCCCGGAAAAATTGCGTTTGCGGTTTCGGTAGCGACGCGATCGCTCGGCGCATTCTGGATTGCGCTAAATGGCAGCGTCACCAGATAAGCGACGTTTGCGAGCAGATACAGTCCGATCACCAGAAACGTGCCCAAGGCAAGGGAAAGCGGCACGTTGCGCCGCGGATTAACTACCTCCCCGGCAGTAAAGGTGATGTTGTTCCATGCGTCCGCAGAAAACAAAGAATTTGTCTGTGCTACGCAGATTCCCACAAAGAGTCCGAACGCGGTCGCAGCTGTTAAACCTGCGCCGACTTCCTGAAGATCTCCTCGCACCGTCCAGAAGTCCCTGAAGTTTTCGGCGCCTGCGCCAGACTTCAACCCGACTATGATTCCGAGCACAATTAGCGCAAACAGCGCACCAGTTTTTGCGGTCGTAAAAACGTTTTGGATAAGCTTGCCGACTTCCAACCCGCGCGTGTTCGTGAATGTCAGAAATCCAATGAGCGCCAGGCCGACGAGCTGTGCTGTCGAAAGTGACACTGCGTATCCACCAAACCGGATCGGCGCGATAATGTAGCTACTTTCCGACACCCACGGCACAAGCACACCGCTGAAGCGTGCGAATCCAACCGCGACGGCCGCAATTGTGCCGGTCTGAATCACAAGGAAAAGCGTCCAGCCGTAAAGAAATCCCCACAGCGGCGAAAACGCTTCGCGAAGATACACGTATTGGCCGCCGGCCTTCGGCATCATCGCCGCCAGTTCGCCATATGAAAGCGCGGCTGTGAGCGTC
>Ga0065715_10000687_pt1 | contig 10702 bp, 16 predicted proteins | sample MisBulReplicate1_FD_59102 | JGI IMG/M metagenome (GOLD analysis project Ga0065715, IMG submission 59102) | Miscanthus rhizosphere microbial communities from Kellogg Biological Station, MSU, sample Bulk Soil Replicate 1 : eDNA_1 v2 (version 2) | ecosystem: Host-associated > Plants > Roots >...
TATTTTGGTTTTTGCGAAGCAATTCACTGCAAATATGGCTGGTGGTAACGAAGTTCCGCCAGTAAGCACGAATGGAACGGGGTACGCGAGCTTTAGAACTAGTGTCAACGATACTGTACTAAAATACAAAGTCAATATGACTGGATTGTCAGAGATTACTGGCGCCCAAATCCTACAGGGCAAAGTCGGCCAGAATGGGGATGTTATCATAGATCTATGGAACGATAGCAAGAAAAATACGGGAGAGCAAGCCACTACAATAAGAGGAAACATTACTAACTCGGATCTTTTAGGTCCTATGAAAGGAAAAATACTTGATACTTTACTCGCTGCTGTTAATACGGGTGATACGTACGTAAATGTTAATACCTCAAGTCATCCTAGCGGCGAGATCCGTGGGCAAATCAAATAGATGTGGTAGGTTGACTCTAGTATAGACGCTTTAAACCCAAGAGAAATTGGCTTTTTAGTTTTCCCGCTGGGATACGCATAAGCCGGACGGCAAAAAAACTTCCGCATCCTCCTAATGCTCTCGCTTTGTTATATGGCTTCCACATATTAGATTACAATGATACTGTTAGTCTAAATAATACTATATCGTAAGCCCTACTTCATAATAGAAAAATGGTCTTTATCCAAATAATGCTACTCAGACTCCATGTATAGCGAACTTTAACCAGTCAAGCTGAGATCTTATAAATAAAAAATCATTGAGTCAATGTCTCACAGTTAACGTACGAGTCTCCTTCAGCGGGATTGTAATCTTTTACGGTGTCCATGCCAGGACCGCAATCAAAATAATCTCCTCCTGGTCCCCCTATTAGGGTGTCATTACCTGGACCACCATAGATGCGATCATTTCCTTCTCCACCATCTAGAATATCATTGGAAAGACTACCATACAGAATGTCATTACCAAGACCACCTGATAAATGATCACGCCCTTCTCCTCCATTCAGTTCATCATTTCCCGCTTCACCATTAAGTACATCGTCATCTTGGCCGCCAGACAAATAGTCATTACCATCCCCGCCATTGATAATATCCTTTCCCTGATCCCCTTGGATGATATCGTTTCCTAATAATCCATTCAAGTTGTCGTTACCCCGAAGTCCGTCCACATTATCATCCTTTGGAGTTCCAGATAAATTATCATTCCCTTGAGTCCCTTTTATCAATGCAGCTTGGGCTGACATAATATTACCACCTAAAGATGAAACCAATAATATGGATATCAATAATACAATATTACAATTTGTATTTTGTCTCAGTCGATTCAACAAATCATTCACAAGGGATCTTCACAGCTATTTGAGCATATAAACTGTCAGAATTAAGCTACAGCATAGTATCCTATAAGTTATTTCGGAGCTTGAATATATACGAGGAGACCTGCAAATTACGGTAAGCTGAGCTGAACTTGGTGACAAGTACGTCTGTGGAGCGGCCAGGAGACATTGCCGTAAAACCCAACGAAGCTATAAGGTCTGAATTTGCGTGTGTAAAATGCAAATCTGTCTTAAGAAATATTGAAACTATTCGTAGAGCCGATGGCGATGCTCTTCAATTAATTACTTGTAGCAAATGTAATCATAAATGGAAGGAATTATGGATTCATGGAGCAGGCTTAAACCAGCCAAATAAATCTACCAGATTTAGATAATTTTATAGATTCCTGTCATCCATAACTGGGAGAAGATATAACGTAGTTCACAGCCCAATATATCCAGCAGTATATTTGGAGTGTCACGGAGCCGCCAATAATGGGAGTATTGTACCTAGTAACGATTGGGATAANAATAACGATGTGTTAACCCTCGTTTCGAGAGGAGCATTTTTGGATTCTATAACCGGTATTCAATAATGCCATCTGTGCCCAGCTATTGTAGTTACAATGATTTAAAAGTTGAACACATTCATTGTAATAGTAGATTATGGTTTTTTCTCAAAAAAATAAAGTATTAGATACGCTACTTTAGAATGACAATAGATTTTACTATTTCATTAATATCGGGAAGTAGTTTATTGAACGATTGTTTGTTGTTTGTGTATGAAATAAAGAAAGAATTCTTACCCTTTACTACGGCAAAGATATTCAAAACCCTTCCTTTCTCACCACTATGTTTTATGTAATCATAAGTATTACTTGCAGTAGGAAAGCCATAGACACTATAGGTTGAGGAGTCACTCTTTACAAAAGTGTACTGCTGATAAGTTGGACTAAGTTGTTGTTCCACATTATGAAGATCATTTGCAGGCACAATATCTCCGTTTCCCGTGTAATTCATAGAAGTATCGTTTATTATATAAGTAATCGAAATCTCAAAAGGCCTTGGAGAGTTTGTATTAGTCAGCGTAAGATCTGTACTGCTAAGAAAGTTTGCTTTACCTTTTGCAGTCCATCCTAGAGGATAGAAGAGAGTAAATGTTTTATCAGGGTCTGTATATGTCTGCCAATTTTCTACCGCCTGTCCGAAGCCGAAATGGAAAAAATTTGAAGAAAAAATAAAAGCAACGGTCAGAAGGCTGATTAGGATAGTGAGACTATTAAGCAACATGAAGTATTTCTCCAAAGAATATTTAATGTTATTTGAAACTTACTTTCTAATTACCAACTACTGCAATCTCATAAGAGTTAAAATGAAAGAAAGCCCGTAAAGATAAATTTGTAAAGAGTTATCATAATTAGACTCGTTAATCTAAAAGTAAACTTGTTATTAATCAATTGATAGTTGGGCTTCTCCACAAATACGATAGGAATGAGTATTTTAGTACTTTCGCTAACTTTACCGTTCTCATTTGACGCGGATTCATTTGCTGCCATGATGAGAGGTACGCCTGGAGATGACGATAACCTTGACGGTACGGAAAAAGACGATGCTATTTATGGTTTGACTGGAAACGATGAGATCGTAGGCTTTGATGGGAATGACGCAATTTTTGCTGGAGCTGGCTCAGACATTGTTTATGGACAGGATGGGAATGACTATATTGAGGGAAATAAAGGGGCTGACGTACTACATGGCGAAGACTTTTGCAATTCTAATCCAGAATCTGATGACGACGAAAAGGATGTTATCAAAGGAAATCAGGGTGATGACGTCGTAATGGGCGAGTCTGGAGACGATACAATATACGGGAATTCTGGAAACGATCGTCTCTATGGCGATTGTTTTAATGGGCCTACTTCAGCAGACGGCAAGGATAAGCTCTACGGAGGAAATGGAGATGACACATTGACAGGTGGAGGTGGCGCGGATCATTTCGATTGTGGACCTGGGATAGACACTATTACAGATTATACACCTGGGGAAGATTCCAAAACTTCCAATTGCGAATAAACAAGCAAGCTATTCTAGATTCTAGACGGAAACTTTGGAATGAATTGCCAAATTTGGCTTTCTCCCTCTCGATGCGAGTCAAAATTTGACCGGCTGACAGTATAAACAATTTAAGTCTGGTTTACTTAGGGAAGGATAGGGAAAGCCTGAATTACAATGCTCTATGTCATCTTCCTACTCACGATCCTAGTCGTTGGAATTATACTAATCCATCCGATAAGTGGGGTGAGTGCCGATGTTAGTCCGTTCCAGAAGGAAGAAACCAAATCCAAGCCATTTAAAGTAGTCGTCAATCTCGAGTTTACCAAGGAGCAATATAAGCACGGTGTTGGAAAGGTATCAATATATTACGAGGATAGTGATGGCCTACATAAGACAAAAATCTACGACTTTGATGAGATGATGAAGAGGGCGTGGCCAAATCATGTAAAAGTAAAAGTAAAGTTTCCACGCGATACTGCCAGTCATTTCGAAGATTTCTTAATTTGTGTTAAGAACCTCCAAAATGAGAAGAACAGGTGTTTGAACGATTCCCGGTCACCTGGGGTAGAGAAAGAAAGAATTCATTTGAAAGTGCCCTAGTTGTTGTGGATGTTTTGCATATTCTGTGCTTGGCTCCTTATAACAAAAAAGTGAGGATTTGCTATCATCCAGGCTTGTTCTTTTTTATTTTACAGTTGTTATCTATTGGCCAGTTATCTCAATTATTCCTTTCATTGTATCAGGGTGATACACGCAATGATATTCGAAGATGCCAGTCGAATTAGCACTAAAGACGAAACTTTTGCTTTTTCCTGGATTGATGTCTTTACTTGTAGCTAGCTCAGTCCCGTTTGACCCAATTATTAATTCATGCTTGGTGTCGGTAGGGTTCTTTATCTTGAAAGTATAATCCGTATTTGCTATCAAATGCAGTGTTGGATTGATTTGCTTACTTGTATTCTGCCATCTGTAGGTTTCATTCTTTAGCTCAAGAGCATTCATAGCAATCGAAGTGTTATTATTTGAAGAGACAGAAGATGCAGTAGTAGAAGTCGAACTAGTTGTTTTGCCCGAACTACTTTTCTTGGCAGATATAGAGTGGATATATAGTGAAGAATAGCCTATACCTATACCTACGAGGAGTATTGATATTATAAGGTACGACGCCACGGTTTTACTATTTATTTGGGGTTTTTTCATAGGCTACATTCTGTTAGTTATTTTTATAAGCATAGGGACGAATCCCGTTAGTGGAACCCAACTTTTGGGATTTACAGTTTTCTTTTCCAAAAATTTGTATCTAACACACATCTTAAAGATTCTCTAGCGCAAATCTACTTTATGTTAATGAGCGGAAATGAATAATTGTCTTTACTTTAGAAGGAAAAATAATTGATAGGGTAGACAGACAACTACTCAAAAATAAAAATAGGCGCTAATAATCTTAATTACGTTCGTAGATTGTAATCGGGGCAAGTTGAACAATATAGGCTACTTCACAATTGTTATGTTTGTGTGTAACGTCGTCCATATTCAAACATTTGCGACAAATCCAAGATACACTTTCCATACATAGATTGCAAATAGAAGTAGGTGTCAAAATAGTGCCACACGCCCTGCAGGATCGGGAGCGTACCTGGTACTTATTCATGACAAGTCACCCTGTCAAAAACATTGCAGAAAAAATCTGTCTGTCTGAGAGAAGTACTGATGTATGATATCAAGCTCTTTGTATTAGTGGCTGGCTTATCCATTGGGTGACATTTATTTTGCTTTTTTATTAAGACAAGGACAAATCCCCTCTTTGGGTGCCATAGGTGAGACCCAGTTCTGGTTCCCATCAAATGGGATTGAACAGAATGTCTATATGTCTAACATGAAACTACCTAAATAATCAAGTTGTCTGAGGGGGACCTTCATCTAGCTAGCGCAATTATTATGTTTGCTGCTGCATTTGTCCCAATCTATCTTAGTTTGAAGTTGAAGAGTAATCTTAGAATCCTTACAATCCTATTAGCCATTTTTATATTATTTCACGGATTATATCATGTAGCATACTTTCAAGGACAGGAGTTATTGGGCGAAGGAATTTTCCGAACTCTTTCTATAGTATTCTTGATTATCTTTGGTTGCAAATTTATCTATGTTGTTAAATTGAAGAAGGAGAAGGTTACGGTATGATGATATCTCCTCTTCTTGGCCTCATTAGTGATTTTACTCTCTATTTGTTATTCACAGGCCTAGGGATTTTTGGGTGGTTGGCATGGCGATCGCATAGTGTCAAGTCTTTCCAATTTCAAATTTCTATGTTCTTGTTGGTATGGATTGTAGGAGAATTTGTTTCTACTTTGCATGAGGTTGGATTATTCAATTTCCCTCATGAATTTCATGATCTGGGCATGCAAATTCATCTAGTTTCTATGATTCTCTTTGCTTCTGTTATTTTTGTAAGATTTTATTATGCCTACAGGGCAGGACATAAAATTATAGAAAGTCTTGATGCTATCTTAGAGTAACTTCGATAGAACAATCAATTTAGGATAGTACATACTCAACATACTATATCGCAAATCTCAAATTCAAATAGAGAAGAATCTTTCCGTCAATCTATCGACCGGATCGATATTTTGTTCTGCTTCTATTACAATCTTATTATTTTCATATTTTACGTTTATGGATCTGAAGACGCTATGAAACAAACTGTATCTCTTTCCTTCTTCACTGATAGAAATCCTGTCGATTACAAGCAGTTTATTATCGACAAGCCATTTAATTTTTCTGTAAGCAGTAGTGTGGGGCATCTTGGTCTCCATGATGATGTCATATACTGATTTGGTCTGGTTCATCGTCGAATCAATAATTCTAACCATTTCAGGGTCGGCCAATACGGTCAGAACAGCGCTCTTTATTCGTTCACCATCCAATTGCATCTTATACTCACCTGAAATCCGCTGTACAACTTTTAAATTTAAAGCTTAAAATCTCGGTCATGGTTATATTTTGCAACCTACAATACTATATTCTGTAGGTATAAATAAGTAAGTATATAAATTGTAAGGTGCTAACTCGGTAAGCAGGTTTAGAGTAGGTAAGTGAATATGCTATTGAATGAAAATTGGCTCAAGGAGCAACAGATTTAGATTGAATCAAAAAGAAGCGCAGAAATTGGTTTCAATGACTAGTCGCTGTCCTGTGGACTGTACTTTTAACTTGATAGGCAAAAAATTTACTATCCATATCCTAAGAAATATGATTATTTTGGGACATACAAGGTTTAATCAATTTGAAACAATAGAAGGTATTAATCCAAAAACTCTTGCTGTCCGTCTTAAAGAAATGATAGAAAACGATCTCATCGAAAGAAAGGTCTATCCGGGTACTCCTGTAAGGGTCGAATACTTTGTAACGGAGAAGGGAAAGTCAGTCCTCCCAATTCTTGAGCAAATGCTGGCATTCTCAATGAAATATGCACCAGAAGAGGTCTTTGCCGATGGTAAGGCCAGAAGTTTTAAGGATGTGCTGGGACGACATACAGAGCGTATGCCATAAATTTCGAATAAGATTGCATATGAAATCATAACTGTCTTTGGCCGATGCCGGCGCATGGATTTATTGTATTGTCATTTCCTCGCAACTCCATCTAATTGGCTGATCAGATTATTAGAATATAAGCAAATCAGATCAAGTTGCATAATATAATATATGGCGATAAATAATATTAGTAAATAATAATAAATATGTAAATCTTCATTTAGAATTAGAAATGGAACTTTTTAAGGAACGGCATGCATCCTGGTTAGAGAACTTTTATGACTTGATAATTGCGATTGTCGTACTGCAATTAAGTATCAACCTCAACCATGATGTTACTTTAATTGGGTTTGGTAGTTTTGTAGCCCTTTTCATTCCAGTTTGCTGGGTATGGATTGGTGTTACGTTTTATTCGACAAGATTTGGGACAGACGACATGACTCATCGATTCCTTACAATATTGCAAATTGGCGCTTCGGCTTTTATGGCAGTGAATATTCCTGACGGTCTGGGGAAGAATTCTTCCTGGTTTGCTATATCTTACGCAATTTCGCGAGGCATTCTAGTAATAGAGTACATTCGTGCAGGAATACACGTACCGGCAGCGCGAAGCCTCACTAATCGCTATTCCATCGGATTTTCAATTGCGGCTGGGATATGGCTTGTTTCTGCATTCGTACCTCCTCCTTTCAGATTTGTTCTCTGGATTATTGGTATGGGTGTTGATATATGCACACCATTATTATTCACTAAACGCTTTTCTGCTCAATTTGCTCCCCACATAATCCATTTACCTGAACGGTTTGGATCTTTTACGATTATAGTTTTGGGGATTGCGATATTGGGAGTAGTAGATGGGATTGCGACCCATGAATGGACAATATACTCTATGACTTCGGCTGCCCTTGGGTTGGCAGTAGCATTCAGCATATGGTGGATATATTTTGAAACAGTGGATGGTTCGGAAATTAGAGCCCTTCAGGAGTACAAGAAATTAGGAGCGTACGTTACTTGGTTATACATCCATTTTCCCTTGATAATTGGGGTTACAGCATTAGGTGTTGGAGTAGAACATCTAGTCTTGAGTAATCAGACCTCTGTTTTACCAACATCTGAAATATGGCTCATGTGTATCTCTACATGTATTTGCCTGTTTGCTCTAGGCATGCTACAAGTAACATCGGCAAATACTAATCCTCAACTAGCTGATTTGAAAGGAGTACAAAAATACAGGGAAGGTATTTTCAGTATATCAACGGCCGTAATAGTTCTCATAATTGGTGCTGTTTTGAGAAATGGTGTCCTGCCAGTTATACTAATTGGCATAATGGGGGTAGCCTGTTTGGGTCAGGTTATATTGGATATTAGACGTCATCCACATCACCTTGATTCTAATTTTTAAGCTATAGCTGGTAAGAGATAATCAAGAGGTTTCTAAGTAGGGAACCCATATTCAAGATTGAAATTTATTTTTATTCTACTAACGAGCGATATTTTGCTTATTCTCAGCATCCTTTATCATCATGTCTATTTCCTGTTGTGTAGGCTCTTTTTCTCTTTCGAACTTACCGCTCACGAGTCCGCTCGGCACGTTTACCCATATAGAGCTTCCATCATAGTGGTTAACGTATTGCTTCGGGATGTAATACATATGCACATTGACTACTCCTTCACGTACAACGATAAACTCGTTACCTACTCTGTCAACATCACCCATATCGTTATTATCGCTGGTCCTCACGTGTTTGTGAATCACTTCTTCCCAAGGTATTTTTAACGATTCCCCTGATTGCTCTCCACGTATTTCAAGCCCAGGTTCTTTCGCCATTAAAGGTATCAATTCTCTATATTGAGGGTGTTTTGATTCTTTTACTTTTGAAAAGTCTTGATACTCCTTTTTCTTGAATTCTTCCGGCATAGGTGGACTATCCCTTTCAAATCTATCCTTGACCTCATCCTTTGTCAATGATGTATGGAGTTTCTTTCCATCGAACTCTTCGACGTACATTTTAGGTATATAGTAGTGCTTTTTATCCAACTTTCCCTTTTTTGCTTCTATCCATTCAGTGGCTATGCTCTCAACTTCTCCTAAATCCTTATCGTCAGAAGATCTTACTTCCTTCCCAATGACTTTATCCCATGCCATCCCAACTTGGTCTCTAGCAGGTGATGATCCCGACACCGAGAATGAGGGAATGGCACTGGTAAATTGCGGGTACTGTTTTTCTACAAGCAATTTTCGTTTCTGATAATTCTCATTATCAAAGTTTGAAATAGGAAGTTCCTTCTCGGACTCGAACTGTTTTACTTCGTCTTCTGTCATTGAAAGCCAAATATTGTCGCCATCATAACCCTGGATATAATACTTCGGTACAAAATAGTATTTTTTATCTAGTGAACCCTTCCGAATTTGTATAAAATCGTTGGTAACAGCTCTTATCTTGCCCACTTTCTTGTGGTCTGTGGTTTTTACGTCTAAATCTATGGATTTATCCCATGAAAGTACATCGGTCATTTTATCATAATTTTATGCGCATTATGCCATTTATCGGTTCAAGCTCTGGGCAGGGCAGGGCGTTCTGACTTGCTTAAATCTTTTTTCTGCCTAGTTAAGATATGTCAGAAGGCCCGACCATTCTGTGGGGACTGCTAAAAGGCAAGAGAGTAAAAACCAGCGATGGCAAAGATTTGGGTAAAATAGACAAGATCTCTCAAAATTATATTAGATTGGAAAAGGGACGCGTCAAGAAGGACAAGTTTTGGTTACCCAAATACTATGCCGATACATTTGATGGGAAAGTATTATGGCTTTTAGAAGAGGAGGACGCAATACAGTCTAGCTTCCATTACGGTAAGGAGCCTCCATCGGAACAATTTCAGCAAGATTATGAATCGTTCAAGAAATCGCACGGACAGAAGAAAAGCTGGGACCTTGAAAAGGTGGATGTCACAACGGAGCGCAGATCCGGGGTTGCAAGCAAACCAAAGGGCAAGTCCGGTTACAAGAATGTACGAGATTTGAGTTAGCTAATCTGGTAATAAAAGAGCCTTAACGCCCGCCTAGACTACAATATTCTTAAGTCTTTTGCAAATGAAATCAATGATGTTGAATCGATAGTCCCACTATTTTCCAGACCTATGGGAGCTATAAACAATACACCCAACAGAAACTTTAACAAAACAACTATTACAATAATTACAATAATTATCAGCGCGATGTAAATTAGAGTATTCAGAACCATTCTCGTTCAATTACTATAGAACAGAAAAAGTTATATCAGTTGCAGTCTAGTTACCACCCAAAAAGAGTTAATTTATCGAGTCATTTAGCTTTCAATTTTCCAGACACCCGATTTTACCGAAAATACTTATTGGTTGTAATTGGTCGTGAAACCCTAGTTCCTCTGTACCGACAATGTATGTACTTGCTTTTGCTGGCAGCTAGAGGTATCTTAGACATCTATAAATATCTCAATACCAAATATCAGAAACTGATTATGAGCATTGAAAGTATTTCACCAACTTTATTCTCGATTGGCTCCGGCGGACTAATCGGTTTTTTAGTTGGCTTTGCTATAAAGCGTATATTCAAGATACTTGCGGTGCTCGTTGGTTTATTCCTTGGAGCTCTGATATATTTTCAATCGCAGGGCCTGATAAGCATTAACTGGGAGAAATTACAAGCGATGACCCAATCGACCGCCAGTATGCTGGTGCATTCTTTGACAGATACCAGTCAGATTTCGGTCATAAGTGGGAACCTGGGCATCCCCTTAACTGGCGGATTGGCGGCTGGGTTCGCGTTTGGGATCATGAAGGGCTAGGTCAAATTTAGATAAAAAGGTCAT
>Ga0065715_10002238_pt1 | contig 10693 bp, 9 predicted proteins | sample MisBulReplicate1_FD_59102 | JGI IMG/M metagenome (GOLD analysis project Ga0065715, IMG submission 59102) | Miscanthus rhizosphere microbial communities from Kellogg Biological Station, MSU, sample Bulk Soil Replicate 1 : eDNA_1 v2 (version 2) | ecosystem: Host-associated > Plants > Roots >...
TGGTGCGATGATCACTTTTTCCATTGAGTGATGGAGTAAAGGAGTAATGCAGTAATGGCAAGCTCGTCAGCGCTCCAATAGTCCATTACTCGAGATAAATACGCTTGACGACGGGCTGCACCTTCTCATGTTACCGCGTTTCAGCCGCCGAATCGCGCCGCGCGTTTCCTTCGAGCTGAACAGTGCTGCTAATAAATAATTCATGTTCAACGGATTTTTCGGCTGGCTATCCAGCGACATCGGGATCGATCTCGGGACAGCGAACACTCTGGTTTATGTAAAGGACCAGGGGATCGTTTTACGTGAGCCATCAGTCGTGGCGGTACAGGCCGGCACGAACCGAGTACTGGCCGTAGGAGACGAGGCCAAGCGCATGCTGGGGCGCACGCCCGCAAATATCGTTGCAGTACGCCCGCTCAAGGACGGCGTGATCGCTGACTTCGAAGTTACCGAGGCGATGTTGCGGCATTTCATCACCAAGGTGCATAACCGCAAGGTGCGGGTGAAACCGCGCGTCGTTATTGCGGTGCCATCCGGGATCACGGAAGTGGAAAAGCGTGCAGTGCGTGAATCAGCGACGCATGCGGGCGCGCGCGAAGTTTATTTGATCGAAGAACCGATGGCGGCCGCGATCGGTGTCGGACTGCCAGTGCAGGATCCTGCAGGTAACATGATCATTGATATCGGCGGCGGAACGACGGAGGTCGCTATCATTTCGCTTTCTGGGATTGTGTTTAGCCGGAGCGTTCGCGTTGCCGGCGACGAGTTGGACGAGGCGATCGTGCAATACATGAAGCGCGCATACAATTTGATGGTTGGTGAGCGCACCGCTGAAGAAATCAAAATCAAAATCGGATCGGCGTATCCGAGCGAAAAGGAAACAAGCGTCGAAGTCAAAGGGCGCGATCTGGTCGCTGGTCTGCCTAAAACACTAATGATCACCTCTCAAGAGGTGCGCGAAGCTTTGCTCGAACCGATCTCGACGATTGTCGATTCGGTGCGAATCACTCTTGAGCGTTGTCCGCCCGAGCTGTCTGCGGACTTGGTTGATCGCGGGCTTGTGCTGGCAGGCGGCGGCGCGTTGCTGCGCGGCTTTGACAAGCTTCTAAGCGAGGAAACCGGGTTGCCTGTCCATGTAGCGGAAGACCCGCTCAGTGCAGTGGCGGAGGGGACAGGCAAATGCCTCAATGAACTTAAATTTTTGCGTCAGGTGGCTTCAGCCGATCGCCAATGGCGCTAATGGTGGCGGACACCGGAAAGCGGAAACCGGAAAGCTTGTTCGCCGTCTGCCAGTGAGTTGTCGAGTGGCCAATCGGCAATCGGCGATCGGCAATCAGCAATTCCAATGAGCCGCACAAATATTATCGCGCTACTGATTTTCGGCGCCGTTCTGGGATATTTCCTCAGCTTCGGTCCGGAGACGACGCAGAAATTCAAGACTGGTGTATATCGGTTGCTGGCGCCGTTTTTGACTGGTGGCTCTGGAATCAAAAAGCAGATCACCTCTGTGCGGTCAGGATTAAAGTCACTCGATGAATTGGAGCACGACAACGCTGCCTTGAACGTCGAAAATCGAGAGCTGCGCGCGACTAATCAGGGCTTGCGCGACATCGAGCACGAGGTGAATCGTCTGCGCCACGCCCTCAATTACCGCGAGCGCTCGGTTTTTAAATTGGTCGCAGCTGAAGTGATCGCCCGGGATTCGTCCAGTTGGTGGCGAACGCTCACCATAAACCGCGGCAAAAAAGACGCGATCGAGACTGATATGCCGGTGGTAACGGACGTTGGGTTGGTCGGAAAAACAACGACCGTAAGCGACACGATCTCCGTCGTTTTGCTGGTTTCTGATGAAAGCTGCCGGATCGCAGCCTCAGTGGAAGGCAGCCGGGAACAGGGGATTGTTTCTGGCGAGCGTGTAACCGGAGGACTTACCCCGCTTTTGGATCTGAATTTTTTGTCGAAACAGGCTGATTTGAAGCCGGGTCAGAAAGTTTACACTTCAGGAGTCGGCGGTGTCTTTCCGTCGGGATTGCTCATCGGAAGTGTGAAGAATTTTCGTGTGCGCGAACTGGACGGTCAGGCGCAGCTAACTCCTGCCGTCGAACTTTCTCATCTGGAGGACGTTTTCATAGTGACGGGTCGACGATGATTTTTTTCGTTCTCCTTTTGGCACTGGTGTTGGTGGCGCAGATTGCCGAACTTTTCATCCCGGCGCTGCCGTGGCTCTATAACTCGCATATCTACATCGTGCCGGTGATTGTTTTCTACGGCGCAATGGCATTGCCTTTTCCTCTCATGCTGGCCTTGGCGTTCTTCGCTGGGGTTTTATTGGATGCCCTTACCGTTCAAGTGATCGGAGGCAAGGTTGAAATCTCAGCCGGATCATCGATACTGCTCTACGGTGTGCTGGCGGGAATAATGCATGGCTTGCGACCGCTTTTTGCCCGCGGTCGTTGGGAAGTGCATTGTATCCTGAGCGGCGTTTTCACCTCGTTAATAGTTCTGGCGCAATACCTCATGATTACGTTTCGCCGCGGCTCGCTTGTGTTTAGTCGTGAAATCTGGTGGCAGATCGGCGGGCCCGGTCTTATCGCGATGGCCATCGCGCCCATCTTCTTCTGGGGGTTACAGTGGCTCGGGCAGATCACCGCTTATTCATACGGTCCTGAAAGGGGACAGCTCGAATGAGCAAGCGACGCCTGACTTCCCGTCTGCGGATTCAATTCCTCGGCCTTTTCATGCTGCTGGGCGTGGGCTCACTGGGTGTTCGACTTTGGTGGATCCAAGTGGCGCACGGTCAGGAATGGACGTCACAGCTTCGCGGCAGCTCACAAGTGACCGTGCGCATTCCATCAGTGCGCGGCGAGATCAAAGACCGTAACGGCGTAACGTTGGTCCAAAACAGGGCCAGCTACGAGGTAGATTTCTATCTGCCGGAAATGGTCAAAGGTTACCGCGAACGGTTCGGTTCACCGCCCACAAATGAGTATCGGGCGATCATCAGCGGAATGCCGAAAAACATGAAGGAGCCGGATATCATCAAGATAGTGAATGATGGGATCGTNCCGCGCCTCAACCAGCTTGATCTGGCNCGCGATTACAACGCCGGCAAGCTGCAGAAACATTTTCGCAATGATACCGAGGTTCCTTTTCAATACATCAAGGACATCGATTTTCCTACCATGGCGAAGTTCGCCGAGCACGATGTAGGACTTCCGGGTGTTGATCTCGCCATCAAGCCCGTGCGTTCGTATGTCTACGGCGCGCTCGCATCTCATATCCTTGGTTACGTCGGTGCACCGGACGACATCGATAAGGACGAAGCCAGTAAATTCACTTTCTACCAGGCGGACGTCGAAGGAAAATCGAACATTGAAAAAGCGGCGGACGAATATTTGCGCGGGAAACCCGGGGTTCGGTATCTGCGGCGCAATGCGAAGGGCGCCATTGACGGAATTTTGCGCGAAGATCCACCGCAACAGGGGGCGAATGTTTTCTTGACGATCGATGCCCGTATCCAGGCCATAGCAGAGGAAGCACTACGATCCGTCGGGCGCGGCGCTGCTGCCGTCGTCGATCCAAACACCGGTGAGATCCTCGCAATGGCTTCGGTGCCATCGTTCGATCCAAATACCTTTGTCCCCAGCATCAAAGCAAAGGACTGGGCGGTGCTCCAGAAGGATGAAGCCACGCCGCTCGTCAATCGCGCCGTGAGCGGGTTCCCGCCCGGATCAACGTTTAAATTAATCACCTCATTGGCTGGCCTGCGTCGTGGCTTGGCGAAGCAGAGGTTCACATGCTCCGGCGGTGTTCAGTACGGCGACCATTATTTCCAATGCTGGGCCGCCGAAAAGCATTACACGCACGGCACACTATCGCTGCCCGATGCGATCAAAGTATCGTGTAACGCCTTCTTTTATCAGTACGGTAACGCCGCAGGCATCGATTCGATCGACCGTGTGGGTGATTTGCTTGGTTTGGGAAAACCATCCGGGCTGAATTTAACCGGCGAACAACCTGGAGTTCTGCCAGGGCCGGACTGGATGAAGATTTATTATCCGCAAGAAAGATGGTCGCAAGCGTACACGGCGAACGTTTCAATCGGACAGGGCTATGATNTNGCGACTCCTCTGCAAATGGCCATGGCCTACGCAGCTCTTGCTAATCGTGGCATTTCTTATTATCCGCGCTTGGTGAAAAAGGTACTCAATCAGGACGGCACGCCCACGTTGGACGAAGACGGAAAGATCGCCGTCCCTGACGAACCCAAAGTGCATGCCGATTTCCGCAACGAGATTTCACCCGCCGATATCGAATTGGAACGACACGGATTTTGGAACGTGGTGAACGCAGATGGTGGAACAGGTAGCCGGGCACGCTTGTCCGGCGTGAAGGTGGCAGGCAAAACCGGCACGGCCCAGGCAAAATACAAGGGGAGGCAAGATACAATTTCCTGGTTTGTTTGTTGGGCCCCCTTCGATAATCCCAAATACACCATCGCAGTGATGGTACAGGGAGGAGAACATGGCGGCAGCGTCGCGTGCCCAATCGCTGCGCGCATCATGGAACGTTCATTGGCGATGGACGAAGGAAAGTTTGAGGCCCAGGTCGCGTGGCTTCCTCCCGCTCATAAGGCTAATCCTTTTCAAATGATCAAGGACGTGAGTTTCAAGGATTCGGGAATAAATGAAGGCGGCGGTGACGACGAGAATGCAAACGACTCGCAAGGCGCAGACGTCCAGATGGCAGGCGCGGGTGGGAATCCAGACGTTGAACCGGAAGCAGATTCACAGGGGAGAGTAGCGCGGCGTGCTGCAGCCTCTTCGGCTCGTGCCATTCCGGTTGCGGCGCCTCAACAGCAGCGTCCACGCAACTTCTTTGAGCGTCTCTTCGGAGTAAAACGCCAGCCTGCACCGCCTCCTCCACCGCCGCCCAGCCGGAAGCAGCGCTCCACCACAAGATGAACCTTCGGTCAGAATCGCTCCCGCAGTTCGTATCGACAGATCGGCTGATGACCGAACAACCCATCCAATTTTATGATAGACAAAGTGAGAAAGATTTTGGGTCTTCCTTCACGCAAGACCGGCAACAAGCTCGTTCTGAGTGTGGAGAAACTCGAGACCCGCGTGGCTTTGCTCGAGGGTGGCCGACTTGAGGAATACAGTGTTGAACGTAAGAGCTCACGGAACATCGTAGGCAGCGTTTACAAGGGTAAAGTCAAAAACATCGAGATGGGATTGAAGGCGATGTTTGTTGACATCGGCTTCGAAAAAAATGCGTTCCTTCATTTCTGGGACGCCATTCCTGCAGCGCTCGACAGTGGCGTCGAAGAGATTGACAGACGCTCTACCAAGCGCCCTCGAAAACGGATCACGGTAAAAGATATACCAAGCATTTACCCGGTCGGCTCGGACGTGATTGTGCAGGTCACCAAAGGCCCAATCGGTACCAAGGGTCCGCGCGTCACGACGAATCTCAGTTTCGCCGGGCGGTATTTGGTCCTGATGCCATACAGCGATCGCAGCGGTATCTCGCGCAAAATTGAAGAGCCGAAAGAACGCGAGCGACTGCGCAAGGTTCTGCAGCAGTTGGATATTGCTGAAGGGGTTGGCGTCATCATTCGCACCGTTGGCGAAGGTCAACGTGCCAGGTATTTTGTCCGCGATTTGCGAGTCCTGCTGGATCAGTGGGCCAAAGTCGATCAAGCCATTCGTGACAACCCCGCCCCGTGCCGGCTGTTTGAAGAACCAGATTTGGTCGAGCGCACGGTCCGCGATTTTCTTACCGAAGAAATTAATGAAATCCTTTGCGACGATCGCGAAGCAACGAATCGAATGATCGACATGGTCGGTCAAATCTCGCGGCGCGCGAGAAACCGTGTTCGCCACTACGACGGTGCCACGCCGATTTTTGAGACTTACGGTGTGCAGAAACAAATTGACGACGCGTTTCACAGGCAAGTCTGGCTCAAGTGCGGCGGCTATATTGTGATCGACGAGACTGAAGCGCTGGTCGCCATTGATGTGAACACCGGACGGAACAAAGGCGGGCGCGACGTTGAGAAAACAATCTTACAAACCAATCTGGAAGCGGCGGACGAGATCGCGCGCCAGCTTCGATTACGCAACATCGGGGGATTGATCATTGCTGACTTCATCGACATGAAGAGCCGAAGAGATCAGCAGGCGGTTTACAATTTAATGAAGGAACGGCTCAAGCGCGACAAAGCCAGAACGCATGTGCTTCCCATTTCACAGCTCGGCCTGATGGAAATGACGCGGCAGCGGGCGCAGGAAAGCCTGAGCGACACGATTTACGAAAATTGTCCTTATTGTGGCGGGCGGGGCGTGGTGAAGACGACGATGAGCACGAGCGTCGAATTGCACCGGACGCTCAACACGGTTATGCGCAGGTACCAGGATTCCATCCACGACATTCGCGTGATCCTGAACCCTGACGTTTTGAAGCGATTAAAAGAGGAAGACGAGGAACTGCTTGTGGAACTCGAGCGCCGTTACGCCGGTCGGCTGATGTTTCGGGGCGACCCCACATTTCATCACGAAAAGTTTGTCGTAACGGACGCCAATACCGGGGCAGAATTGAAGGCCTGACCTCGGCAGGCACGCCCGAAAAAGCTTGCAATTTTGGGCCTACCGGCTCAGACTCACGGCATCCAGACGTGCCGTGAAAGTCGTTTAGCAACTCGGCTTGGGCAATGTTTGGAGGACTTAGCCAAAAGGAGAAACAGATGAAAAAGCTGCGGTTGTGCCTGCTAGGGCTCGCTCTGGTCGCTTCGGCCGCTTTTGCCGGGGATGGCTATTCAGGCAAGGAGATCAAGCAGGTCGCTCCGCCGCCTTGCCCTGAGTGGTATGCGGATAGGGAAATTAATGTGAGTCTTTGGGGCACTTACATTTTCACCGGGAACAATTGGGAAAACGATAGTTACCTTCATTCAGATCATGTTTGGGGCGGCGGTCTGGACATCAAATATTTCTTCATGCGTTACTTCGGAGTCGGGATTGAAGGCTGGGTAGGCAACGCCCATCAGGAGTTAGAAAATATTTTTATTGACCATAGCGACAACATTTCTCTGCGCAGCTTCAACAGCCAGAACAACACGGTCGGTGCCGTGCTGGGCACCCTGACACTCCGTTATCCGATCGCGTGCACGCGATTTGCCCCTTACATTTTTGGAGGCGGCGGCGGGATCTTTGGCGGCGGGCAGAGGCAAGTCAACGAACGCTTTGTCGAGCCGGGAGAAGGTTTCGATATCCTGGCGACAACCGGTCATACAGATGCCGAGGCGCGGGCAATTGGCCAGGTTGGGGGTGGCATGGAGATCCGCTTAACCCCGCACATCGGTTGGGTCAGTGATTTCAGCTGGAATTTTGTGGACGGCCCAAACAATAATTTTGGAATGGTCCGCACGGGTGTGAATTTCGCCTTCTAAGCGTTCACAAGAGGATTTGTTGCGGCGGCGTCTGGAATACCGGACGCCGCCTTTTTGTGCGCGCGAGAGATTTGCGAAGCTAACCATGCACACGAAATTAGATTGATGTCGTTTATCCAGACATTGGACAGCCTTGCTCTGAGAAAATCGGAGCTGATCGAGCAGTTTAAGCGTCTGATTGCCCCTAAATCCGGCCAGGAACTCGAAGCCATGGCGCAAACTTCTCGCTTGCTCACATTGCAAAATTTTGGGCGAACCATGCGGCTCTTTGCGCCGCTCTATCTTTCCAACGAATGCATCAACAATTGTCAGTATTGTGGTTTCTCGCGGGATAATCCGATCCTGCGCGTCACGCTCACCATTGATGAAATGGTGGCCGAAGCGCAGCATCTGGCGCGGCAGGGGTTTCGCCAAATCCTTCTCGTTGCCGGCGAGCATCCGAAGTTTGTGAGCAGCGGCTATCTCGCTGAGTGCGTGCGCGCCCTCACGCCCGATTTTTCGTCGATCTCGATTGAAGTCGGCCCGATGGATACCGAGGATTACGGGCCGATTGTCGAGGCTGGCGCCGAAGGGCTGGTCGTTTATCAGGAGACATACAATCGAAGTGTGTATGCCGAGATGCATACGGCGGGGCCCAAACGCGATTTTAATTATCGACTTGATTGTGCCGAACGTGGGTACGCCGCAGGTTTTCGCCGATTAGGAATCGGCGCGCTTATCGGCCTAACGAGATGGCAGGATGAAGCCGTCGCGCTGGCTGCACACTTGGAACACCTGTTTAAGCGCTGTTGGCAGGCGCAAATTAGCGTGAGCGTGCCTCGTTTGCGCCCGGCAGCGGGCGGATTTCGCCCGCTATTCACGATGAGCGACCGCGAACTTGTGCAATTGGTGTGTGCGTTGCGTATGACGTTCCCGCAGGTCGGGATCGTGCTGAGTACGCGCGAGCGCGCGCCGCTCCGCGACGCGCTGGCTTCCATTGGCGTAACAATGATGAGTGCGGGTAGTCATACCGAGCCCGGCGGTTATACCCGGCAGGGCCGCGAACATCTGCATCTTACCGTGCGCGGCCGCATCGTCGCGCCCGAGTATCAAGACGGCGAAGACCAACTCGCCACGGGGCAATTTGAGATCAGCGACGAACGTTCCGCTGCCGAAATCGCTGCTGTCCTTCGCCACCAGGGGCTCGAACCCGTTTGGAAAGATTGGGACCAGGCGTTGTGTGCAACCACGAATGAACACGAATGACGTGTACGAACGACGCGTGACCGGTGTTGCGCGCTTAGCGCGCTTTGGAGTGCGGCGGCTTGACGCCGCTTTAACGCTTCAACCCTTCAACGTTTTAACATGGCGAAGCCATGAAAATTTCACTTAATGGCGAAACCGTCGATGCCCGCGAAGCGGAAACAATCGCCGAGCTAATCGACCGTTACCAATTACCGCCGCAATCGATTTTGGTGGAGCACAACGGCCTCGCCCTGCATCGACGCGAATGGCNTGATCGTTCGCTTGCCGAAGGCGACCGCATCGAGTTCATCCGCGTNGTCGCCGGNGGATAAGCAAGGTTGACTAGACNAANGCTGCGCTTTTCACCACGACGCGCATCCCATCCGTTTGGATGACAGTCACTGGTGTTTCCCGGGCAATAAATTCGCCTTGTGTGACAACATCGACAACGTGATCGGCGAAGCGCGCTTTGCCGCTGGGTCGCAACACGGTGACGGCCGTGCCTTGCATTCCGGGCGCAAGCGCCNNAGCGGTTGCGAAGTGTCGCGGCGCACCGGCCAGAGATGGTCCAGGNGGATTTGAATCCATCAATGCAAAGCGNCGGTACAGACTGGTGCGCGGAAGATAACGCGCAAGGAGCGCAATCACGATCAACGCGCCAACGAGCGCGATAAACATGTTAAGCAACGGCACGGCAAGCATTTTGCCGGTCGGTAGCAGGGGTTGCTGNGGGTACCGGTCGATCATGGTCCACAACAGCGATGCGATGATGAGNAACACGCCGACAACTCCGAAAACGATNGTGCTGTGCGCGAAGAAAAGTATTTCGATCAGTACCAGGACCAATCCTAGAATGAAGAGTGCCACGACCTCCCAGCCAGCGAGCCCGGCGAAATAATGACCCAGGAAAAAGAGCGCGAAACAAATCGCCGAGATAACGCCGGGCCACGTCACGCCTGGAATCTTGAATTCCAAATACGCTCCGAGAATTCCGCCAAGCAGCAGCAACGGCGCAAGCGCAGTGATCCAAAATGCGAGCTGCTCGAAACCAGTTGGCTCGATCCTGGCGACGTTGCTCTTGAGTCCGGCTTTCCTGGTCAGATCGGCGATCGAATCGACAATGCTTTCCGCGAGCAGAGGTTTGCCGTTTATTTTCTCGGTGGCTTCCTGCGCGTTGAGGGTAAGGACTGCGCCTTTTGGATGCACAACGCGGTCACCGATTTTTACTTCCTTCTCCTTATTCATGAATGCCTCGGCGAGGTCGGGATTATGGCCGTTCTTAATGGCGGAGCCCCGGACGAGTGCAGACCAATACGAAATCGTTTTTTCCTTTGCCGTGGCGGGCAGATCTTCGCCCGTCGAAAGGACCGGTGCAGCAGCGCCAATTGCGCTGACCGGGGCCATGTAAATGTGTTGCATGGCGATGACAATGAGCGCGCCGGCCGATCCTGCATTTGTGTTAATAAACGCGTACGTCGGGATTCTAATTTGATTGAGCGCGTTGACGATGTCGGTTGCCGTGTCGAGGCGGCCTCCGTACGTGTTCATGTCGAAAATAATTGCGGAAGCGTCGTTGCTCTCGGCCGTTTTGACTGCTCGCCGCAAAAAGGTTAGCAGCGACGGAGAGACTTCCCCGTGAACAGGCACAACAACGACGTCGCCTTTTTGAATCGTTTCGCGGGCAGAAGCCGACACAGCGGCGCCAAGCACAAAAGCGGAGCAAATGCTGATCGCGAATATCTTCATGTTTTCAATTGATCAGGCGCGGATAAGCTTGGCAGTTTCTCTGTGGCAATTCCATCAGAAACAATTGAGCAAATCGCGGCGGCAAACGACATCGTCGAAGTGATTGGTTCGTATTTCCCGCTGAAACGCGCTGGAGCAAATTTCAAGGCGCTCTGCCCGTTTCATCAGGAGAAAACACCGTCGTTCATGGTGAGCCCGAGCCGGCAGACCTTTCATTGTTTTGGCTGCGGCGCTGGCGGCAGCGCTTTCCGATTCGTAATGGAATACGAGCAC
>Ga0065715_10000548_pt1 | contig 10682 bp, 7 predicted proteins | sample MisBulReplicate1_FD_59102 | JGI IMG/M metagenome (GOLD analysis project Ga0065715, IMG submission 59102) | Miscanthus rhizosphere microbial communities from Kellogg Biological Station, MSU, sample Bulk Soil Replicate 1 : eDNA_1 v2 (version 2) | ecosystem: Host-associated > Plants > Roots >...
CGACAATTGCATGTCTTCGCATTTGCGAAATAAAGATCTGTTTCGCTTCAGCGCGAACTGCATCAAGCTCAAGCGGATCGAAAAAACCTCTTAGCAAGAGGTATCCGTCTCTTTTGTAAGCTCTAACGTCAATCATCTCCGTGCCCATAGATTTCCGTTGGTAGGAGAGTTTGCCTGTTCATGGGTTATCTCAAAATCCTGGGAAGACAAGAATCGCTTAAGCTGACTAACATTTCTCTCCTGGTCGAGGTTGTGGTATTCCATCCTGATTTCCCGGATTCGCTTTAAGTAAGCGGGAGGTGTTGCAGAGAGAATCTCGTACTCGGCACCCTCGGTATCCATTTTAAGGAGATCAATCATTTCCAAATCGTTGCTGTCCAGGATGTTTGCCAAGGTCGTGCAGGACACGCGTTTCTGAACGGATTCATCTGTTCCCTGGGGCGCGATCAGTGTGGGAAACAATATCCCGTTTCCAGAGGCAAACAGCTGTCTGTCGTTGACATCACCTGCCACGGCCAGATTGAAGCACGAGACGTAGCTTTCAAAGTCATTGATTACAATGTTTTCTTTCATCAACGAAAAGAAATCAGTCATAGGCTCGTATGCAAACACTCGCACGTTACGAGCGGTTGACGCGGCATAGATGGCGAAAACGCCGATGTTTGCTCCGAGGTCCAGGACTACCGAACCATCTCGAATCTTTCCGTAGTCTTGCCGTAAGAAGATCTCAATTATGGGTACGTGATCGACACCCCTACCAATCTTCACCTTCGCACCATTGCGGAATCGGTAGGCTGTCTGCGGCACCAGACCAAGTGCGTAATGGTACATAAAGCGCTGCCAATTCTCGACGCTCCGCGACACTAGCGGCGTCAGCTGCATTCTTCGAGCCACCTTACCAGGTGAACGGAAACTCTTTGCCATAAACTAGGAGGTACGGTGTGGACAGGGTGCACTGCTATCTTCTTGCAGAACTGCATAGCCGATTCCGGTTTCGCCGAAGCCGTTGCCGTTGTACAGCATATGCTTCATGCCCGCATGCTCGTAAACGAATGGGTACTCAATCATGATGGAATCCCATCCCTCGTCCGATCGATCGATCCCAACAAGATTGTCAAGACGATTCCAAAACATTCCGTCAGCCGACTCCGCGTACCCTAACCGATAACTTTGATTCTTATCAGTCCGGTAATTTACGCTGCCGCGGAAGCAATACCACATTCGATAGAGGCCATTATCTTTTAGCACGCAAGGCCGTGCGTTGGCTTCTCCTTCGAACGTGTATTCGATGCACGGCGAGGCGTGCCTGGTCCAGTTGATTCCGTCTGCCGAATCAGCGTATTTGATCTGATAGAGCGGCTCTGGTCTGCCGTTTACAACGGTCCAGCCGGTACTAGACGCGTACCAAAGCTTCCACTGATCACCTTCCAACATCACAAAAGGAGAAGCGCAGAAGTAGGGTTCACAACGGTTGCGATCGACGATGGGTCCTTCAAAGAGTCGTGAGAAAGTCACACCGCCGTCGTCGCTCACCGCAACGCCAATGGAGTTTCGATAAGCAACAGTTACGCCTTGGTTCCAACCGATGTAGAAAAGATATTTCCGTTGATTGTGAGTAACGATACTTGAGGGCATCACGCCGCTGTCATCGAATGTTCCCAACTTCCCAAGGTCGAGAACTGGTCGGTCGTGAACATACAGCACACGGCTCGGATCATTCGCGTCAACTTCGATGAAAGTAGTGCGAGTTCTTCCCTGAGAATCGCGTGGACCGAAGTAGATTCTGAGCACTTTGTCGTCAACGAAATCTGCAACCGGAACGCACGCGTGGTGAGACATCCAATCGTACTGATTGTGTACCCGAAAAATTACTCCCTTTTTGATCCATTTCATGGTGAGAGGAAATTCAGCCTCTAGATTTGTGGGAGAGGCTGCGAATCTCATCGCTACGGAAGGCAGCCGGTTCAGTGCCGAGAGCTTTGAAGACTTGAAATTCCTGAGTGTCTTTTAGAATCGTTACACCCATTCCGACAAGCGTCTCACGCGCTATTACTGTCTCGTCGCGGACCGTGGCATTAACTCCGAAGAAACAGTACGGTTCAATTACACAGCAACCGGAAATCACCACGTGTGAAGTAATCATGACGTGGTCTTTAATTGTAGTGTGGTGGCCAATATGGTTACCGCTCCACATCACGACATTGTTGCCGATTTTTACAAATGGTTGGATGGTGTTGTCTTCAAAGATGAAACAATTATCGCCGCAGGTGAAGTCAGGCCACGTTGTTGCTTTGGAGCTTACGTAACTTATAAGTTGATAACCGCGCTTCTTGGCTTCGAAATATTTTTCGGCACGCACATGGTTCATCTTCTTGAAGCTGATCGGTATGAACATCTGAAATTCACTCGGCGGATAATCCTCTTCGAGATCATCGAAAGGAACTACTGGTAAGCCGCGGTGTTCGTTCCGATCAAGGTAGCTGCGGTCAAGAGTGAATGCTGATACCTCGTGAGGGGAATCGTGCGTGAGGTAGAAATGTGCCAGGTCTGCCCACTGGCTGACACCAAAAACTACGACGCGTGACATATCAGTCTCCTCTCGCCCAACTATGTTCACTCAGCGAAGCGACGCGCGCAGCGAGGTAATCAAGCAAACTCACCCCCGCGGTAAGCGGGAAAATACCCATCGCTCGAGTTTTTGTTTGCTTCGCTAAGCTCGAGATACTTTTTTTGATCAAAGATCCGGCCACAAAAGTAACTGGGACGGGTCTCAGTGGCCCAACCGCGCTTGAATTGAGTGAGACCATCCGATTTCGCTGCACCAATCCCAGCTCCCGCGCCGAAATTTAACCAACGAACAGTTCCTGTGAAAACCTCGATGGCACACCAATAGAGTGCGTACGACGCCATTAGTTCGTAGCCGCGCTGGTTCAACGCTGCCAGATGACTTTGAGCAACTTCGCCGTTTAGATACCACAGATGCATGCCTGCGGTTTGGCCATCGCACACGGCCCGCAACATAACCAGCCCCGGTACACGCAGCTGAGTTGCAAATGCAGCTTTCGAAAAAGCCTTGATACCCTTTAAAGCATGACGCGCAGTCAGGGTGTCATATAAGTTCACCCACTCATCGAGAAGCTCAATCGGCTCGGTTACGATCTCAACGGTAATGTTGGCGAGCGCCTTAGCCGCGTAGTACCGGTGATGTTTCGAAACGATTTCACCAATTGGTTTCTTAAGATCTGCAATGAAATGCTGTTTGAACTGCGTCACACGGTCGGGAAAACAATTGCGCAGGTAATTGTAATCGTAGTGTCCGAAAGGATCCGTCACTAGCGATAATGCCACTAGTTTTCCTTCGAGCTGCTCCAGATCTTCGCGCAGTTTGGACCAGTTTGGGCAAACAAACAGTGGGTAACAACCCAGTGCATCATGATACGGAGAGTTCAATACACGACGCTCGAGAATCCAAGCTTCGCTTTGCGGAAGTAAGCGGGGCGTTGCCCATTCAGAGAACGACTCCGCATACGCGCTGTTGGCATACCCGCCAGTTGTTGTCCTTTCCAGCACTTGCTACTTGACAGCCTCAACATAGAAGGAATGGCGGCGCCGGATAGGGTCATCAGGATCTATTTCGGGATCGAATAAGGAGCGCTCGACAGAGACGTAACCGAGGTGACGCAGAAGGGTTACGATCTTTTCCTCGTCATAGAGGCACTTATGTTCGCCATGCTGATACACGCCGAAATTAATGTGGTCGACGAGCGTCTCGGTCCCGGGTTCAACTTCAGGAAGTAACTCACCAAGATTCAGCAAATCGAAATGCGTAGCGTCAGAGCGAACATACGCTTCGAACGATCTTTTGAAGTCGGGTAGCGAGATGCGAAATACTCCTCCCGGTTTCAAGACACGATGGCAGTCCTTCAGGAGCCGCACAGAATGCTTGTATTCCAGATGTTCGAATAAATGGGATGAATAGATCATCGAAGCACTCAGGTCATCAAGCGGCAATCCCAACCGCAAATCGTAGGCGATGAACCGAGTGCCATTCACTTCCGTAAGCGGTGCGGAGCGGATCATATCGATGTTGACCCACCCGGTTTTAATCACAGAACCACAGCCAAGATGAAGCTTTAGCTCCCGCATCCCTCGCAGTTCCTTAAACTTGTTTGCTGCTTTCGCGGACGTTCGGGACAGCCGGATTTCGTTCGCTACATTTGACAGTGCATTCCGTAATGCTTGCGTGCGCTCGTAGTACCGCCTTCTGAGAACCTTTCTTAACGGCGTCGGCACCAACGTTCGAGTGACATCATAAAACTTCATCGTATTCCAGCATCGAGCTTTCGGGTGTTGAAGCTGAAGAAGCTTCAACAAGAACAGTGTGCCACTCGAGTTTCGGTCTAATTACGCCAAGTATCTTACCATGCAGAGGGCCGCGCGCGTCCGGGGAGTCGTAGAGCTCGAAAGTGAGCGCGTTGTTGTAAGTAAAGATTGGCACCGACTGGTCTTTAACTACGAAAACGTCCACGCGGTAGCGTCCACTATTGAGCAGGCCGCCCGGCACTTCACACTGGCTACGAAATAGGCCAAGAGGGAACGGCTTGCCGTGCCAGCCGACTTCTCGGGTTGGGCCGCTCGAAAAAACGGCAACCTCCTCCTCGTTGTATACGGCGACACTTAGATTGAGAAATGAGTTTGGTTTCAGGTTCCAGAATTCGAAATCGAATACAAATGGAGTGTCAACAGTGAGGGCTCCTAATCTGTCAGACTGTGGCCGGACTGCAGTTTTATGTAGTCGTACTTGATCATTACCCGGAGCTACCGATAACTCATTCCAGACACATTCCTGTTGGGCCTGTGAAGCAGCCTGTGAATAGCTTGAAACGACTGCGGAGACGTGACCCTGTTCGACGATCTTGCCTTTATTGAGCCAAATTGCACGGTTACACAGCTTTTGTACGGCAGTCATATTATGACTTACAAAAATGACCGTTCGCCCCTCGCTCGACACGTCTTGCATTTTGCCGAGGCATTTCTTCTGAAATCGCATATCCCCAACGGCGAGCACTTCATCGACAATCAAGATCTCCGGCTCAAGGTAGGCAGCGACAGCGAAAGCGAGCCGTGTATACATACCAGATGAATAGCGCTTCACTGGCATGTCCAGGAACTCTTCCATTTCGGCAAACTCGACTATTTCATCAAACTTGCGGGCCATCTCATGATGTCGCATCCCGAGGATCGCGCCGTTTAGATAGATGTTTTCGCGTCCCGTCAGCTCAGGGTGAAAGCCTGTGCCAACTTCAAGCAGACTTGCGACGCGTCCGTACAGTTCGACCCGACCGCGCGTTGGCAAAGTGATGCGGGAGAGGATCTTAAGTAAAGTGCTTTTCCCAGCTCCGTTATCTCCGATAATGCCGAACTTTTCGCCTGGCTTGATGTCAAGATGCACACCGTCAAGTGCCCACACGCTCTTTACATTTTGATCATTAGATCTACCTTGCAGTCGCTGGAGAGAGTTTTGGGCGGCTTGTGACAGGGTTTCCCGGAGAGTGCCATAGGCCGACCTAAGGTTCCCCACTTTGTATTCTTTGGCGAGGTCTTGAACCCTGATAATGGAACTCATTGTTCCTTCTTCGATCGATGGCCTAGTCAGCCATTCATGCGGTCCTACCGCCTGTAATGTGCGTGATTAGGTTTTGGCGTAACTTTAAGTCTATCGGCGGGCGTTGAAAAGCGTCAAGAAGCTAAGTCGCGTATGTGGGATGGTGTGTTTTGACGTTTAGGCGCTCAATCCCTCAGTAACTTCACGTTAGCATTAGGAGGATATGAAAATCCCGCCCCAGATGACTGAGGCGGGATTAACGTTAGCTGAGGACGTGTTATTGCGGCTGTGTTATGGGCTGCAATGCGCCATTTACAGCGGTGGTATTGCCCATCAGCCGGTTTGTGCCGGATGTAAATGCGGTGCCGCCTGACACGTCAACGCCAGTTGAGTTCTGAACGATGAAGTTGTTTGACAGACGCACCGAACCTGCGGCTCCAGCCTGTACACCGATCGCGTTGAAGGCGATGTTGCAGCTATCGATGTTCAGCTGGCTTCCGGTGCCATCAGAGTCGATACCGGTAGAGTTGCTGCTGGCCTGGCTGTCGACAATAGTCGCGACCACGTTTGATCGCGCCATGATCCCGACACCATTCTTCACGAATTTCGAACCGGTTACAGACAGAATCACCTGGCCGGATGTTGTGTTAGCGTCAATCCCCGAGTTCAAGCAATCGCGGATCACGACGTTTCGCACGTGCAGTTGTGTTGTAGCCCCTGCGGCTACGACAATGCCATGACCGTTTCCTGCGGTCGCGTTACGAAACGCGTCGATGAAGGTGTTTTCAACGTGAACTACGTTTGCCGCCAGGATGCGGATACCGTTGAGCCCGGGTGTAGCTGAAGGTGCGCCGTTGATGTCAAGATGGTTCAAACGGACTGTCTTCTGTATATCGTTAACGTCAGTAATGTTGACGATGATTCCATTCGTGCCAGAAGCGAGAATGGAGCCATATCCTTGACCGCCGCCGCCGCCGTTGATCGTGATCGACTTGGTGATCGTTACGGCACCGAAGCCGCCGGGATCGAGCGTGCTGATTTCACCATCCTTAGCAGTTTTAGAAATGGCACCCGCATACGTCTTGCAGGGAGCGGTGCGGCTGCAGGGGTTTGCGTCGTCGCCAACGCCGGATACCCAGGTGCGAGTTGCTTGGGCCTGGGTCAGAGAGGCTATCGTTAATGTGAGTGAAACGGCAGCCAGAGTATTCAAAATGAACCGAACCTTACTCATAATGCATTCTCCTTTTGGGGTTGAGCCTAATAGCTGATTGACTAGCAAGTTTCTCGAATTCAAAAATGAAGCCATAGCTTCTGGTTAAGTCCCGCACCCAAGGTTGATGATTAAGCCTCACTCGGGTTAAAGCTTGGGACATTCCTCTAAAAATGATCGCGAGAGTGTTGCCGCGAGGTCGGGTCGGCCTCGCGACAACACTCTATGTTCAACTACAAGGCAAGCTGGTACAGCCAATTGTGTTGCGTATGTGATTGGCCGTACTGATCCAAGCATTGCCGGTTGCCGCTGAGAGCGTTCCGTTACTGATGAAGTTCTGGGTCGAGTTAACGAAATCGGCCAGCTTCGCACAGGCACCATTTTGATTCCCACTGAGGATATGCTGTCTGGCGGCATCTAATTTCGAGATCAATCCGTTTCTCTGTGGCGGGTTGAGCTGTCCATTCGCAGCGACTGCCGCCTTCAAGTCATCAAGGGTCTGAATAACTGTCTTCACAGTTACCGTGAAGCTGTCAGTCTCCGTGTTCCCGTAAATGTCGGTCGCCGTAAAGGTCACCGTGGTCGTGCCAATCGGGAAGGTAGATCCGCTGGCAGGACCGGCTGTTCGAACAACCGATTGAACGCCACAGTTGTCGGTCGCGGCTGGTGTCGGGAATGTTGCGACCGCGCCAGATGGGCACGTGGGCTCAAGCACGATGTCAGGTTGGGTCGGTTGAGTAAACACCGGCTTCGTGTTGTCAATGACCGTTACAACCTGTGTGGCTGATGCCGAATTACCATGCGCATCGGTTGCCGAATACGTGAGCGTTGTGGTTCCGACCGGGAATACATTACCCGTGGGCACTCCGCTTCGCGATACGGCTCCAACACCCGGACAGTTGTCAGTCGCGGAGCCTGTTCCCAACGTGGCGTTCAGATTGGCTACAGTCACACCGCAGGAAGTTGCCCCTGGTCCAGTGAAGAGCGTAACCGCGGCCGGGGCCGTGACAACTGGTATGGTGTTGTCAATCACGGTAACAGTTTGCGTGGCCGTCGATGTGTTGCCACCACTGTCCGTAGCGGTCCATACAACTGTAGTCACTCCGACTGGGAAGGTGTTGCCTGACGGACTTCTGCTAACCGTAACTGAGCAATTGTCACTAGCCGATGCCGTTCCCAGCGTCGCCTCACTTACGACTGTGTCGCATGACGTCGCACCCGGTCCGGTATATGCAGTGACATCCGCTGGCGCCGTAATCGTTGGACTTACTCCATCAATGACCGTGATGGTCTGGACTGCGCTAGCCGAGTTGCCGGCGCCATCGGTTGCAGTGAACGTGCGGGTAATGATCTTAGGACTTGCCGCCGACCCCGCACCGCTGGAAGTTTCAGTGACCGTGACAACTGGAACACCGCAATTATCTACTGGTGGTCCAGGTGGCAGCGGATTGCCATTTTCATCGAGTACCACACCGCGCGTTGCCTGGTTTGGATTTGCGGCGGGCACTTCACTCGGACAAACGTAGGTTGCATCTGCAGGAGCTGCGATGATCGGGTCGGTCTTGTCTAAGACCGTTACCGTTTGCGTCGCAGTCGCAGTACGACCGAGTGTGTCAGTTGCCGTATACGTGATCGTTGTCGTGCCGACTGGGAAGAAGTTCCCGGCCGGAACACCCGTACGAACTACGTTGACAGTACAGTCGCCGGTCGTCGTCGGTGTACCCATCTCAGATTCGCCTACTACCAATCCGCACGATCCCACAACGCCGGCCGGAGTATCGACACTAACGTGTGGCGGAGCAGTGACTGTTGGTGCGGCCGAATTCGAGTCGCACGTACTTGAGTTGACAATAATCAGTTGTGTGCAACTCGAGGTTAAGCCCGATGAGCTGGTTACGGTCCATGTGATTTGAGTCGTTCCGATTGGATAAGGAGACGTCAGCTCTTCATTATCACTTCGAACGCCCGATACGGAGACGCCCGTGTTCGGCGAGGTCGTTGGTGTTCCAGGATCGACGGTAGCGTCTGTCGCTCCCGATGCCGCCGTTACTGTTTTGTTCGCCGGACAGGAAATCGTCGGAGCACTTCCCGCGGGCACTACAGTGACTGTAAAGCTGCAGCTGCCTCCGCCGAGCGAAGAGGAAGAATCAACAGTTGTTGTACCCATTGGGAAGAAATGCGGTGCACTGATACTGTTTGAGATCTCACCGCACTCGCCAATTCCGTCAGCTGAGGGGAGCACATTTACATTTGCGCCGCCCGGTGCATTGCTCTCGACGGTAATGTCGCCTGGGCAAGTAAGCACACAGGTCGTTCCGCCACCGCCAGCCGCTTCCAGGAGAATGGAGGCCTGCGACGAGTTATTCGCCGGGTAATTGTCACTCGTAGTACTTGTAACGCCGGTCTCATTGTTGATCTCTGTGCCCGCGGCGGCCGTGGTCTTGTAGACGAAGGTAATTTCCTTGGTTGCACCGCTCGCTAAGCTGGCGATGGTACACGTGCTCGCGCCTGAGCTATCCCCCTGGTTAGGCGTCACACAGTTGAATGCTGGGCCACTACCTTGTGTTACTGAATCAAAGGTGGTGTTAGCCGGAATTGCTTCGCTAAGTGAGACATCGTCGGCAGCCTGCGGTCCATTATTGGATATGAATACGGTGAAGACGACCGTGTCGGCGCCTACTTGAAACTGGGATGCATCCGAAACACCAACATCCGCGACGGCCCCTGCAGGATCTGTGACTATGAATGGCGCTGCAACACGGGTGAAGCCATCGCCCAAGCCGATGGACATACCGAACCAGCGCCCACGGTTATCGACAAGATTTTGGACATTTGCGTCGGTACTGACATCCGATACTGCCGTCGCTGGTAAAGTAAACGTGAGCGTTTGGCCGTCAGAATTTGCCGTCGCGTTCGCGACAACATAATTAGCGCCGTTGACGATTGACAACCGGCGGATTCCAGCACCCGGCAGTCCGGTAATCTTGATGCAAACGGTGTCGCCGAGCTCGAACGAACTTGATGGCGTCATGCAGTCGGATTGATAGACGGTAACATCTTCGGGCCCCGAACTCTGTGGCATCAACATTGGGGCGATGTTATGAAAGATGCGTTCGGGTTTGATGGAGGGTGAACTTATAACGGCGCTTTTTCGGATCGAAACCGCCGACTTGCCTGCTGCACCAACGGCTGAAGGCAAGTTTTCGTTCGATGCAGAAGAATTTATCAGCACAGGAACGAACATTAGCGCTGCCACTGCGAGTAGTAGACAGGCGCGAAGTACAAAGTAACGGGATCTGTCTCTGGTAATCATGGGGTTCTCCTCGGCTCTAGCGTCCGCTAGGAGCGTTCACACTAGGACGTTTGCAGACGTCACCGATCACATGGCCGGCCTGCGTGCACATAATGGGCAGTTCGGAAAGCGCGACTGATTCAAGTGATCTGGACGTCTTTCTTGTGTGTGCGCAGCTTTTTGTCGCGTGCGTCAAACATTGGAATTGTGGTTCGTAGTGAACGGAAAAAAGTAGCTCCTCGCTTTCGAGGCTGAAGACGAGGAGCTTGGTCAACTCGTGATTAGGTCTTGAGTGTAATGTTGCTGAAAGATCCTGGCGTTGTATTGTTGACTAGTGAGTTGCCTTGAAACGAGTTTATCGTGCCTCCATTCAAGTTCAATCCGGTTGAGTTTTGGGCGATGATTGAATCGGAAACGTTGATCGTTGAACCGGCGCTGCCTGTCAGCGCTGTAGAGCAAAAAGTAACAAACGCATCCTGTATATTAATGATGGAGTTGCTTCCGCTCGTTCGAATACCGGTACCGCTGTGGGAGACGACGGAGTTTTTGATCCCCATACGCGTATTTGCGACGGC
>Ga0065715_10001233_pt1 | contig 10675 bp, 10 predicted proteins | sample MisBulReplicate1_FD_59102 | JGI IMG/M metagenome (GOLD analysis project Ga0065715, IMG submission 59102) | Miscanthus rhizosphere microbial communities from Kellogg Biological Station, MSU, sample Bulk Soil Replicate 1 : eDNA_1 v2 (version 2) | ecosystem: Host-associated > Plants > Roots >...
GCGGCGCATCACCCACCCGTCGCACCCTACTTCAATAGCCCCGACACGAGCGGTATCAACTCGAAGACCAGGATGGCGATGATCGTCAGCTCGAGGAACTCGCCCCGCGCGATGCTCGATTGCTCGACGGCGAAGTGGTAACGCGAACGCGCAGTCCTCCGATCTCGGGCACGTCGAACACCGCGCCGTCGAAGGTGAGCGGCGGCTGCTGATACTGGACGTAGGCAGGTGTGGCGGGTTTGGGCGACAGCTTCGCCGGGCTGGCTGCCTGGCCCAGGATGCCCGCGACGCGATCGAGCGCAACCGCATCAGCGACCTCGAACAGGTAGAACGCGGTGAGATGACCATCGCGAATCATAGGTGCCTCGTTTTGAGCAGAACTCGAGTTCTGCTCCACAAAGTGTCCATGTCAACCNCGCGCACCNNGCGCACCCCGCGCACCTTGCGCACCCTGCGCACCCGTTCTCGTTGACCTCGACCGTAGGCAAAGACTACGATCCGTCTGCCCCCCACATGGTCGGTCAGCGGATTTCCCATTACCAAATCACGGAACGCCTTGGCGCTGGCGGCATGGGCGTCGTCTACAAGGCCGAGGACCTGCGGCTCAATCGCACGGTCGCCCTGAAGTTCCTGCCCGATGAATTGGCTCGCGAGGCCGGCGCGCTCGAGCGCTTCCAGCGCGAGGCGCGCGCAGCCACGGCGCTCAACCACCCGAACATCTGCACGGTGTATGACGTCGACCAGACCGAGGGCAAGCCGTTCATCGCAATGGAGTTCCTCGACGGCCAGACGCTGAAGCACCGCATCAACAACCGGCCGCTTCCGCTCGAAGTCGCGCTCGATCTCGGGATCCAGATTGCAGACGCCCTCGACGCCGCGCACTCGCAGGGCATCATCCACCGCGACATCAAGCCCGCCAACATCTTCGTCACCAAGCGCGGCCAGGCGAAGATCCTCGACTTCGGCCTGGCCAAGCTGACGCAAATCGGCCCCGGCGGCTCCGAAGTTGGCGAAGGGCATCGCAGCGCGGTGACGGAGCTGGCGCTCACGACGGCCGGATCGGCGGTCGGCACGGTGTCGTACATGTCGCCGGAGCAGGCGCGCGGCGAACAGCTCGACACGCGCACGGACCTGTTCTCATTCGGCGTCGTGCTCTACGAGATGCTGACCGGCAAGGAGGCATTCACCGGCAGCACCACGGCCGTGATCTTCCACGCGATTCTCGCGAACTCGCCCCCATCGGTCCTGAGCCTCAACCCGGCGCTGCCGCCGAAGGCCGACGAGATCGTCCGGAAGACACTCGAGAAGGAAAGGGACCTCCGCTGTCAGACGGCGGCAGAACTGCGGGCCGACCTGAAGCGCCTGAAGCGCGACTCCGATTCCGCGCGATCCGCCGTCGGCAGCTCCGCGAGCCAACCGGTCGTCGCGGCGGCACCCCCGAAGAAGCGCGGCAAACTCCTCGCATTCTCGCTCGTCGGCCTCTCTGCCGCGGCAATGCTCTTCGCGGGCGGCTGGTACACGGGAAAAGGGCGGATCGAAGAGCCGCCGCTGTACCGCCAGCTCACCTTCCGGCGTGGCACGGTGCGCAACGCGCGCTTCGCGCCGGACGGCAAGACCATCGTCTACTCGGCGGCGTGGGAAGCCGACCCGCTCGAGATCTTCTCGAAGACCGCGGAAGGCCCCGAGTCCCGCGCGCTGGGGTTCAACGGTGCGGATCTGGTCGCGATCGCATCCACCGGCGAGATGGCGATCAGCGTCAACTACCGTCTCGTCGGCACGTACATCGGCACGGGCACGCTGTCGCGCGCGCCGCTGGCCGCCGGCGCTCCGCGCGCGGTGCTCGACGACGTGCAGTCGGCCGACTGGTCACCCGATGGCGGTAATCTCGCCGTTGTCCGCAACGTGAACGGCCGGACCCGGCTCGAGTACCCGATCGGCAAGTCGCTGTACGAGACCGGCGGGTGGGTGAGCCATCCGCGCGTGTCGCCGGACGGCACGACGGTTGCGTTCGTCGATCACCCGTTGCAGGGCGATGACGGCGGATCGATCTCGGTGGTGGACGCGACAGGGAAGAAGCGCGATCTGACCAAAGGCTGGTACAGCGTCCAGGGCCTGGCATGGGCCAACAAGGCGGAAGTGTGGTTCACCGGCACGAAGACGGGCGTTGCGCGCGCGCTGTTCGCCATCTCGCTCGCCGGCGCCGAACGGCTCGTGGCCCGCATCCCCGGCACCCTCACCCTGCACGACGTCTCCCCGAACGGACTCGTGCTGCTGGCGCGCGATACCTGGCGGCGCGAGCTGATGGGCATGCGCGCCGACGATGCGAAAGAGCACAACCTCTCCTGGCAGGACTACTCGTACCCGGCGGAGCTCTCCGACGACGGGCAGACGCTCCTGTTCGATGAGGAAGGCGAGGCGGGCGGCTACAACTACGCGGTGTTCATCCGGAAAACCGACGGCTCGGCAGCCGTGAAGCTGGGCCCGGCGCTCGCCGTGGCGCTCTCGCCCGACGGCAAGTGGGTCATCTCGCAGACAACGACCGCGCCCAGCCAGCTCGTGCTGCTGCCGACCGGGGCCGGCGATGCCAAGCCGCTGACGCACGACTCGCTCACGCATGCCTGGGCCCACTGGTTGCCGGACGGGCGGCAGCTCGTGTTCGCGGGCAGCGAGGAAGGCAAGGGCAACCGGTTCTACTTGATGAGCGTCGACGGCGGCGCGCCCAAGCCGATCTCTGGCGACGGCGTCGACGCCCTGCAGTTCGCGGTCTCGAACGACGGGCACATGCTCGCGGGGATCGGGCCGGACGGCCACGGGTATCTGTACCCGATTGCGGGCGGCGACCCTCGCCGTATTGCCGGTTTCGAGGACGGGGAAGTGCCGATCAACTGGACGTCGGACGGCAAGGGCCTATTCGTCACGAGGCCCGGCGATCGGCCCGCGCGCATCACGCGGCTCGACGTGACGACCGGGCAGCGCACGATGTGGAAGGAGCTGATGCCGCTCGACAACGCGGGCGTGCAGAACATCGGCCCCATCCGGATCACCCCGGACGGCAAGACCTACGTGTACGGCTTCCAGCGCCGCCTGTCGGATCTCTACCTGGTGGAAGGACTGAAATAGAACGCGAGCGGTGAGCCGCCGACTCGACGGCCAACCGCTCGCGATGCGACTGCGCGGCGGCTCAGTGTGCCGGCCGGATGTCGATGCGATGGGCCAGGAACATGCCCTTGTCGCCGGTGTGGCCAACGCAAATCAGCCGCTGCCCGCTCGAGACGTCTTCGATCTTGGCCGGCTTGTTGTCCTTGGTGACGACGGTCTTCTCGTCATACATCAGCTGCTTCTGAGCTTCGCCACCGGTGCCCTGGAGGACGATGGTCATTTTCTCCTTGTTGATGATCTCGACCGTTCCGGAGACTCTCTCTTCTGGCTTCTTCTTCTCTTGCGCGCGGGTCGAGATGGTGGCGGGCCCGACAAGAGCCACGGCCAGAAGTGCGGCCATCCCGACGAACTGGCGACGGGTCATTGCAACCTCCTTGGGGTCCAATAGGCCTTTCGACGATGTGCCGCGCATACTCTAGCTGATCCGGGGCCGGCCGAACAAAGGGTCAATGTCTGCGGAGACGCGAGACGGCGTTTCCCGCAGAGAGCGACGCATTGAGCAGGTGACGGACACGAATACCCCCGGGCAGGCGGTGGCGTGCCATCGCCTCGAAGCTGGCCGACGCAATGCACCCGCAATTCGAGCAGTCCGGATTACCCCCGAACTGGCAGGGCACGATTCGTCGCTGCAGATCGGCGGACAGGCACTCCGTCGTTCGCGCAAAGGTGCACTCTGCCGGCGAGGCGGGCGGATGGGCGTAGGCCGCGAGCGCCCCGTCGAACATCTCGAGCTTGGGGATGGCCGGACGCAACCGTCGGAGGTCGTCGATGACCTGCTGGCGATCGGCCGGGGTCAGGCGCTCGGCTGAGAGTTCTCCCCGCTGTGGCGTGTACAAACTGACCCAGATCATCCGCGTGTCGGCGTTTGCCTGCCAGAACCGCAGGAACTCTTCCAGGTAACCCACTCGACGGACCTGCTGGCGTGTGACCGTGCAGTGCACCGTGACCCGGTGGCCGGCGATGTGTTTGAGAACCCGATCGTAGGTCGCCGGGGCGCGCCGCTGATCGTGTTCGGGCTGGAGTCCGTCGACGGACACGACAATCTGCAGCCGCCGAAGGCGTGCCCACTCGCTGGGAATCGGCCGCACGGCGCTGGTGACCAGCTGGGTGTGGATATTGCGCTCGGCCAGTGTCGGGAGGATGGAGTTGAGCTCGCGATATCGGACGAGCGGCTCGCCGCCAACGATGGACACGTGAAGCGGTTTCTTCGAGTTGATGAGGCCGATGAATCGCTCGACGAGCTCCTCGCCACGGTAATCCGAGAGACCGCGCAGTGTGACATCGCCGCCGAGGTGCGCGTCACCGAACGCATAACAGCCTGGGCACCGCAGCGGGCACTCCCGGGTGATCTCGACGGACAGGTTGGGCTGCCGTCCAGCCAGGATGCGGCCCCACGCCTGCATGACGCCGCGGAAGATGTCGGATTTGGAGGTCAAGGATGCCGCCGCCTGTCATGCGTCATCATCGGCTCTCGCTCGCGGGCGAGGCCGGACGGTTCATCGTTTCGGCCGTCGACGTCAGCTGGCCCGGCGAGGATGGTCGTCCGGCGCTGAAGTCGGCTGGTCAGCGATCTCCGCGAGACGGTCTACCGCTCTCTCGCGAAGAGCCGCAGCGTCTCTGGCGATCGCGGGCTCGGTCACGGCTCCGGTGCGAGGCGCCCTGCGATCCAGGGCGGCGATCAACTCGCGGAGGCGCGCCACGTCGCCGAGCGTCGTCACCATGCGGCGACTCCGCGCGGGTCGCCCGTCGTGCGGCTCGAATCGGATCGATTGAGAAGACTCACAGACCCTCCCAGGATGTGCTTTTGTGAGGGCTGGGGCCGGAACGGGCCGCCGGGCTCAGGAAAGCGCGAGGACTCGATTATACGCCTCGCGCCCGGCAGGCTTCGGGAGCGCGTGGGCCTCGGTCGAATGCGCCGCCCGCCCCTTGTGATAGAATGCACAACATCGGATTTTCCCACGCGCTCTGCCGTCTGTAAGTTGCGGGCCCACTCCGGCCCAGTCCTCCTTATATCCTGCGTAGCCTCGAGTCGAATCCGCCCGAAACACTCGTGTTTCGGACGACGCGCTGGCGCCATATCGGCGACGCGCGTTTCACTCACCCGACAGCGCTGCTGGGAAACCGCTTTTGGGCACTCAAGGATGTTCCATGTTTTCGAAGCTCGGCCTCAGCCCCGCAGCCTGCGCCTCCCTGGCGCGGCTGGGCTATGAGATCCCCACTCCGATTCAGCTCAAAGCGATTCCTCTCGTTCTGACCGGCGTCGATCTGCTGGCGCGTGCGCAGACCGGNACGGGCAAGACCGCCGCNTTCGGCCTGCCGATGATCGATCGCCTCTCGAGACCCGACTCCANCGGCCGGCGCACCCCCCGCGCNCTCGTCCTCGTCCCGACCAGGGAACTGGCGGTACAGGTGCATCAGGCGCTCGCCGGGTACGCCGGGCCCACGCGACTTCGCATCGCCGCGATCTTCGGCGGCGTCGGCATGGGCGGACAGATCCAGGCGCTCCGCCGCGGCGTGGACATCGTCGTAGCCACGCCCGGCCGCCTCATCGATCACCTGCAGCGGCGAACGGTCGACCTCTCCGCGATCGAGGTGCTCACGCTGGACGAAGGCGATCGGATGCTGGACATGGGCTTCCTGCCCGCACTCCGGACCGTCGTTGCGGCGCTGCCGCGCCGCCGGCAGACGTTGCTGTTCTCCGCCACGCTGTCCGAGGGCATTACGGGTCTCGCCTCGGAGTTCACGCGCGACGCCGTGCGCGTCGATGTCTCGCCCCAACAGGTAGTCGCGGCGACCGTGACCCATCAGGTGCATCACGTGCCTGTGGAGCGCAAGCGCGACGTGCTGACCCACATCCTGACGCAGCAGGGCGTGGACCGCGCGCTCGTGTTCTGCAAGACCAAGCGCGGCGCGAACCGCGTCGGTGAGGACCTGGAACGCCGTGGCGTCCGCGCCGGCGTCATCCACGGCAACAAGAGCCAGGGTGCGCGCAGCCGTGCGCTGGACGATTTCAAGACGGGTCGGGTTCGCGTGCTGGTCGCCACGGACCTCGCCGCCCGCGGCCTCGACATCGCTCACATGCCGCTGGTCGTCAACTTCGAACTGCCGCTCGTGGCAGAGGACTACGTGCATCGCGTGGGGCGGACCGGTCGCGCCGGACAGGCTGGGCGCGCGGTGTCGCTGGTGTCGGCGTCGGAATCCGGTCTGCTGCGCCAGATCCAGCAGGTGGTGGCGGCGCCGCTCGAGCGCGTCGCGACGCCCATCGCGAATGCCACGGAAGAGCCCCGGGCGATCGAAAGCAGGCCGGCTCGGGCCCACGCGGCTTATGGCTCCCGGTCGGCCCGCAACGCCTCGCCGGGGAACCGCGATCGGCAGTTCAGCGGAGCCAGACGCCACCCTGGCGCTCGTCGCGGCGGCGGCGCCGGCCGATCGTCGGCCGCGTAACCGCTGCGAGCGCGGGTCGGGCGCGGGTTGCCCGAGATCACAGAACGGGCCTGAAATCGATGGATTTCAGGCCCGTTTTTCATTGGCCTGTCGGCCATGATTGACTACCGAAGGAAAGGCCGGGCCAGATGAGCAATCTGCACAACAGTGACGACGGCAAGGTGGTGTATTGGCACCGCGACCTGCCTCCCTTGGATGCGGAGTTGATGGCTGAACACNCCATCGAGGCGACCAGCGACCGTGTTGACGGAACCATCAGNCACCGGGACGAGCTCTGGGATCGCTGTTACCAGGAACTGATGGCGAACACCCAGGCCCGACTGGCTCAGGAGATCGCTCGCCTCGGAGGCCACTTCGCTCACGTCCACGACGAATCGATCGACGTCCGACACGACGATGCGACCTGTGAGGCCTGGCTACACGGGCGTTTTTCGTACATGTTGTACCGCCGGCCGTCCAGATGATCTCGACAGTGGCGCGTTTCTGGCACCGTAAGACGCCGGTCATCGCAGCGCTGTCCATCGCAGCCATCGTTTGGCACTTGGTCCTGCGTTTCGGCTTCAGCAGCAGTCCGGGCACGTACCAGGTTCCCCTCCTGGCCACGCTCGTGCTCGGCGGCCTGCCCCTTCTCTATGATCTGCTTCTAAAACTGCTGAGGCGGGAATTCGGTTCCGATTTGCTGGGCGGAATTTCCATCATCACTTCCGTCTTGTTGGGTGAGTACCTGGCCGGCTCAATCATCGTCTTGATGCTCGCCGGAGGTGAAGCGTTGGAGAGCTACGCGTTAAACAACGCCTCTTCAGTGCTGGCTGCGCTTGCGAAGCGGATGCCTTCGATAGCCCACCGGAAACGTGGGACGATCATGCAGGATGTCGCGCTGGCGGAGATCGCGGTGGGTGACACCGTGGTGATTTATCCGCATGAGACTTGCCCGGCGGATGGCGTGATCATTGAGGGCCACGGCGAGATGGACGAGTCCTATCTCACGGGCGAGCCGTTCCAGATCACCAAGACCCGCGGCTCGATAGTAATCTCCGGCGCGATCAACGGCCAATCGGCTCTGACCGTTCGCACAATCCAGCGCGCGGCTGATTCGCGCTACGCCAAAATCATGGAGGTCATGCGCGAGTCGGAGGCCAAGCGGCCGCAGTTACGGCGACTCGGAGACCAGCTGGGGGCCATCTACACTCCCGTCGCCTTGACCGTGGCCTTGTTTGCGTGGCTAATGAGCGGCGAGCCGATTCGCTTCCTGGCAGTGATTGTCATCGCCACACCCTGCCCGTTGCTGCTGGCCATCCCAATCGCCATCATCGGTTCGATTTCGCTCTGCGCCCGCCGCGCGATCATCGTCAAGAGCCCTGTTGCGCTCGAGCAAATCACAGGGTGCCGAACGGCGATTTTCGACAAGACCGGCACGCTCACGTACGGAGAGCCAACGCTGACGGAGCAACTCACCGCCTCCGGCTTCTCGCAACAGGAAGTGTTGAGGCTCGTGGCGAGTGTGGAGCGCTACTCGAAGCATCCGCTGGCCGGTGCGATCCTCGTCGCGGCAACGAAGGACGCGCTCCAGCTTTCCGAGGTAACAGAGGTGAGCGAACGCCCGGGCCAGGGGCTCCTCGGCACCGCCTCCGGCCATCAACTGCAGATCACCAGTCGAGGCAAGCTCGCGGCCCAACAGATCGCCGGCGTGGATCAACTTCCCTCGGTCAGTGGCGGGCTCGAGTGCGTGGTGGTGATCGATCATCGCTACGCGGCGACTCTGCGCTTTCGGGATGCGCCCCGCGCGGAGAGCCGGTCTTTCGTGAAGCATCTGGCTCCTAGACATCGGTTCCAGCGAGTGATGATTGTGTCGGGGGACCGTGAGTCGGAGGTGCGCTACCTTGCCAATCAGGTGGGCATCACCGAAATCCACGCGCAGAAGAGTCCCGAAGACAAGGTTGACATCGTCCGAAAGGAGACGGCCACTGCCAAGACTCTTTATGTGGGGGATGGCATCAATGACGCCCCAGCCATGATGGCCGCGACCGTTGGAATGGCGATCGGACAGAACAGCGACGTGACCGCCGAGGCGGCGGGCGTTGTGGTCATGGACAACTCGCTCGAGAAGGTGGACGAGTTCATCCACATCAGCCGCCGGATGCGAACCATCGCCCTCCAGAGCGCGGTGGGTGGGATGATGCTGAGCCTCGTCGGCATGGCATTCGCGGCCACGGGTCATTTAAGCCCGGTTAGCGGAGCCGTCATGCAAGAAGTCATCGACGTTCTGGCCGTGCTGAACGCCCTGCGAGCCGCCCTACCTCCTAAGGTGATTCACGATCTCTGATCCAGGTTTGACAATGCCCGGAAGTCATTTGATTTCCGGCCGGGTTTTTTGGAATCCTCTGCGTTACAGTCCCACCAGATACTTGTCCCCGGTCGGGGACGGTACGCCTCCGTCCGGCTCGATCGTGACGGCCATGCCAACTGGCTGCGGCAGGTCGACCGGTGTTTCGAACACGGCAGCGGCACGGCCCTGTGGATCAGGTTTGAAAAGACCCGCGCTGATTGGTGCAGGCTGCTTGCTGAGCACCCAGAGCTGATAGGTCTTGCCGGCGGGGGCCGCTGGAAGGTTCGATGCGGTGAACACGAGTCCACGTGATCGGCTCCAGAATGCGCGCGCCGACGCCTGGGGCGCTCGCGGCTGACCCGCGAGGTCGATTCGCAGCAGGTCAGGCGCGACGAGCACTGCAAGCTGTGAGTGCGCATCGTCGGCCACACGACGCAGGCTGGCGAGTTGCCGTTCGCCAGCGGCGGCCCGATCCGTCGCTTCCTGCAGCCTCAGCTCGAGCGCGCCGATTCTGGAGCGGAGGTTGAGCGAGTAGATGCCGAGCGCCGCCGCGAGCACGAGTGAAGCGGCGGCCGCAAGCCACGGTAACGCCTTACCGGATCTTGTCGCGATCGTCCAAGGAGTCGGCGCGGCTTTGAGAGGCGATCCCGACACGGAGTGAACGACACGCGCCCGGAGTGCGGACGGCGGCTCGAGCTGTGGCGCGACGTAGGCCAGCGCATGGGCGACCGGCGACAGCGATTTCACGCTGGCCGTGCAGTCCGGGCACGAGGCCATGTGTGCCTCGAACGCGTCACGATCGGCCGGAGTCAGTGCGCCGAGTACGTACAACTCGGCCTGCTCGCGCAGCCGGTCGTGTTCGTCGGAGCTCATGGCCATCAGACCGTGCCTGCCAGCACGTCGCGCAGTTTCAGCATCGCGAGACGAATGCGAGTTTTTACGGTGCCCAACGGTTGTTCCAGACGGTCGGCGATTTCGGCGTGTGTGAGCCCTTCGTAGTACGCGAGCTCAATCGCGGCGCGCTGCAGCAGCGGCAGCTCGTCGAGGGCAGCACGAACGCGAGCCACCTGCTCCGACGACAACACCAGCGAGTCGGCCGGCGGACCCGCATCGACCAGCTGACCTGCGACACGCTCGTCGCTGACGTCGCCGGGCCGCGCGCGTTTCGCCCGCAACCGATCGATAGCCCGACTCCGCGCCAGCGTCATCAGCCACGCGGCAACGGCGCCGCGCGAGGCGCTATATCGCGCCGCCTGCTTCCAGGCCTGCGAGAACACTTCCTGGACGATGTCCTCGGCTTCTGTCGCGTCGCCGAGGATTCTCAGGGCCAGCGAATAGATCGGCCGGGCGTGGCGGTCATACAACTCCGCCACGGCATCTCCTTCGCCTCGAGCCATGCGCGCCAGTGCGGCCTGATCGGAAGCTCGATCCTCCGTCCACGCGCGCCGAGACCGGTCGATCACCGCCCACAAGAGCCACATATGAATCTACGCACGCGCGCCGCTGAGGGATTCGGTCGAAGAGTCTAACAGGATCCGGCAAATCCATCCGGCGCCGGGGGCCGTAGTAGCGAGTGTTGTCGGAGGAAATCGATGAAACATTCGTCGCTGCTAGTCCTGGTTGCCGTGTCAGCGACAACCCTCGCCAGTTGCCGCCAGGAAGCCGCGAACTCGGCGGCTCATCCTTTCTCATCGGTCGCATGCCAGGCGGCCTTGGCGCCGGGTGCGCATGCTCAGCCGATCGATC
>Ga0065715_10089381_pt1 | contig 10673 bp, 6 predicted proteins | sample MisBulReplicate1_FD_59102 | JGI IMG/M metagenome (GOLD analysis project Ga0065715, IMG submission 59102) | Miscanthus rhizosphere microbial communities from Kellogg Biological Station, MSU, sample Bulk Soil Replicate 1 : eDNA_1 v2 (version 2) | ecosystem: Host-associated > Plants > Roots >...
AATTCTTCTCAGACCGATCGAAGGCGTCCCCAACTGAAGCCAGCCTACTGCCTACACAGGTACTCGATTCATTCAATGGTAACGGAAAGAGTGCATTTGGAAGTGGCCTGGCGCTGGTTTCGTGGCGAATCCTGGAAAAAATTGAGCCAAAAGATAAGATGCGATCAAAGCAGGCTCAGAAGATGGTCGATCGAATAATCGACTCGGCAGCTGATGCCATTGGAGCGCCAATGTTCAATCCAAGCCCGGAAAGGCCGGAAGGCTATCTGGGATGGGGAGCAATTTGTTTGGGCGCCGCGAGTGTAGGAATTCGGATCTCGTATAACGACTGTAAGACAGCTGTTGCTCTATCTAAACAACTCAACGAGGAGCCCGTAAGGAACCGTTCCGAGAAGCAGCTTGAGAGCGCCTACATAGGTATCATAAATAAGAGGAGATTGCTTGGTAAGGAACTGGCTGGCCACGTAGCTCGCGCCGCCGCGAGACTCAGCTTTATTTATGAACCTGTTAAAAAAGCGCCGGCGCCAGGAAGAAAGTAGCGTCGAGAGATTTTGATCGACCGCGTACGACCTCATTCAAGCATCTTGATGAACCGCCTCAGGGCCGCTTAACCATAATCTGTTGACTTCATTTAACCAGGAGGGTATAAGTCGCAACCGAACTTGTTGAACTTTGAACGGTTCTGTTGCGCTCCCAGCTTTATTGCAACTTGATTCTCTCGACTCCTCGGCAGGTTGCCGTTAGGCCTCATTTCGCATTTCTAAATGAAGCACAGATACTGAATTGTCGTCGCAGATTGGAATTCTGCTTTCATGAATGAGTCAGGATCTATCCTCCTGGTTTCCTGTTACGAACTCGGCCATCAACCTCTTGCGGTGGCTTCTCCGGTTGGGTTCTTGCAGCACGCTGGCTATTCACCAGACGTACTCGATCTCTCAATTACCAGTTTTGATGAAGATAGGATCGCGAGTGCGGCATTCATCGGAATCTCAGTACCGATGCACACGGCGCTCCGGCTGGGCGTGCAGGCTGCTGAGCGCATTCGCAAGGTGAACCCCACCTGTCACATCTGTTTTTATGGACTCTATGCCGCGCTCAACTCGGATTACCTACTCGAACACTATGCAGATTCAACCATTGGCGGTGAGTTTGAAGAGCCACTGCTCTCTTTGATCGAAACGCTTTCAGGACCTGATCGCCAGAATCTGCCTGCCGTTGGCGTGAGCTTCCGCGGACGACAAGAACCGCCATACCTGAAGCGACTCACATTTGCGCCTCCAGTCTATCGCGGCTTCCCGAAGCTCCAACATTACGCTCAGCTTGCGCACAACGGTACTCAAAGGTTGGCTGGTTATGTCGAAGCGAGTAGAGGGTGCTTGCATCGTTGTCTTCATTGTCCGATCACGCCAGTCTATAACGGTCGGTTCTTCATTGTTCCTGAAGCCGTAGTCTTGGAAAGCATACGAGACCTGGTTAATGAGGGCGCAACGCACATCACATTCGGCGATCCGGATTTTCTGAATGGCCCAGGACATTCATTGCGCGTCGTCCGGTCTATGCACGCGGAATTTCCGAAGCTCACATTCGACTTCACTGCAAAGGTTGAGCACTTGCTCAAACACCGCGCCCTTCTTCCGGAGTTGGCCGAAGCCGGATGCCTTTTCGTGATCTCTGCTTTCGAGTCGCTTAGCGACACCGTATTGGCAAACCTCGACAAGGGCCATTCTCGGGAAGACATGTTTAAGTTGCTGGGAGTTTTTCGGGACCTCGGCGTCACACTTCGGCCGACCTGGGTTCCGTTTACTCCCTGGACTACGCTGGACGACTACATCGATTTGCTCGAGTGCATCCGGCGAGAACAACTCGTCTACAGCATTGATCCGGTTCAGTTTTCGATCCGGTTACTCGTGCCCCCTGGCTCGGCACTGCTCACGCACGCTGGGATGAAACCGTTTTTGGGGCCGCTGGATCAGGCCACCTTCACCTATCGCTGGACCCATCCGGATCCACGCATGGACGAGCTTCAAGAGAAAGTCAGCGGAGCCGTCGAGCAAATGACTCAATCACAGGAAACGACTTTCGCGATTTTTGAAAGCGTTCGTGAATTGGCCTATGCGGCCCGTGGTGAGCAAGCAGCTCCACTGTCAGCTGATTTGCATTTACAAAAGGACATACCGCGACTGACGGAGTCATGGTTCTGTTGCGCTGAACCGACGAAAGGCCAGTTCGGTCTGCTTCAACTCAAGGCTATTGAGGGCAGTGCGACGAGCTGCCGGGTCAATGACTCGAGCGCGACGGAAGAATGTCATACATGTTAGGTCGTTAGTTAGTTTGCGGAATCCTAAGAAGGGCATATTCGGGTATGGACTTCCTCACTCAGGCACAGCAGTTACAGGAATTATTGGGCCTCACATCGCCGCCGATATCTATCACCTTTAGGGCAGACCCTCCAACGGGCATACCGAGAATCGGCGCTGCCGCGCCTTCGGGATGCACTTACTGGAAGCTTGCTGCCGAAGGACAAGTCTTCTATACCGAAGCCTCGGATCATTTCGGCTGCCCAATCGGCGCATATACTCATAACGTCAGTCTTCCTCCGGCACAAGGCAAAGAACTCGAAGGCATGATCGAGACGATGGTTGGCTTGAGCTACCTCAAGATGGAAGAAGTTCCGTCCATCCCTCGCCGCGAAGAAACTTTCGGCGTCGCCATCTACGCTCCGCTGGCAAGCACGCCCTTTGAACCCGACGTTGTGATCATACGCGGCAATGCAAAGCAGATGATGCTGCTCGCCGAAGCAATCAACGCCGCCGGCCTGAGCGGCAGCAACGGGATCATGGGCCGGCCGACGTGCGCGATGATTCCAGCAGTATTGAAGACGCAGCAATCGGCGATGAGTCTCGGGTGCATCGGTAATCGGGTTTACAACGACTTGAATGATGATGAACTTTACTCTGCAATAGCAGGAATTCGGCTCGAGCAGATTCTTGAGAGAGTGACAGCAATGGTTCACGCTAATGGCAAGCTTGAGAAGTTTCACCGTAGTCGAGTCAACTAAGCTTGTCTCCATATGAAAATGAATGAGGGATACGCCTGAATGTCTATAGACCCTTCAGATGGTGGGATTCAGCAGAAGATTGAAAGCGTGCTCCGAGAGGCGAGAGCGATCGCACAAGGCGACGTCCCGCCATTTAAACTCGAAAACCGTTTGTTGAATCTCGGCCTTCAGGAGTTCGTTGACGGCAATATTACACAAAGACATGGATTCCCATTCAGATTTAACAATCAACTCGACGAGGCAATCCTAGCCCTCGCTCACTTTCTCGATAGATTCAAGAGCGAGCATGGTGACCTCAAGATCTATGCGATTAGTAGAGTGTCGAAGGGTGAGGACAGAAATCTTGCTTTCTGGCAGGACGCTAAAGCCAAGCTATATATTGAACTTCAAAACATGATCCTGTTGCTCGGCGAGAGAAGTAAGGAACCAGCCCCTCCCCCGGAGGTTGAAGCAAAGGAAGATGAGGAAACTAAAAACGAAAGAACAAAAACTTCTGAAATCTCCCGTATTTTTGTGTTTCGCGAGTTATCTGACTTAGCGTTTCTAACCCAAGAGGGGATAAATGTTCTTAGTGAACAGGCGGCATTGGGAATAAGAATTGGTTTTGTTTTCTTGGACCGCTTTCAAGATAAAACAGTGCCGTTGTCCGATGGTCTGATAATAGATTACTCGCCCAAGCCCGCGAAGCCCGCGAGGCACAATTTTTATGAACTCTACAACTTGGCGGAAGAGTTAAAAAGACCTGATCTTCCGTATCAGGAAGGTTGTACAGCGAGGTGGTTTCTTGATGAGACACGGGCAACATCTCTGACTTTTACTCGGGTTTTGGATATTTTTAGGAATAAGAAATTATGGAAGACCCTATCCCCTGAGAATGCAAGCGGCATTTGCAAGTTTGAGAAGCGTGGCGAATTCTTTAATGACGCAATCGTAATGATGTACAAAGCCTTCCATCGCTCAAAGGCTGAGGACAACTACAAGAATCCGACTCGATTTATTGCTGATCGCATTAATAAAACGGTAATCAGCAGGGATATGATTCGGCTACATAGGACGATGAGCGTATTTACCAACGCGGAAAATATTATGGCCGTGGACGCAACTTCCGTGAAAGGTTCTCTAAAAACTCACGAATCTCGCCCCACTTATCGCGACTGGCTGCGCCGCAGCCTCAATCGGGTGCTTAGATCACCTAACAACTCCCTGCGCAGAGTCTATATCCTCAAGGACCATGAGGAAGATGACGAGATTGAATATCAAACTCTCCTTCGACTCTTGCAATATTATCTAGACTATTTTCACTATGAGATCTCTGACATGGCGGACACTGTTCATCGTCATGGTTCCGGTATTTACCGAAGCGATCGCGCCGCCTTTCTCAGCCGTAATTGGTTCAAGGAGAAGTGGACGAAATATCCGGATAGGATCGGAATATATGTCACGACGAGTTCCATCTTAGACGAATTCGCTGAGCGAGTAATGGACGATGGAATAAACAAGAAACAGTACCCGGCGATGTTTAGAAAAATTCTGCAGGATCCAGACGGCGATTCGACATTGAGCGAATCGCTCATGATGCTTGATTATCTGTGCACCGAAAGCATGATCTACAACTTCATCAATCCGCGGGGTGATACAGACGAGCTGCAGTTTCCGGCGTTTGTATATCGGAACTTCTTGATGAACGAGGAACAGCTGGAACATGAAGAAAATATTCTTTTCAGATTCATGCCGCGATCATTGAGATCGTTTAGACGCTTTCAGGTCGCAAGTAGAGAAACCCAGCTCGCCAGCTCAATCTTGGATTATGCGGATGACCATAAGGACAGCCTCGCAGCCGAAATAGCCACCCATTCGAAAACGCTTCGAATCTTAAGGAAAGAGGTCGCACGAGGCCACATATCGGCAAAGCCAATAGACCTTCTTAAGATAAGGGCGGAGTTTGAGGTAAAGCTATACAACCAGTTTCGACGTCACTTTGCTTATCTATTCGAGGTACTCAAGTTTCAGAGTGTTGAGGTAAAGTTCTGGGACAATGTCGATCAGCGGCTAGTCAACGACTTATACCCCTTTACTATTCATGACAAACGCCAGGATGGTCTCTCAAGCCTCCAGCAAACAATACGCGAGAAAGTCAACGAAAGATTGGCGACTAAAGAAATTCCCAAGCTCCGAGATCCAAGTTCCGACGTCACTGGGGTAATACAGGGGTTCACGACCGATGCCTTTTGAGAACATTACAAGACCAGGTCCCCGGATCTCGGCATGGCTCATTACGTTTGGATTGACAGCTTCCACCGTCTGAGGCGGATAACTCGAAATGAGTAATAAACCGGAATTAAGAAAGTCTGAGAATGAAGATCTACCTATCGTTGATCTGCTTCAGCGAATAAAGGATATCGCTCGCAAGGCTGTACCTGAGGGTAAACTTGAGAATCGCTTATTAAACTTGGGACTCGAGGAATTCATAAAAAATCCGGCGAAAGAGGCGGACAAAACTTTAAAAAAATATGGCTTTCCCTTCAAGTTTAGCGGACAACTTGATGAGGTCATCCTGGTGCTTGCTCACTTTCTTGATCGTTTCAGGGATGAGGGAGGAACCCTGAACGTTTATGTTCTCAACAATCTTTCCAATGGGGATGACGCCAGCCTATCCTACTGGCAGAGTTCGAAAGCAAAGCTCTATCTGGAACTTCAAAACCTGATTCTCCAACTTAACGGCCTAACCTGGACCGAAAAAAGGGAGGACGGCAGCGAATTTGAATTCAGCTGGAAATCTAACATTACCCGAATCTTCACTTTTCGGAAAATGATTGACATCGCTTATCTGACCCAACCGGCGATTAGCGCGATGATTGAGCAACTTGCAACCGGAATAAAAATAGGCTTCTTGTTTTCCGAGACGTTCAATCCTCAGTCTCACAACGGCTATTCGCGGCGGGGCCTCGGAAATCTTTTCCCTAATACCATGGTTGTCGAATTTATCCCGGCACGAAAGAAACACATTCACGACTTTTTCATATTGCAGGACCAAACTGACAACAACTATTTACCCTATCAAGAACGCTGCAAAGCCAAATGGTTTCCGAACCAAAAAAAGGCCGAAGCGGAGGAGAGAACGCTTAAGGGATTCTTGGCTCTTTTCAATATGGACAATGAGAACTGGAAACCCTTTGGGCAGGATACCAGCAGGATCAGTCATTTTGAGGATCGCGGTACCGAGTACTTTAACAAGGCGGCAGTAATGCTCTATGAGGCATTTATTACTTCTGATATTGCCAAAGAAATGCGGGATGAAGGTGAGGATCCAGATCAATACATAATTCAGAAAATCAACAACACTGTCATACCAGACGATTTCATGGAAATTCAGAGGACGATGAGCGTTTTCGACGAGGCCGAGGACATCTGGGCTGTTGACGCCTCCTCTACCAAAAAAACACTCAAAGTACATGAGTCAAGTCCCACCTACAGACAGTGGATTAGAAAAAGTTTAAATCGCGTTCTCAATCCAAAACAGGTACTGAAAACCCAAGGAAAATCCCTTAACCGAATATATATTCTCAAGGACACACATGAGGAAAAGGACATCGAATTCTCGTCACTTCTGAGAATCTTGCAATACTACTTCGACTACTACCGTTACGATATTTCGGAAATGGACAGCGTTGTCAGGGTTCAGCCAAGTTCTTCGCCCCGCTCGCCGAAAGAACCACTGGCTTGGCTGGAAGATTATTGGAAGTCTCTCCGTAATCGAATCCACATACGTATTACGACGAGTAGCGTATTAAAACATGTTGCGGACCACATCGATCGAGATTTGCTGGCCAAGATTTTGAGCGACGTCTTTTCACCCGCCTCTGTTTCACCTGACGACATCCACTCCTACTTAATAAAGCTTGACTACCTCTTCACAAGGAAGATGATTTACAACTATAGAAACCCGCGCGCGACGCCAACTGAGGGCCGAGAAGAAGCATTCATTTATCGAAATGACGGGCCCAACAACTTGGCGGCCGAGAGCAATATTTATTTTAAATTCGGTGAGGGTCTCGCTACATTCACTGAGTTGCAAACGAAATGCCGACTGCTTTCGTTGCTTAAGGTCCTTGAGAAATACACTGAACGCCATTTCGATAGCAGCGAGGAATTCAAAGAGGTAGTTAATAATGAAACTGATCAAAAGAAAATCAAGGAGATTGCTGAGAAGCTGAAAGCCGGCGACCCCCTCGCCATCGGCGACAGTCAAGACATCCTAAAGATCAGACTGAAATACGAGAACACCTTGCATTGGCACTTCAAGCCGAAATTTGATTTTCTGCACCGCCTGTTGGAAGTATTTAGCGTTGAGGTTCAGTTCTTCGATAACGCGAGTAAGGATCGCGTCCGGGATATCTATCCTTTCGACAATGCGAAAAACGTTACCGTTGTTAGTAACAAGATTAAGAGGGTTATCAATACAGAAAGAAAGACTGAAATCGAGGCTCTCAATTCCGAGTTGAAAGCTTTATTGTCGAAGGAGGATGTCAAAGTGGCGAAGCCAACGATCTTTATTAGTTACGCCCACGCTGATAAGCCTAAGGTGCAGGAGATTTACGAAGAGTTGAAAAGGAAAGGGTTCGAGCCATGGATGGATACGCAGCTTCACGGCGGTGAGAACTGGGAAACTACTATTGAGATAAAGCTTGAAGAGTCGGATTTTCATGTGCTTTTCCTTTCAAATAATTATGTGAACCGTCGAGGAGCGATCCAACTGGAAATGAAGAGTGCGATTTATCAAGCGAGTAAAATGTTATCTACAGACATCAAGTTAATCCCGGTAAGATTGGAGCCCGTTGATCCACCTCGCGAACTTCGACATCTACAATGGATCGACTTATTCAATGGTGATGGTGTCGACAAATTAGCAGCGGCCATACAAGAGGGAGTAAAACGGCGCGCGGAAGGAAGTTGAACGAGCTTGCTCCGGCGTCGCCGATTCAGAAACCTACACCGGGCCGTAACGGGAGATTGATATCGTCCTGACGTTTGAGAAGGAGATGATCAGCAACCCTTTCTCCTTTATGAGAGTCAAATGGCAAGTCGAGATCGCTCGTCCCCTCTCCCTACGTGTAAGAGTCCATATTAAGAAGAGCATCCCATGTCAACCATTGTCTTAATGAAAGCCTTCGAGAGCGTGCCGGGGCGGTACGATCTCGGGATGCGGCTCATTACCTTTGGTGAGATCGCGCAGCTGCGTCGTGAGATAAGTGAAGCGATTCCCGCGAACTCAAAGGTGTTGGACATTGGTTGTGGGACCGGTGAGTTATTGCCGCTGTTGGTCAGGCGCGGCGCGCGGGTCACGGCGATCGACAAGTCGCCGGAGATGGTTAAGACCGCTCGCGAGCGGGTTGCGGTGGAAGGCATCGGCGACGATGTTTCAATCAACCAGAGCACCGCGATGGAAGTCGATCGACTATACAAAGACGCTGAGTTTGACGCCGTGGTCCTCTCGCTGGTGATGAGCGAACTCACGAACGAAGAGCGCGGCTGGGTCCTCAATCAGTGTGCTCGCATCCTAAAGCCTTCCGGCGTGCTGTTAGTCGCGGATGAATTCTGGCCGCGTTCTTTTCTGAGGCGAACGGCATTCTCCATTCTTCGTTTCCCGCTTCATTTGCTCACGTATTTATACACGCAAATCAGAGGACTGGTGACTACGAATGTCTGGTGGAAGATTTATTACGTCATCGTTGAGCTGCCGCTGATGTTGCTCTCCTTTCTTGTAAGTGAGCCCTTAACCAATCCACTTAAGAGTCCAGAGACTTTCTTGCCGCAGAAGCTGACCGTTGCTCACACTAGCGAGTTTTGGGGTGGCGCCGTCAGGCTCCTGAAGATTCGGAAAGAAGACTAAGCCAGGTGAAAGAGTTTCTTCTCGATCTACTGCAATTGTTCTTTCGGATGATTCCGCATCCGACAAAACCGCGCCTGATCCTCTTCGGCAAGCCTGACCGAGGTTCACCAGTCCTGGTTACGGTCAACTCTTCGCTGACTGTTCGCCGGCTGTCAAAAGCCCTCAAAGGTGAGAATTGCTATTTGCTCGTAGCGCCGGCCGGCGGCATTAACGTCTGGTGTGGCTCGGTCGGCGGGCATTTCACCATCGAAAGCATCATCTCCATCATCAAGACCAGCAACATTGCCCAGCTGGTGGATCATCGCAGAATAATTCTTCCCCAGCTTTGTGCTGCGTCGATCACGAGCAAGGAGCTGAACGCCAGAGCCGGCTGGAGCGCACAATTTGGGCCAATCCGGGCAGAGGACATCCACGAGTATCTTGGCAACGGCAAGAGGCTGACACCGGCAATGACGGATATCTGTTATTCAGCCAAAAATCGTCTGGAAATGGCGGTTGCCATGTCCGGTAGCATCATTGTCCGATACTCCATCTTCCCTCTGGTTATCTTTGGCTTATGGGGCTTTTCACGTTTCGCTGCCAACGTCTTTCTCGCGTCAGCCGGATTGCATTTATTCAACGAGAAACTCCCCGGTTCCAGCAACACACGCAAGGCTATGTTCATCGGAGCGATCCTTGCGCCTGCTCTGCTCTTCGTTTCCTGGACCGCGGAAGGGATCACACTCTGGCCGTCACTTGCGCTGATATTGTTACCGGCAGGCGCTACCCTGCTGGTTGGAAGTGCTCACTCGGGCTACACACCTTTCAAACAATGTGGTTACTCGCGTCAGTTCTATGGCTATCCACCTCTGAAGATTGATATCGTGGCGGAGGACTGCACGGGTTGCACGCTTTGCGATTGGGTTTGCCCGGTTGACTGTTTTGACGCCGTGACACAACCAAATAATCGAATAGTGTACGTTATGGCAAAACCATCGAATTGCGTCGAGTGCGGGGCGTGTCTGGTGCAGTGCCCAACGGAGGCTGTGATCAATATGCTTGAGACCGCTCCGAATCAGCTTCCTCTGTCCTGCAGCTAATCCCCTTTTCCACTATCCACGTGTCGGTTCGATATTTTTGGAGAAGATTATGAAGGTCGAACAAAGTGAGAGAGGTCTTTTTGAAAAGGGCTTCGATGACGATCTACCTCAGGAGCGATTAGAAAGAATTGTAGAACTATTCCCTGACTCTGAAGCCGTAACTGACCTTCTGCTCGAGTTCCGCGAGCTTGATTCTTTCACGGACATGAAGAGGGGAGAGCTTTACCCGGAGGTAATTGGCGGAGTAACCAGACTGCGACGAACAATAGCGAAGGTGTATGCGCTTGATATGGTTCAGGCCCAACCGAACTTCAGTTGCAACGGGTGTATTGACACCTTTCTGTCTCATATTCAACGATTGGAACTGACCACTACGAATCGCAATGGATTCATGGTAGCCACGCCAACCTATTTCAGGTACTACCATAAAGTTGAAGCCTTAAGACTGAAGTTGATGTCGATCCCGGTGTTGGCGAATCACGAATATCCGCTTGATCAATTGATGGACGCACTGAAAACACAAAAACCAAGTTGCCTGATTCTGGTAACCCCAAACAATCCTACTGGCATACCAATTCCTGATGAGCAGTTGTTCCAGATACTCGACAACGTTCCCGACGACTTGAATGTAGCAATCGACCGAACC
>Ga0065715_10001064_pt1 | contig 10672 bp, 9 predicted proteins | sample MisBulReplicate1_FD_59102 | JGI IMG/M metagenome (GOLD analysis project Ga0065715, IMG submission 59102) | Miscanthus rhizosphere microbial communities from Kellogg Biological Station, MSU, sample Bulk Soil Replicate 1 : eDNA_1 v2 (version 2) | ecosystem: Host-associated > Plants > Roots >...
AATTGCACGGGATTTTCGCGCCAGAACCGCAGACGCGTCGTTTTATACCGCCCTGCTTCCCCGCGGCCGGCGACCAGCAGTCGCATTTTTGGATTTTTGCAGAGCGCCATTGCTTCAATTGCAAACAGCAAGCCTTTGCGCTCCCAGCCTGAACCTGCAAATAGCAGCGCAATTTGGTCCTGCTTGAGTTTCAACTCCGCGCGAGATCTTTCGCGAAGCCCGGGATCAAACCTGAATTTGTCGAGCGGAATGCCGTTGCGTACGACATCGATGTTGTCCGGCGAATAATGGTAAAAATCGGTGATCTCGTTCACGACCATTTGCGAACCGGTGATCACCCGTCCAGCCTTCCGCTTCTCGAAAAGCGATTCCTCCAGTTGTAACAAATCGCGATGCTTCCGACTGGTGCCGCGGACAAATTGCTTCAATGGGATCTCGAATTTTCTCCGGCGCGCAAGCCAGGCGCGGTGAACTCCGTCCCCTGCCCGGTACACATCGCAACTCCAGACGCGCTCGAGACTAAACAAAACATCGCACTGCAGTTGTGGTCGGACTTGCTCGAGCTCGTCAGCAAATCCGATTACTGTCGTTGCCCCCAAGCGCTTTATCGATCCAAATGGCCATTGCTCCTCGGGCCATTCATTCGTGGCCAGAAGCTGGACTTCGTGGCCGGCTTTTACAACACCATCCGCAAGGCGTTTCAAGTACGCCTCAGCGCCACCGCTTCGCGCATAACCACGGCGAACGAAAGCGATTCTGAGTTTTTTTGTCATCCCGAGCAAAGTCGAAGCATCCCGCCGCACCCACAGTCATTCCACGGGATTCCTCGACTTTGCTTCGCTCGGAATGACAACTTTACACGCTCCACGTTCGCCAGAATACTTGTAAGCCAATGCTGGGTGAAACCCTAAATCCTCCGGCGCCATCCGTCTGTCCGGCGCCCGTAGCGCGTACTTTACCCCGGCGTTTGTTGTATTCGATTTTCGCCCGGATTGGCGGTTCTGGTCTCGACACGGACGCATTTGAAACGCTGCGTGCATCATATCGNGGAGGTTTTCTGGGTAAAGCAGTCGCNTANGATAACCGGCAGAGGGAGATCCCTGCTTCATTCATCCAGTCNCTGCGGTGGCATCCGGTGCGACTGATCTCCTTTCTTGATCGGCCCTACTATTACGGAGCGAAAAAAAAATATCTCGACTGGATCGCTTCACGGCAATTGGCGACCGGGCGTTACGATCTGTTTCATAGCTGGTCGGGTGATTGCTTGCGCTCGTTGCAAGTAGCGAAACGACTCGGCGTCCCGTCCATTCTTGAGATCCCGACCTGGCATCGCGACGGCGGCAAGCAGAAAATCCGCCAAACGGAGAAGCCACCCTCAACAGGCGATGTTCCGACGTTTGAGAGGTGGAAAAACCGGTTGTTGCTCCAGCGGAAGCGGTTTGTGAGGGAATATGATCTCGCTGATCTCCTGCTGGTCTTGTCCGAGAAGGCAGCCCAGACCTTTCGCGTGCGTGGCTTTCCAGAGGAAAAGTTGTTTTATCTCCCCCGCGGAGTGGATGTGGAGCGCTTCAAGCCAGCCACGCCCCCTGAAACATTTCGCGCCGTGTTTGCCGGCGCATTGATCAGACGCAAGGGAATTCAACATGTGCTCGAAGCATGGCACCGCCTCAATCTGTCCAATGCCGAATTGTGGCTGGTCGGGTTTGTGCACGACGAAGCGAAGCCATTTCTAAAGGAGTTCTGGCGGGATAATATTCGCGTTGTCGGGTTCGTTCGCGATCCGGAGAATTATCTCAACCAGGGGACAATCCACGTTTTCCCCTCGCAATGGGAAGGCAGCGCGAAAGTCACGTACGAAGCGGCGGCGAGCGGATTGCCGCAGATCACCTCGCGCGAGGCGGGCGATGTGGTGCGTAATGGAATTGAAGGAATCATCGTAAAGCCCGGAGATGTGAACGCAATTGCGGCGGCGCTTGAGCATTTGTATCGGCATCCGGAAATAGTGAAGGAAATGGGCATTGCTGCCAGAAGTCGCGTCGTGGAGAATTTTACCTGGGACCATTTTCGGACGCGATTGCTGGACGCCTACGAAACTGCGATACGCATGGCGCGATGATTTACTGTAGCGGCGGTCTGTGACCGCCGGCGTTCGGCGCTCATAGAGCGCCGCTACAGTACGAGAGGCCCTATGAAAATCCTTCTCCTGCAACTCAAGCGAATCGGCGATCTGATTTTAACCACGCCCGCAATTACCGCCTTGCGTAGGAACTATCCGGATGCACACATCACTCTGGCGGTTTCGAACGAATGCGCCGAACTGCTTCCCGCCATCTCGAACGTCGATCGCGTTTTAATCGCGCGACGCAATCTGCGGGACGTCGCGATGGTTTCGTCTGTCGCCGGCAAGAAATTTGATTATTGCATCGACTTTACCCGAAATGATCGTTCGGCTTTTTTGACCCTCCTGTCAGGTGCGCGCAGACGGGTTGCCTCGTACCGGNTCCGTGAGCAATCCAAGACACGCGCCCGGCTTTACACTGATCTTNTCGGCGTCCGTGTGCGGGATATGCACACGATCCATTACAATCTGGCTTTGCTTGAGCCACTCGGNGTTCGTGCTGCTTCTTCCGCTCCGCAGCTCGAACTTCCGCGAGCGGCGTGCGAAAAAGCTGACAGCCTTCGGCGTGATTGGAAAATCACCCGACCTTACGTGATTTTGCACCCCGGCTCGGCTCGCCCAGAAAAATTGTGGGAGGCTGCGCGATGGGCAAAGGTCATTGATCACTTCGGCCGAGACAACGAATTCGATTTTGTTTTGACGAGCGGGCCAGCCGTTCATGAGCAAGCGCATATCGCAGCGATCACACACCGGACGCGGCAAAAATTCATCGATCTCTCTGCAAAAACAGATTTGCTTACGCTAGCGGCGTTAGTTGGGCAGGCGCGGCTGCTCGTGACAGTCGATTCGGCACCAGTGCATTTCGCGGCTGCCTCACATACGCCGCAGGTGATTTTGTTCGGGCCGACGAATCCGTTTCATTGGCGGCCAACCGATAGTCCGGCACTGATTTTACACGGAAAATCGGGCATGCCTGCGACCGAGTTTGCGCCGGTTCGCCCGCGTTTCCCGATGAGCGAAATCTCGACGGAAGCGGTGATCAGTGCTATGGATTCGCTGCTGCCGCGTCGTGCGGCGGCGCATACTTCATGAACGGCGCAAGACCGGCGAAGAAAAAGCAACCCTTCTGGCAAACGTTACGCGATGCTTCCGTTTCGTACCGGCGGCTTTATGCGTACGTCAAGCCTTACAAGGCCCGGTTTATCACGGGCCTGGCACTAGGTCTTGCCTACGGCGGTGTCAATTCACTTTTCCCGATCGCGATCGCCCGAGTAACAAGCACGATTTTTCACGGCGGCGCTCCCAGTCCGATGGGCATGGGCGCGAATATTCACGCCCTCGATACCGGGCCAAAGATCAATTCGATTATTCTGATTTGTCTGGCCATCCCGGCGATCATGACTGCGCGCAGCCTCTGCTCCTACGGAAGCACCTACTGCATGCAGTGGGTCAGCAATAAGGTGGTGAGTGATATCCGGAGTCAGCTTTTCAGCAAGATGCTCAACAACTCGATGGATTTCTTTAACAAGGCGCGCTCGGGATTCTTGATGTCGGTTATTACGAACAACACCCGCGTCATGCAGATGGCTTTAAGCACCGTCGGCAGCGATGTTTTCAAGCAGCCGATCACCATCGTTGGAGCAATCAGTGTGCTCATGATCATGGACTGGAAGTTTACGCTGGTGACGCTGATTCTTTTTCCCACCTGTTTGCTGCCGCTTCGCGTTTACGGCCGACGCGCGCGAAAAGCAGTGCAAAACGAGCAGGAAGGCATGGCGGAGATGGTGGTAACGATGCAGGAAACATTCGCCGGCATTCGTGTGATCAAGTCCTTTGCGCGTGAGGCCCACCAGGAAAAGGAATTCAAGCGGAGCAATCAAACGCAGTTTTCTCAGATGATGCGCATCATCCGATCCTTGGAAGCTGTGGGACCGCTGGTCGAGACGATTGCTGCAATAGGAGTGGGGCTTGCGTTGCTCTACGTATACACCGCGAATCTGAGTGTCGGGCGATTTTTCGGGCTGATCTCAGGAATTTTCATCCTCTATGACCCGATCAAAACACTTAGCAGGATCCATCTCGTGATGCAGCGCTCGATTGCCGCTACAACGTCAATTTTCTCGCTGCTCGATTCGCAGCCAACCGTCCAGGATGCGCCAAATGCTGTTGCGCTCAGTTCGTCACAGGGCCGGCTTGATTTTGAAGATGTGACGTTCCGTTATGCCACCACGGTTACGGATGCGATCAGCAATCTGACTTTGCATATCGAGCCCGGTAAAACCTATGCCCTTGTCGGTGCCAGCGGCGCAGGAAAGAGCACGATTCTCTCGCTCATCCTGCGTCTATACGATCCGACTTCCGGTGCCGTAAAAATCGATGGTCGCGATCTGCGCTCGGTTACGCAGAAATCGTTGCGCGAACGGATCGGGCTCGTAACTCAGGAGACGTTCTTGTTTCACGATACGATCATCAGCAATATCCAGTTCGGCCGATTGAACGCGACGCCGGACGAAGTTCAAGAAGCAGCGCGAGCCGCCTATGCACACGATTTTATTATGGCTCAACCGAACGGCTACGAAACGGTGATTGGCGATAAAGGATGTCTTCTTTCTGGCGGCCAGCAGCAACGCCTCGCTATCGCACGCGCTATTCTAAAGAACGCACCGATTCTTTTGCTCGACGAAGCGACGTCATCCCTCGATTCCGAATCGGAACAACAAATTCAAAAGGCCCTGGCTGAGCTGGCGACAGGCCGCACAGTAATCGCCATCGCGCATCGGTTATCGACTGTCTTATCCGCCGATCAAATCATCGTGATGGACGGCGGCCGCATCAAGGAGATTGGCACACATGCCGAGCTTCTCGAAAAATCGGGTTACTATCGGCGGTTGTACGATCACCAATTCAATCGTATTCCCGAGGAGGCGGCTAGTGAGCCAGCTTTTGCAATTGAAGAGTTGGTCTAGAAAACAAAGTTGAAAGGTTAAGCCGTTAAATAGTTAGATGGGTGAGAAGTGCGAGAGGATGCCTTTTTAACTTTTCAACGATGTAACTATTCAACTCCGCTCGTACGCCATGGCGTTTAACATCGATCTGCATACACATTCTTTCTTCTCCGCGGACGGTATCTCGAGTCCGGAAGACATGATCGCGGCAGCGCGCGCCAAAGGCTTGCACGGAATCGCCATTACCGACCACAACACATGCGATGCGGTGAATTACCTCCTTCAAAAAGGCTTAATGCGACTGGACGGATTGCCCGTCGATGATTTTCTCGTTCTTCCGGGAGTGGAAGTGACGACCGCCGATGGCCATCTTCTTTGCATCGGTGCGGAGCTTCCGTACCTCAAGGGAAAACCAGCACGCGAAGTGTGCGACATGATTCACCAGCGCGGCGGGCTAGCCATTCCTCCCCATCCGTACGATTTGTTCCGAGCCGGAATTCGGTTTGCTACACTGGAGACGCTTCCAGTGGATGCGATCGAAGTTTTTAATGCGGCAACCACGCTCCGCCGTTACAATCGTTACGCATTCAAGTACGCGCAGATCCGCGGTCTTCCGATGACTGCGGCCAGCGACGCGCACCATGCAGCCGCTGTTGGCACGGCTTATACGATCATCAATACGGACGACTTTTCCGCGAAAGGAATTCTGGCGCAGATCGTAAAAAGCAACGAACTAAACCAGCAATATCAGACGCCGCGAGACAGCTTGCGCAAAACGTGGAACAACTGGTTGCGGTTACGGCGGCGAAGGAAAATTCCGGAGCTTGCCGCAAAAGATCGCAGCGCTAACGGCCACTAAATTTCTGACCTCAGACATCTGACTTCTGACAATGCCTGCTTACATCATCGTCGAGATTGAGATCCTCGATCCCGTCGGCTATGAAGAATATAAAAAGCTCGCCGGCGCTACCGTAGAGAAGTACGGCGGTAAATACATCATGCGCGGTGGCAAAACCGAAGTGCTCGAAGGCGATTGGCAACCCAAGCGCATCGTTGTACTCGAGTTCGAATCAGCACAGCGCGCCAAAGACTGGCTGAACTGCGAAGATTATCGCGAGCCGCGCAAAATGCGTCACCGCACCGCCAGAACAAACATGATTTTGGTGGAAGGAATGTAGTACTCTTCGTCATTTCAATGTTGGCTCACATATGTGATCTAACATTGAAATGCATCACAGCGGAAGTTTATCCAACCATCCAGAAATCAGAACCGGCGGTTGAGGTGAAAATTTGTCTACGTTTGTGCCGCAAATCGCTCGCGCGTCGTAATGGCTTGCTCATTGAGTGATCTCCCGGCTCTTGATTTCGCGCGCCGGATTTCCCACGACAACGGTTCGAGGTTTCACATCCTTTATCGCCACTGCTCGTGCACCAACAATTGCTCCCTCGCCAATTGTGACACCCGGGCCCACAAACGCATCCGCGCAAATCCACGCGTCCGACCCAATTACAATCGGCGGACGCAGGAGCGGAAAATCCGGTTTGGTGTGATCGTGTGTTCCCGCGCAAAGATGCGCGCGATGCGAGACGGTGACGCGCGACCCCAGCGTCACGCGGCCAAGATTATAAATAAATACGTGCTCGCCGATCGCGCTTTCATCTCCAGCCTCGAGATGCCAGGGGAAATAAATTGTCGCCGATGGATAGACATGCACACTTCGGCCAATCTTTGCTCCGAAACAGCGAAGCAGAAATCTTCTCCAACCGAAACAAGGCCTGGGACTGAATCGGAAAAGCGGCTGTGCAAACGTCCACAGTACACGGCGTGTCATCTCGCCCGATGTGTACTTCTGCGCTCGGCGATTTTCCCTAATGTCCAGCATAGTCATTCAAGAAGTCAGTTGTCGAATGCCAGTAGCTATCACAAAAACATCTGAGAACCGAATTCAATAAATGGCGTTGTCATGTTGAGCGAAACGAAACATCCAGCTACTTCAATTAATTAGGATCGTGGTTTGGCTGCGAAACCGACTCAAGGTTTGGCACGCTAAATTGAATTCGAAGTTGGTCGAAGTAGCTGGGTTCTTCGCTCCGCTCAGAATGACATTATCACCGAGATGTTCTCACAATCTTACAGTGTTCGGCATTTCCGCGCCGAGCATCCACTCATACACCCGGCGCATCTGCTCGCCGATTCGTGGCCATGAAAATCTTGTTGCTACGAGGGCGCGCCCGTGATTGCCCATTTGGATTCGATCATCATCACTCATTTCTCGCAGTACTTTCAGACCGGAGGCAATTTCCTCCGGGGCTTTCCCAACTCGCACCGCTGCATTGACCTCGAAACCTTCGGGCAGATTACACTCGGGCGTCATGATTACGGGCTTCGCGTGCGCCCACGCTTCAAGCACCGTCATGGGAAGCCCCTCACTCAATGATGGCAGGATGAATGCGTCGCACGCGCGATAGCATTCGCTTTTGTCGGCGCCGAATCGCGGGCCGAGGAAAATAACAGAGGTCAGTAGTCCGAGGTCACTGGTCAGTTGTCTAAGTTGCGCCTCATATCCGCCCTGATCCCATCCGGCGATTGCGAGGACCCAATGGTCGCCGCTGCTGCGTGGAGACCTAAAAGTGTCGTTCCAGGCGTGGATCAGATTCAAGATGTTCTTCTTCGGATGAAGCCGGCCAAGATAGAGAAGAGTTTTTGGATTCGCCGACTGAGTTTTCGCATTGTTCTCGCCCAAGTCCGGCAAATCAACCCCATTGGGAATCACGCAAATCGGGTTCGATAATCCATAATTGCGGATCGATTGCGCTTCGGCTTCCGTGAGTGCACGCAGGCAAGCGGCCCGNCGCAAATGTTGNTTTTCGTAAAGAAGCGCAGCGATTCGTTTNTTCCACATTGCGTTTCGCACAGCCCATNATTCCAACATGCCGTGNGGATGAACTACATANGGGCGGCCCGTCTGGCGATGCCAGCGTTGTGAAGCGACAGAACAATATTTCCACAAGCCGTGTACGGATAGAATGTCGAGATCCGCTTCCAGCATTGCGGGGACGAGCTGCTTTGAGTAGCCCCAGGCTCGCAGTCGCGGCCGAAACGTTTGAACAGAAAGCGGCTGCCACTCCTGCAAATCGACAGCACTTTGTTCGTCGCGAATTCCAAATACCCGCACCTCCTCATTCGCGGACGCTACGGCCTTGGCAAGTCCGCGCACGCTTTGAAACAGCCCACCCGCTTCGCGGGAAACGCTGCCGACCAGGAAACCGACTTTCATCCAGCTCCGAGCAGATAAATTGCGTCGGCTCCGTGACGGCTCGCCCATTTTTCCAGCCGAGTTTCCAGCTGAAAATTTGCCCACGGCCAGAAGCGATCGCCGAATGGAACACCGACGGTGTGCCGCCGCGTCTCCAGAATCCGCAACCCGGCGCGGTCGCACGCGTCGGAGATGTCTCGTTGGGCAAACCAGGAAATCCTGTATCCTCGCCGGGTTACCTCACTTCGCGCAGTAAATGCGCGGACAATACGTGCTCCGAGATGATCGGTCAGTGTTGTCTGTAAAATGATTCGGCCGCCAGGCGTGAGTAACGATTTCAAATGCAGTAGTAAAATGTCCAGTCGCCCAGTGTGTGCAATCAATCCGAGGCAGAGAATAAGATCGAAACGCGATCCCGATAACCTAAAGGTAAAGATGTCCGACTGAACGAATTCAAGTTCCGCGCTTTTGATTTGTGACGTGAGAAGTTCCTTAGCGGTCTGCAACATCGCCGGCGAAACATCGACGACGGTCGCGTGATTAAATCTCCCCGACTTTAACAACGCGCATGTTATCTCACCCGTGCCCGCCGCGCAGTCGAGCAGTCGTCCTGACGACGCGCCTCCCAATTCACACGCGAGCGTTAGCCGTTGTTGAAAATTGAAGTTTGCGCCCGATGCGCTTTCTTCGAACTGGCGCTTGTGACTCTCCGGGAGCTTGTCGAAATACGCTGCTACCGGATCATTCCCTTTCATGATGTATAACTTCCTGCGACGAATAACAGAGCGCGTTCGATTGCTCCATTTCTCTTTTGCGGAGCTCTCATCGCCGCCCTTGCTGCGCCCTCCAGGCCTTCACCAAAACGTGCCGGCGTAAAGTTCGCTGCGATCCGGTAGCTGCTGTCGCCGAGGTGCTTCCGCTCCTGATGCGACAATGAGGCCATCTCTAACAGCCGAGCGGCTAACTCATGCTCGTTTGTCGGATCAAAAGTAAACCCGTTTCCATTCACCAGCTCCGGAGCACATCCGCAGCGGTCCGAAACAATCACGGGTAAACCCGACGCTATCGCTTCGTTGACAACCAACCCCCATTGCTCAACCGCGCTGGCATGGACGAATGCATTCGCCGATGCGTAGTAAACCGGCAATTCATCGTACGGCTTGAAACCTGGCAAGTGCACGTGCTCATGGAGATTGAGAGTTGAGAGTTGAGAGTTGAGAGTTTCCCGCAGCGGCCCGTTGCCTAACAGTACTAAGTCCCACGGCACCTTTCCACTAGCTTGCGATTTCTGTCGGTACTCCGCGTAGCCCGAGATCAAACCCGAGAGATTTTTTTTCTCAATGAACCTCGCTGATGCCAGAAAGTAGTTCTCCGGCAAACCGGGCTTATTTCGGATTTCGGATGCAGCTTGCCCGCCGTGGTCTCGGCGAAGGCGGGGATTTCGGATTTGGCGAGCGCGTTCGCAGAAGTAATTGTTATCCACCACATCATAGCCAGTAAAAATCCGATCTACTGGCATTCCAAGTTCAACCAGGTACTTGACGTGACGGCGGCCTCCGACGAGCGCGCCAGAGTACAAGCCGACAATTCGACGCTTGATGGCTTCCTTCCACCAATTACGAGCTTCATCCTGGTGAGAGCTCTCAGACATGACGACCATNGGTATCCCGCGGCGCACACAGCAGTTCGCNGCAATGACCGACCCGAAATTATTCCAGCCGTTGACGGCNACTACATCGGGTTCCGTCTGCTCTAAAGCCGATGAGAACGCACGGCGAAGCTTAGCCTTGTCCGGGTANTGATCTGTTGCTTCGGGAAAAAGCGAAACTTTGCGATACCGCGCAGGCGTCGTCGCTACGCCCCATGCGTCGTATCCCTTGGCTGACCATTCAAAACCGATCACTGCCAACTTTTCGGTCGCAGCATTCAGGCGCGCATGGTGATAAGGACCAATGTGATGAAAAACAACCGCGACAGCAGGCTTGCGCTCCATTCCAAGGCGCAAATGTTAACCCCCACAATCCACAGAACCAATCGAATGTTTTTCAAATAGCGATGCCCGCGTCGACGACGCGACACCGCATGTGATACGAGAAATTGGTTTGATTTCGGCAGGGTTATGCGAAGCAAGCGACCACAAATGGGCTAAACTCTGTGTAGATGCGAAGGAGATTGTTGGAATGTGAGAGCACGAGTTTTTGTGCTTGACAGTTGGAATTGCCTTCTGGCTTTCTAGAAAAAAACCCCGATCTTACGTGGGGCACGTTAGGGGGGGCACGGGTTGTACTTTACGTAGGATCGAACCTACCAAAAGGAGAAACCCATGATCAGAATCGGACTTTGCAAGTTCG
>Ga0065715_10089385_pt1 | contig 10647 bp, 6 predicted proteins | sample MisBulReplicate1_FD_59102 | JGI IMG/M metagenome (GOLD analysis project Ga0065715, IMG submission 59102) | Miscanthus rhizosphere microbial communities from Kellogg Biological Station, MSU, sample Bulk Soil Replicate 1 : eDNA_1 v2 (version 2) | ecosystem: Host-associated > Plants > Roots >...
TGGCCTTGCCGCCGGTCACAAACGTGGCGGTTCCATCGACAACATAAATGATGTCGGTCTCCTTCATATGGATCTCGACCACGCCGGGGGCGACGCGATGACTGCATTGAATCATGTACTCGGGCGTGTTGACGAAGGTCCCGGCCGTGTTGCAGCCGTTGATCTTGTCGTGACCGACATAGGCCGATTTTGTCAACGGTGCGCGCGGCGGCTGATTGCCCCGCGCCGGCTGCTGGCCGCGCGCCTGCTGGGCTGCTGCGCCCGCACACGAAAATGCCACAAATACTGCACATGCAAGAACTCGAACGGTCGTCGTCATGCATCCTCCTTAAATTTGTGCCGACAGAATGTGGCCCACTTTAGCGGGAACCGCGCTCCGGACACAAGTACGGAGACGAGGCCGCCCCCGCTCAGTAAAAAGGGGCGAGCCACGGGAAGTGACTCGCCCCTTGGGATGTAACCGCCGGCCGCCCGGGGGGTCTCACCCTCTAGAACAGGAAGCGCCCGCCGAAGCGGATCAGCCGTTCGGTCTGGGCGATGATCTCCGTGATGCGTCCGAAGTTCCCGTTGCCGAGTGTCCCGTTCGGGTTGGCATAGTGCGGGATGTTCAACGCGTTGAACATGTCCGCGCGAACCTCGAGACGGCGCTGCCCGAAGCGGAGGATCTTCACAATCGACGCGTCGACGTTGACGTACGCGGGTCCCGTCAGCAATCGCGGCGTTCGGCAGCTGATGAGATACGAACCGGACAGATGCGGGACGCCGGATCTGCCCGGTTTATGCGCGATGTGAGGCTACGGAAGCCGGCGAATCTTGATGTTTCGAAACTCGATGGGCGTGTCACGCGCATCCTCAGGGTGCGCCAACTGGAGTCCGATGTGTCCAGAAGCGCGTTTGGCGTCGTGCCCGTCGGCGACTTTTTTACCGTTCAAGACCACCACGAAATGATCGCCGGTGACGGTCGCCTCCAGCGTATTCCACTGATTCGGAAGAATCTTGGCGTCGTGCGGGGCTTTGACCACGTCGACGATGCTGCCGGTCAGGAATTCGCCGCCCGTGTAATTTCCAGGATTCTTGTCGCGAATTTGCAGCTCGTAACCTGGTCCGCCGGGAATGGGAGCCGGCTTCTCGCCTGCCGCAGGCCTAGGCCGCGGGGGCGCCGCGCGCAGGATGATGCCCGAGTTGATGTCGGGCCCAGTGCGGAACTCCGCCTTGATCACGAAATTGTCGAAGGTGTCCTTCGACAGCATGGTGCCGCCCGCCCCAGACGGATCGGCCTTGATTGCGCCGTCCACCACTTTCCAGACCTTCGCCAGCTCCGGCGTGGCGTTCCACTTGTCCAGCGTCTGACCGTCAAACAACAGTACCCAACCCTCTTTTTGTTCCTGGGGAGTAAGCGTATTGGGCTGTCCTGCTGCCCACACCAAACCACTTACACACACGATCGCCGCCGCTGCTGCTGCCAGCATTCGCATCTGCTTCATTGATCCTCCTCAACTCGATGTCTGAAATCTAATTGTTTCCCGACTATCGCAACACAAGGGCTCGGAGGTCCAATCGTTTGAATCTGTGAGCGCCGTATGAAAAACGGGGCGGACCACAGACATGACCCGCCCCGCCCATCAGCTTTCTGCTTACTGCGAGTTGCTCGCCGAGCTTAGAACAAGACGCGTACGCCGAAGCGGACCATGCGCTCGGTCAGCGCCAGAATGTCCGTGACCCGTCCGAAGTTCGCATTGCCCAACGTCCCGTTCGGGTTCGCGTAGTGCGGTGTGTTCAGCGCGTTGAAGAAGTCCGCCCGGAGCTCGGCGTGCCGCGTTCCGAAGCGGATGATCTTCACGATCGACGCGTCGAGGTTGACATACGCCGGTCCGGTCAGCACGTCGTACCGTTTCACGTTGCCCCACGTGCCGGCGGGAGGCGCCGAGAAGACCGACGTGTCGAACCAGAGCGCGTTCGCACCAATGCCGCCGAGCACCTTGGGCGTCCCCGTCGCGTTCGGCGTCTGGGAATTCCCCGGGGCGCGAAGACCCGACGCACTGGCGGTGAAGCTGATCGGTGTGCCAGAGGACGCTGAAAACAGGCCGGTGACCTGCCAGTCCCCCAGGATTTTGCTGGCCACACCTTCGCGGAGCCACTTGCCCTCCGGCCCCACCGGCAGCATATACACGAAGCTGCTCGTGTAGTTGTGCAAGGGGCAACAATTGTCGAAGGCCGAGGGGCCATAGCCGCGCTCGAACCTGTCGGGGGCGGCCGGGTAGTCATCGAGGTAGTTCCAGCCACGCCCCAGCGTGTACGAATTGGTCACCATCAGGCCGCCCCGCATGCGGCGGTCCACCTTGACCTGCATCGAATGGTACTTGCGTTGGGGCCGCCCGTCTTTCACCGCCACATTCGTCGTCCCGGTTCGGCCGAACTTCTGGAAGAGCGCCTGGCCGGCGCGATCCGCGCCGACGATCATGCCCGCATTGATATTTGTGTTGGCATAAGGGATGTTTGTGCGGTTACCGACGTACGCGACTTCGGCCGAGAAGGATCCGGGCAGCGTCCGCTGGTAGGCGACGTTCCACGCGTGCAGCTGCCCCAAGTGACGCGGTTCGAGATAAACGCTGGTGAATTCCTGCGTGAGCAGCGCGCCGCCGGCCACCAGGATGCCGCTGTCCGGAATCGGAACGAGGGAGGGCGCCGGAATGCCCGTGACCATGGCGCCCGCCGCCGCGAAGCTGTTTGGCCCGTTGATGACCTGGTTCTGTTCGACCGGGAAGCCACGGCAGCACCCGTCCGGGTACTGCAGCCCGCTCACACCATAACCCGCGCGGAGCACCGTCGCGTCGGTGACGCGCCAGGAGATGCCCGTGCGCGGGGCGAAGTTCTTCCAGTAGCTCGCGACGCCGAGATCCTCGGGAATGTTGCCGTAGCCCGCCACCAGGAGCTGGTTGGTGTTCGGGTCGTAGGTGACCATGCCGCCCTTGCCGTGAAACCCGACCAAGGGCGTGTAGTACTCGTGGCGGAGGCCCAGGTCGAGGGTGATGCTGGGGTGTATCTGCCACTTGTCGTGGACGTAGGACCAATAGGATGAATGCCGTCCACCGCGGTGGGGCGCGTCCATCGAGAGCCCCACATCGGTCACGGCGGGGATACCTCGCTCGATCTGCTGCGGAACATCCAGCAGGAACGCCGCCAGCTGATTGGCGTAGCCGTTCTGCGCCGCGCTGTCGGAGGGGATCGCCGTCATCGAGCCGGTGAAGAAGAATGCTCCGCGCGGGTGGGTGACCTGATCCAGAAAGTCACTGGTATTCAGGAACTCGAAGCCGACCTTCAGGGTGTGGTTGCCCCAGATTTTCGAGAGATTCGTCCCCACGTTTGTCCTGCGCTTGGCCCGATCCCACGGCAGCGAATTCTCGGTGCCGATGAGGAAGTTGTGGTACGCGGGGATTCTGATCGTGGGAGCGCCGCTGGTAAACATCGTCAGATTCGCGCCCGGTATGCCGATCTGGTCTGCCAGGTTCATCCCGTTGGCATCCGTAATCGCGATGTTGCGGTAATAGCTTTGGCCGGTGCGGATTTCCTGGACTAGCGTCGCTGACCACACCCTGTTGTAATTCGCCGAGTAGTTATAAGACGGCTGATTGCCCGTTCCCGCGAAGTCCTTGATGCCGCCCCAGATGCCGTGTTCTCCGAAGGTTCCCGGATCGGCCGAATTCGAACCCTGGCGGCTGTAGCGGACCGCCAGGTTGTCGTTTGCCGCCACCTGATAAGTGATCTTGATGTCGAACTGGTCGGTGGTCTTCGACCGCACGTACGGTTGCTCGTAATTGATCGCCCCGAGCGGCGCGCCTGGGACGTTTGGCATCGGGATGATGGCGAGGAGCCGCTGCGCGATGGGACTGATGCGATTGGCGGGGATCCGATTGCCGGGGAACGGCGTCCGTCCTGTGCCGTCGGGATTGCCGGTCGCCGGATCGTAAATGATCGTCGGTGCCGAACTGAAGTCGCCGGCCCGGAACGCCGCCTCCGGGATGTGGCCGCGCGAGATGCGGCCGCTGTCATCCGTGGTGTGCACGTAGTCGCCGAAGAAGAACAACTTGTTGTGCCGAATCGGCCCGCCTAACGTGAAGCCGGTCTGCAAGTACTTTGTGTCGGGTGGGGAAAACAACGAGAAGGGATTCTTCGACATCGTCGCCTCGGTGTTGCCGAAGCTGAAGAGCGATCCGGTCACGTTGTTCGTGCCCGATTTCAGCGTGACGTTGGTCACTGCGCCCCCGACCGCCCCGAACTCCGCGTCGTAGTTGCTGGTGGTGACGGAGACGGTTTCGATCGCCTCGGCAGAAGGGATCAGGAACGTCAGGTTGTCGCCGTTGTCCGTGCCTTCGAACTTCGCGGCATTCCGTTCCCGGTTTTGCCCATTGACGGTGCTCGACAGGCTGTCCTGCGGGTTGTAGAACTCCGAATGCGGGCGGAACGGCCGCGTCGCGCCCGGCACCGTCACGAGCATGCCCTGGTAGCTCCGGTTGAAGGCCAGCGGCATCTCGGTGATCTGCTCGCTCTGAATGATGCGCCCCGTATCGGTGCGATCGGTCTGCAGCATCGGTGCTTCGCCCGTCACCGTCACCGACTCTTCCAGCGCACCAACCGTCAGTGCGATGTCCACACGGACAGTCGTGTTGACGTTGACCTCCACATTGTCACGCGTGAACTTTCGAAAACCCACGAGCTCGCCTTCGATCCGGTACACCCCCGGCGACACGTTCGTAAACGTGTAGTTGCCCGCGTCGTTCGACACGGCCGTCCGGCTGATGTTGGTGCGCACTTCGCGCGCCGTCACCGTGGCACCTGGGATCGCACCACCACTCTCGTCTTTGACATTGCCGACCAGCGTGCCAACCTGACTCTGAGCGGCAGCGTCGCTCGGCATCGACAGGATCCCGAACACAGTAAGCACCGCGACGAGGGACACACGACGAGCGCCATTCGCACTGAACAGGCGTCGATGAGTCATCGAATCCTCCTTTTATCCGACATCAAATCACTCGGAGCGAGGCAGCAAAACAATTTAAGTTGGAAGCCAAACTATAGGTTAAGTTGTAAGCCAAACTATAGGGCGGGGCGCAATTCAAAATCCAGCGGAAACTCTCGGAAATGTGTGACATGTACGACGGGTGAAATCCAATAGTTTGAACTACCTGAATCAGCCCGGAACCGCCTGTATCAGGCGAGAATCGCCCTCACAACGTTCGCCTTCTCCACGCCGGTGAGCTTCATGTCCAGTCCCTGATAACGGTACGCGAACCTCTCGTGATCGATGCCGAACTGATGAAGGATGGTGGCCTGAAAATCCCTGACGTGGACCGGGTCTTTGATGATGTTGTAGGAAAAATCGTCCGTCTCGCCGTAGACGACGCCGCCCTTGATGCCGGCTCCCGCCAGCCACACGGTGAAGCAGCGTGGATGATGGTCCCGGCCGTAATTTGTGGGGGTCAGCTTCCCTTGCGAGTAGACCGTGCGGCCGAACTCACCGCCCCACACGAGCAGCGTGTCGTCGAACATGCCTCGCTGCTTCAGGTCCTGCACGAACCCGAAACACGCCTGGTCGACGTCCTTGCATTGGCTCGGCAGGTTTCCGGTGGCATTGGCATGCACGTCCCAGCCATTCATCCAGATCTGGACGAATCGCGTGCCCCGTTCGAGCAGGCGGCGGGTGGTCAGACAGCACTGAGCAAAGCTTCCCGCTCTTCGTGCGTCCTCGCCGTACAAGTCGTAGACGCTGGCAGGCTCGTTCGACAGATCGGTGAGTTCCGGCACCGAGGCCTGCATCCGATACGCCATCTCGTATTGGGCGATCCGAGTAAGCGTCTCCGGATCGCCGATGGACTCGTGCTGAACCTCGTTCAGTTCACTCAGTCCATCCAGCATCCTCCGCCTCACGGCTGGATCGACACCATCGGGATTGTTGATGAACAGCACGGGCTCGGCGCCCGCCCGGAGCGACACGCCAGAGTATTTTGCCGGAAGAAATCCCGAGCTCCACATCCTGGCCGACATCGCCTGGACCGGAGTCTTCAGGTTGCTCCGAACCGCGTTCATCACGACGAACGTCGGCAGATCCTCGGTCATGTTGCCGAGACCGTAGGCAAGCCACGAGCCGATGCAGGGCCTTCCGCCTGTCATCGAGCCAGTCTGAATGTAGGTGATCGCGGGCTCGTGGTTGATCTGCTCGGTGTAGAGAGATTTCACAATCGCGATGTCGTCCACGATCTTCGCGGTATAGGGCAGAAGCTCGGACACCCACGCACCGCTTTGACCGTGCTGCGAAAACTTATAGATCGACGGCGCGATCGGAAATCTCGTCTGTCCCGACGACATCGTCGTCAGCCGCTGACCCCGGCGGATCGAATCGGGCAGGTCTTTGTCGTACCAATCGGTGAGCGCCGGCTTGTAGTCCAGCAGATCCATCTGCGGCGGCCCGCCGAGCATGTGCATGTACACCGCGCGCCTGGCCTTCGGTGCAAAGTGAGGAAGCGACGGGAGACCGCCGAAGTGTTTATCCGGCGCCGCCCCGGCGGCCGAGAGTCTGAGATCCTGGCCGAACATCGTGGCGAGCGCAGCCACCCCAAGACCGCGCGCCGTGCGCGAGAAGAACTGACGGCGCGTTTCGTAGAGGGCGGCTTCGTCAAACGGATTCATTTGTTCAGTGCCTCGTCCAGGCTGAAAAGCTGATTGGCCACCATCGTCAGCGCCGCCAACTCGGGTGCCGGAAGCCGCTCGTCGACGGGAGATTCGCCGACCGCCAGCAATCGAGCGGCTGCCGCAGAGTCCGCCCGGTAGTGCGCCAGGAAATCGTCGTAGCCGCTCCGCACGATCTTCCGTTCTCTGTCCGTGAAGGTGCGCGCCAGGATGCGAAGGGTCATGAAATCGAATTCAGCATTCACATCACCGCCCGACGCGCGCAGTGCGTGCTGTGCCAGGGTGCGGGCGGCTTCGACGAATTGCGGATCGTTCATCGTCACCAGCGCCTGCAGAGGCGTATTCGTCCGATCGCGGCGCACCACGCACACTTCGCGCGTGGGCCCATCGAAGATGTCCATCGATGCCGGCGGCGCACTCCGCTTCCACAAGGTGTAGAGGCTTCTGCGATACAGCGACGCCCCCGTATCCTGTTTGTAGTTCCTGGTATTGCTGTTCACCATCGACGTGCCTTCCCAGACACCGGCAGGTTGATACGGTTTGACTGGCGGACCGCCGAGCGTGGGCACCAGAAGGCCGCTGGCTGCGAGCGCTGAGTCGCGAACGACTTCGCCGTCGAGGCGGAATCTGGGTCCTCGTGAAAGCAGAATGTTTTTTGGATCCTTTCGGAGTTTTTCGTCCGACATCGCCGCTGACTGGCGGTAGGTAGCCGATGTGACGATGAGCTTGACGAGCTTCTTCACATCCCAGCCGGATTCGCGGAACTCCACAGCCAGCCAGTCGAGCAACTCGGGATGGGACGGGGCCGGCGCCTGCGCACCGAAGTCGTCGGTCGTTTCCAGAATCCCGGCGCCAAAAAATTCCTGCCAGAACCGGTTCACTGTAACGCGCGAGAACAGCGGGTTCGACGAATCGACGATCCAGCGCGCCAATCCCAAGCGGGTTCTCGGCAAGCTCGACGGCATCGGCGGCAGAAACGACGGCGTGCCGGCTTCGACGAGCTCGCGCGGCTGATCGTACATCCCGCGGAACAGCACGTGAGCGGTCGGTTTCGAGTCCCGACGCTCCTCGAGAACCATCGCCGTGTTGGCGCGCAGCTCGATCTGCTGATGTTCAGCGCTCGCCCGGGCATACTCCGAGAGGAGTGCGTGGTAATCGGCGTCGCGGTTCATCAGGTAGTACAGCTTCAGCGCGTCCTTCTCCGTGGTCGAGAGCTCCGCGGCATTCTTGGAGGCCGACGCCGCAATGCCGGGCCACGCAGAGATGAGGCGCGCTTCGTCCTCGGTGATCACCCGGTTGAAGATGCGGAAGTCGCCGACCGATCCATCGAGTCCCCTATCACCCTCGGCATCGGCGCCGATGGTCAGCGGAGCGGAATTCTTGAGACTGCCCTTCAGTTCAGCCGCGATGCTGGAATCCTGAACGCCGTAGCCTCCGCGTTCAGTCGGCAGCCGGGTGCCGTTCATGTAGAACGCGAAACCGTTTTCCTTTCTGCTGCCGTCATAGGTGAAGGTCAGGTGGTTCCACGTGCCGGCCGTCACGGGCTTGTTATACGGCGCCTGCGCACGAATCGATTTTCCGCTGCTCTCAATCAGTCTCAGGCGCGGTACACCCTCGTCGATCTCGAACAGCCAGCCGTTCGGACGTTCACGTTCAGGCTCGGGGGTGTCGGCTGCTGCCGGAGCGGCCACGCCATTTGCTGGCGCGGTGGGCGGCACCGGCGGCTCGGCAACCGGCGGAGCTGGCGGCGGCGCTGGCGGCACGGTTATCTGACTCGCGATGACCAGCGACTGATTTCCTGTGGTCTGCCCCGGATGAAGAGGAATCTTCGGGAGATACACCCACGCGGCCATCGAGAAGGGCTCATCACCTGTGAGGTCCAGGCCCGGCAGCTTCATCGTGGATTTGTCGGCGAACTTGAACGTTCGCACGCCATTCCACGGCGACTCCTCACCCAATGTCACGGCAGGGTCGAGAGGAACATTGCTGACGACGCCCTGACGCCGAACACTGGCGGCATCCTGACCCGCCGAGACCACCAACATTTCCGAGTTGGCCATCGGCGCGAGCAACTGCGTGCGCTCGGAGGACGCCAGCCATCTATCGAACGCGGGATTCGGCGCCTGACGGGCGGCCGTCATCCGCGCGCGCATCGACTTGCGCAGCGCTTCGAGCTCGAGCCACCTGGCGCGATCGCGATCGGTGGGTACGATGACGATCGGCGGCGGATCGGGCCGGTTTTGGTCCATGACGCGCTCGGTCGTGTTGTTGAAGAACGCCTCGAGCGCGTAATGGTCCTTCTGGGAAATCGGATCGAACTTGTGGTCGTGACAGGTGGCACAGGCGACCGTCAAACCCAGGAACACGGTCCCTGTGGTATCCGCGCGGTCCTTGATGTACTGCGAGTGGACCTCTTCCTCAATCACGCCGTTTTCGTTCGTCGTGGTGTTATTGCGGACAAAGCCGGTAGCAATCAGCTGGTCGAGCGTCGGGTTCGGCAGTAGGTCGCCAGCCAGCTGCTCGACGGCGAACCGATCGAAGGGCATGTTGCCGTTGAAAGCACGAACCACCCAATCACGATACGGCCAGATCCCTCCGCGATAATTGTCGTAGTGGAGACCGTTTGTGTCGCCGTAGCGCGCTGCGTCGAGCCAATAGCGCGCACGGTGCTCGCCGTACTGCGGCGACGCCAACAATCGATCGACGACCTTCATGTACGCGTCGGGCGACGTATCGGCCACGAAGGCGGCAACGTCTTCGGGCTTCGGCGGCAACCCTGTGAGGTCGAGCGACACGCGGCGAATCAGCGCACGCCGATCTGCTGGCGGATTCGGCGCGAGCCCGGCCGCCTCCATCTTCGCCAGAGCAAATCGATCGATGGCGTTGCGCGCCCACTTCTGATCGTTGACGGCCGGCAGCGCGGGGCGCACTGGCGCGACAAACGCCCAGTGCTGTTTCCAGTCGGCGCCCTGTTCGATCCAGAGCTTGATGGCGGCCTTTTGGGCGTCTGTCAGCGTTTTATGGGTCGAGAGCGGCGGCATCCGCCGTGCCGGGTTCTCTTCGGTGATTTTCTTGTAGAGGAGGCTTTGCTCGGGATGACCTGGCACGACAGCGGCGCCGTTGCGCCGTGAGGCCAGCGCCTCTTCGTGAAGATCCAGTCTGAGATCGGCCTTACGGGTCGATTGATCGGGTCCGTGGCACAGGAAGCAGTTGTCCGAGAGAATCGGGCGGATTTCCCTCTGAAAGTTCACAGCGCCCGTTGCCGGCGGCGCCTGACCGGCCACGAGCGTGGGCCCGACGTCTATCGTGACGGCGGCGACAATCAATACGACCGACATGTGGCCTATCGCGAGCCACGCCGTCGAACGAGCCCACCGACTTGGCTTCATAGGGTCATCTGATTCAACACAGAGTCACAGAGGTCACAGAGTTTTTTTTGAAAAAGAACTGAAGATTGGAGATTGAAGATTGATTGATGATTGACGAATGAGGAATGAGGATTTATTTCAGATTTTTCAATCATCAATCTCAAATCCTCAATCAAGAATCAATGCTCATTCTCCAATCCCCAATCTTAATTCCCCTTCAGAACGGAATTCTCTGTGTTCTCTGTGTCTCTGTGTTGAGACATGCGAGACGCTACGCTTTCACAATCTGCGGAATCAACGTGCCGTACACATCGGTCAGCCGCATATTGCGTCCGTTGTATTTGTAAGTCAGCTTGGTGTGATCCAGGCCGAGCAGATACAGCATGGTCGCGTGCAGATCGTGGTACGAGACCGGCTGCTCTCCTGTCTTGTAGCCGAACTCGTCGCTCGATCCAATCGACTGGCCGCCCTTGATGCCCGCGCCGGCCATCCAGACCGTCATGACGCCAGGATTGTGATCTCGTCCAACGCCGCGCTGAGAGATCGGCATCCGGCCGAACTCGCCGTGCCAGATGACCAGCGTCGAATCGAGCAG
>Ga0065715_10000508_pt1 | contig 10644 bp, 10 predicted proteins | sample MisBulReplicate1_FD_59102 | JGI IMG/M metagenome (GOLD analysis project Ga0065715, IMG submission 59102) | Miscanthus rhizosphere microbial communities from Kellogg Biological Station, MSU, sample Bulk Soil Replicate 1 : eDNA_1 v2 (version 2) | ecosystem: Host-associated > Plants > Roots >...
TGAACCGCCGCTTGGATGATTGGTCAAGGGTGACATTTTCGCTCAGCAGATAAGGTGACATATTCGCTAATCTTCAACACCACCATTGCCAAAACTAGGCTCATTTCCTTCGGTCAATTCGCGCAGTTGGCCGGGCGCCGCAATCTAAGCGCAAAGGCTCTCGCCGACCGGCTCCGTGGCCCCATCGGCCAGTCACTCCAATTCTTCAGTTATATCTTGGCTGGCGGAGTCCGGCACAGCATTGCCGCATACTCCGTTAGTCATTGGAGTTTTACTCAATGATTCGCGCTTTCATTTTCTTCGACGCCTCCGAGCAGCCGCGCCGCTAGTGCTCTCGCTACTCCTGCTGTTCCTGGGATCGCAAACTCAGAACGGTCGAACGAAGGCTCGGTTCTGCTTGGCTCCCAAGTCATCATTGTAAGACTGTACAGTCGCGCTTTTTATTCCCGAGCACACCCTCGGTTCATCACTGAAGATTAAAGGAAGAGAAATTCTCGGCGCAGGGAATTTCTGCCGGGCGGCTCTTGTCATAGGTGACGTAGGCCGCGATGGGCCGGAAAGGAGGCAACGAAAAATGAAAAATCTTGGTGCTGCGGTCCTGCCTTTGGGCGACAGCCTGGAAGCGGCTCGACGGCAGTCCGGGTGACTGACTGCTCCTCGAAACTCAAATAGCGCAGAGGTTTACTGTGCAAGATTAACCGAAGTCGAACAGAACGGAAGATAAAGGAGACATTCCATGATGACGATGCAGAACAGGCGATGGCGAGCTTACTCGCGGCTCTCGGCGGTACTGATCGGCGCTCTGTCGATCGGCGTCGCTGCAGTGGCGTACGCGCAGATGGCACGACCCGCAGGCATGAAGGGACAGACCAAGAGCTATGTCGGAAACTTCAAAGACAACACGGTGAGCGTAATCGATGCAGGCTCCGGCGCAGTTCTCGGGACTCTGCCGGTTTCCGCGGGGCCCCATGGCATGGCGATTACACGCGACGGCCGCAGAGTTTATGTGAGCGGTGATGGGTCATCTTCGGTGGACGTGATCGATACGGCGACGGACAAAGTCGTAAAGACAATTCAGGTCGGTAAGACACCGAACGGGATTGCGCTCACGCCCGATGACCGGATGCTGCTGGTGACCGTTTACGGCGAGAATCGCCTTGCCTTCGTCGATACCGCGACAGATGCCGTGATTGCCACAACTGACGTGCCCAAACCGCACACCGTCGCCATCAGTTCCGACGGCCGACTCGCGTACGTGACGGAGCAGGAACCCGGCCATTTCGGTCTCGCTCTCATTGATGTGGCGACACGCCGCGTCACTCGCACCGTGCCGCTCGACAAGACGCCGCGCGACGGAGAATTCGGCTACGACGGCAAGATGTTCTATTTCACTCAGGCGGGGGTGAGTGCCGTTCAGGTAATGGATCCTGCCTCGGGACAAATCGTCGCGCAGATTGCCACGGGTGTTTCGCCCCACTTTGTGTCCTATCCACGCAACTCCGCATTCGGCATCGTGGTTGTGCAGGGGCCGGGCCAGCTAATGTTGTTCGACCCGACAACGAATATGGCGGTGCGCAGCGTGACGGTTGGCAAACAACCGCACTGGGCAACGACTTCGGCTGACGGTAAAACGGCGTATGTGACAAATGAGGGCTCCAACGATTTCACCATCGTGGACCTGGCGAGCGGCAGCACTCGAACCATCGCCGTCGGCAATGCACCGCGCAAGGTCGTTGTGCAGCCGAGCGCCGCGAGTTGAGGGAGTAAGCCATGACCATGGAAGGAATTATATGCGCGCAAACACATTCACGGCGGTTACGCATCGGGATAGCTGTTCTCGCGCTTGCTGTCGTGGGCTTCGTCTTCACTGGCTGGAGCGCGCTGGCGGCCTCGACCGAAAACAAAGCAATTAAGGTTTCCATCGTGAACTTTCAGTTTACGCCGGCGGAGGTGACGATCGCGCCGGGCGAGAGCGTCACCTGGGTCAACGATGATGGCGCGCCGCATGGGCTGGAGTACCATGACGGATCGTCGGGGAAAGACTTATTGCTACCGGGGGCGAGCTATAACCGTCGATTCGATCAGCCGGGCACTTACGATTATAACTGTTCGGTTCATCCTTATATGATGGGCCGCGTCATCGTGCGCGCGCGCTGAAGACATCTCAGAGGCATAGGGCTGGGCTGACGCTGCGCGAGCGATACTCGATAACGCATGCGCCGGCTCATGCCATGTGCGGCAATCGCTCAAGCGGTCCAACTCGCGTTCTGCAAAACTACTCGGTAGCCGTCGGGATCTTCGAATGTTTTTCCCTGAATGTTCCAGTAAGGGTTGAATGCCTGGACGGGAAGGTAGCCGAGCTTCTCGAGCCGCTGCGCGGCTTCCTCCCACTTCTTTCGATCGGGAATGTAAAACACCAGGAGATTGTCCTGACTGGGCGCTTTCCCCGCCGCATGCCCACGCTTTCGCGTGAACTCGAGGTGGTATCCCGCTGCCTTATGACCCAGCATAACGCCATCGAAGCCGTCGTGATCATGGAATTCATAAAGAACTTCGAAGCCGAGGCCATCGCGATAGAATTTTACGACCGCGGCGAGTTGATCCGTGGGTCGCGCCACCCGCAAATGAGCTTTCGCGAGACTCATCGGAACGTCATCCGATTTTCACATCCGCTCTGTCAAGTCCTGCTGCGGTCCAAGCAAAGAAGGTCGGCCGCCCAGAACGATTCCCGCTTCGACGCGATCCGTCGCAACGGCGGCGCATTTGCTCGCTGTTTCGGCCTGACCTGAACGGCTACGGATTCGATTGACAGCGAGCAGGTCAGCGCATAAGTTTTTAGCGAGCCATGTGGTTCGTTCGCGAACCGCTCGCCGGCGGGAAAATGGGATGACTACAACTCGCCTCCGATCGTCTTTCTTTAGCCTAAAGCAGCGCTGCAATTCAACTGCGCTCGCCCTAGTGGTTGTTTGCCTCTGGGCGCGAACGGAAACTACACTGGCCAGCGAAGCCAGGCCGCTCGCGAGAGTCGTAATCGGCTACGGTTCTGCGGACGGCGGCGTCGCAGTTCTGGGCTTTGCCAAGGACACGAAGCTATTCGAGAAGCACGGTCTCGATGCGGTGCTGGTCGGTATGGGGACCGGCTCGGTGTCGTTGCGGGCGCTGATCGCCAAAGATCTGCAGATTTCTTCATTGTCGGGTTCCGGTCTGGTGCAAGCCACGCTGCAGGGCGCCGATACGGTGCTCATTGCGGCCCTCATCAACGGGTTCGTTTTCAAGATTTTCAGCGCGCCGGAGATTTCCACACCGGCGCAACTCAAGGGCAAGAAGTTGGGCGTTAGCCGCTATGGCGCGACGTCCGATTTCGCGGTTCGTCTGGCGCTCAAGAAATGGGGTCTCAATCCCGAGCGCGACGTCAATATTCTCCAAATCGGCACATCGCAGGACACAGTTCGCGCGTTGCAGGCCAAAATGCTTGATGCCGGGGTCACCAGTGGCATCTCGTCGCTGGTCGCGCGCAAAGCGGGATTTCGCGAGCTGGGAGATCTCGCTGATCTAGGGCTGGATTATCCGTCCTCGGCCATCGGCACGACTCGATCTTATCTGCAAAAAAACGAGACGAACGTGAAAGCATTCATGCTCGCCTATATCGAAGCGATCCATGATTTCAAGCGCAACAAAGAAGCCGCGATCTCGGTGCTGAAGAAGTACTCGCGCAATGACGATCGCGACGTGCTGGAACATAATTATAACGAGATCGCGAGCAGATATCTGCCGATGCCGATTCCGACACTGGAAGGGATCCGGACCATTCTGAGCGAGCTTGCGAGCACGACGCCGGCAGCAAAGAACGCGGATCCAGAGCAATTCGTCTCTTACAAGATCGCGCGGGAAATCGAAGCGAGCGGCTTCGTCAAACGGTTGTACGAAAGATAACCGAAGGACGGGGTTAAGCGGAATTACAATCTCGACGTTTACCTAAGGAGTTGCCTGATGACGACCGACTACACAAAAAAACTTTTACCTCGTTTTCGCTACGGAGTGATCCAGCCGCGCGCCCATGAGGAAGTTCAGCGCGCGCGAAGTTACCAGCTATATCGCTTGCTGCCGCTCGACTTCATGGAAATCTCGACGGGACTCGGGCTCGAGAATTACACCAAGGACGGGGTCGAAGGGGCGATCAACAATTATTGGACCTGCGTCGATCGGCTGGCTAAAGAAAAGGTCGATCATATCATCTTCAGCGGCGCGCCGATCTCCGCGATGCTCACCCGGCCGAGGGTCCTGCAACTGCTGCTTGAAACGAAAGAGAGAACTGGAATATCCGCCGACGCTCCGCTCGAGGCGCTGATCGCCGCGATGAAACATCTCGGGCTGTCGAGGCTCGCGGTCGGCAGCCGCTGGGCAGACCCGGTGAACGATGCGATCAAACGCTACCTCGAAGCCGGCGGCATCGACGTGGTGGGCATCACGAAGCGGAATCAGTGGGCGTCGGACTCGTTCGCGATGACATTGGAACAAGGCTTGGAAATGGCGCTCGACGTCGGTCGTGAGGCGGCAAAGACCTGGCCCGAGGCCGAAGCGATTTCGGTCCCTGGCGGCGCGGCCATGTCACTGCACGTGATTCCGGCTATCGAGGAAGAATACGGCAAGCCGGCATTCACGAACATGAGCGCCGAGGTATGGAACGATCTCGTGCGCCCCGGCATCATTCCGCCCGTGCAGGCTTGGGGACGGCTCCTGGCAGGCATCAAATGATGCTCTCTCTACCTGTGCAGTGATGTTCACAACGGTTTTTTCCGACTCGTCGACGGCACTTTCACGATCAGCTCCGACTAGCTTTTGCGTAACTTGACATGTTTCAATACCGCTTAAATTATGCGCCGCTGCTGGGGCTTTGCCATCTTTTGTTTGATTTTATTTATCGCCTGTTCAGGTGTGGGAAACGAGCCGATTCCCGGCCAACCGCCTCATCACGTGGCGGGCGGGTTCCGCAATGTCAATCCGGATTTTCGCCGTCCCTCCGCATGGACGCGCTGGAGCTTTATGATGCGGCATTTGGTTGCGAATTCGCTATTGCCGAGGAGTTTCGATCCGCCCCGAACCGCGAACGACGGGGCAATCCTGAGGGCTGGCGGTATGAATCCGAGCATTACTTGGATCGGGCACGCGACCGTGTTGGTGCAGATCGAGGGCGTCAATATTCTCACCGACCCGCAGTGGAGTGAGCGAGCAAGTCCAGTCTCGTGGGGCGGCCCGCGCCGCCTGAGCCCTCCCGGGCTCCGATTCGAAGATCTGCCGCGCATCGATGTGGTTTTGATTTCCCACGATCACTACGATCATCTCGACCGGGATACTGTAAAGCGCCTTGCTGCGACGTACGATCCGCTTTTTTTGGTTCCGCTCGGTCTCAAGGCATGGTTCGCCAAGAACGGAATGACGCGAGTCGAAGAAATGGACTGGTGGCAGGAGCGCGAATATCGCACACTAAAATTTGTCTGCGTGCCGGCTCAGCATTTCTCCCAACGAACGTTGACGGACGCCAACCAACGACTCTGGGCGTCCTGGTCGGTGTTGAGTCCCGAGCGGCGGTTTTATTTCTCCGGAGATACGGGATATTTCACGTTCTTCAAGGAAATCGGCCAGCGGCTCGGTCCTTTTGACGTAGCGGCACTCGCCATAGGCGCTTATCTACCGCCCGAAATGATGAAATTTGTGCATCTCACGCCAGAAGAAGCGGTGCAGGCGTTCATCGATCTCAAAGCCGGCGCGCTGCTCGGCATTCACTGGGGCACCTTCGATCTTACGGACGAGCCGCTCGGGGAACCGCCGCAGCGTCTGCTCGCTGAGATTCGCCGTCGCAACATCGACTCGTCACGCGCCTGGATTTTCAAGATCGGCGAAACGCGGCCCTGGTAAACTAATTAATTGAAATATCTGCCTAATTGGCAGCTCGGTATTGAAGAAATGGTTTTTTTTCGGCGTGCGAGCCAGACAAAACACTGCATGGCCAAGCGAGGATGAGCTTTCTCGATGAATTGCGACCGGCAGGCACCGAATGGCGTTTGACAGACGTTCGAATGCCAGCCATTGTATAAGGATTATATTACCTATGCCCCAGGGAGAGAACGTATGAAGACACTGCGATTGGAAACCACTGCTCCGTTTCAAGGATTGGCCGAGCTCGTGGCCTACGACGAGGGTTTGTTCGAGAAGGAAGGGCTTCGAATCGAGTGGATGGACCGCGAGAAGGGTCTCGATAAGAGCCCGGAGCTGCACATCACGCATCATAAAGATGCTTCGCGCTATACAAGCCATGGGCGCATGATGGAATCGGGCCAGGCTGACCTTTACAACGCTTGCGAATGGGGCAATTACTCGCGCGTTGAAACGACGAATGTCAGCAGCCGCCAGATGGGTCGACGTTCCATGGTGAATTTTGCCGGAATCGTAGTTCGCGGAGATTCACCGGTGCAGGTGCCGCAGCAATTCGCTAACGTGCAGATCGGGCTACCCATGTATAGCGGCACGCATTATCTTTGCCTGCAAATGCTGGAAGGCTTCGTGCCGCGCGATTTGGTCAAGATCGGCCGCGTGCCGAACGGCTCTAATTACCGTTTCAAGATGCTGATGGACGAAACCATCGAAGCGACGACCCTCACAGAGCCCTACCTGTCATTGGCTGAGAAAATGGGATGCCGGATTGTCATCTCGGCTTTCCACCATGGTACGGACGTGGCTTCGGAGCGTGTCGATGCCGAAACTTATGCAGCCTTCAACCGTGCTATCCGCGAGGCCGTCCGGCGTATCATGGCAAACCGGCGCGCCTATCTGCACTATTTCATCGACTACTACCGCGATCGCGATCCGATGATCAGTCAGCTCACCATCGACGATCTGCGCGAGAGCCGGCTTTATCTTGTCGATCCGGCGCCGATTCCGCCCGATGAATTGCAACGGACATACGAGTGGATGAAGAGTTGGGGATTCCTCGAAACTGCTCCGTGCGCGACGGATCTCGTTCACCTGAACAATTAAACAGCATTGCGAGCGAGCGCAGGGATGACTTGAAGTGTTTCAAAAAGACTGCAGTGCTTAAGCGAACGCTTTAACCGGGTTCACCCTACACGGCGTCAGAACGCCGCTCGTCGGGAGCCGGTGTTTTGCCGATCAAGCTTGCCGCAGAGGCTAATCGTCCGTGAGCGAGTCTTGTTTGTCCAATACTTATTCCGCGAGTCGTCCCGGCGTGTGCCTCCCCAAACCTGTTGACAATCCTATCCTAAGCTCGTCCGGGATTGTGGGAATGCGGCATCTATTATTTCCAATCTGATTTGCTCGAACGATTTTCTTATTTGTGCAAATTGTTTTTGACCTCTGGATTTCTCATCATCGCAAAAATCCGGGGGCCTATTCCAAGAACCACAGTGAGACCGAGGATTGTCTTTGAGCGAAAAAAAATTAGTCTCAGGGGCAGATTAGTCTGGACAAATCTTTCGTGCTGGATGTAAAAAATTGCCTGCCGTCATGAACATTCAACAGGCTGCAAGATCACCCAGTGGAGGAATTATGTCATCACGCAAACTGCTGTATATCGCAACTGCTCTGTTGTGGGCTGCGCTCATTTCAGTGGCGTCTGCTGCTGCACCGGCTAAAACAAGTTCGAAGAGTGCTGCCGACAACGAAATCGAGCGTGGTCGTTACGTCGTTGCAATTTCAGGTTGCAACGATTGCCACACGCACCGCTTCTTGCTGAGCGGCGGCAAGACTCCGGAAAAAGAGTGGCTGACCGGTAGCACGATGGGCTGGCGTGGACCGTGGGGGACGACGTATGCGACAAACCTGCGGTTGTACTTTCAGGAAATCACAGAAGAGCAGTGGGTTCAGGTCGCGAAAGAGATTCAGCGACGTCCGCCCATGCCGTATTACTCGTTAAATGCGATGACCGAAGCCGATGTTCGTGCGCTGTACAAGTACGTTCGCTCGCTTGGCCCCGCAGGTAATCCGGCGCCGAAATTCGTGCCGGCCGACAAAGCACCACCGCAGCCCTTCGTGCAATTTCCCTGAACCCGGAAGCAAGCTCAAATAGCCAGCGCTTTCCGTACCTGCTCGACTAGCACGGCGGGCGGCAATGAAGCGTCCAGAGTGAGCGCAGCTTGCGGCGGCTCCAGGGTGTCAAATTGGCTTTCTGTCAGCGACGGGTTGATGAAGTGGTCTTTGCGCTGTTTCAGCCGGCGCTCTATCAGAGTTCGACTGACCGCCAGATGAACAAAAATGACGCGCTCGTCGACACGCAGGCGCGCGCGATACGAACGCTTCAAAGCGGAGCAGGCCAGGATGCCGGGTTCCTCACGTTGCAAAACTTGCTCGAGCAAGGCACGCAACCGGGCAAGCCATGGCGCTCGATTGCTATCCGTCAACGCCTCGCCGCGGCGCATCTTTTCGATGTTCGCGGCAGGGTGGAAATCGTCCCCTTCGTAGAAGCGCCAGCCGAGTTCTTGAGCCAGCAACTTACCCACTGTGGTTTTTCCCGCGCCGGCTACGCCCGTGAAGATGATGAACATAGCGCTTGCCCAAGGAGGGTCGTTTTAATATTTTTCATAAGACCAAGTGATTCGAAGCAATCAAAACATCATAGGTTTGACGCTTGACGCAATTCGAACCAGGGTCGGATCTTCTGTTTCGGCTTTGGATTGGGGCCATCTTATTCTTCGGTTCGACCAAAACCAAACATTGCCGCAGGCCTTAAAGTCTTGAAAACTTCTTTTAATCACGTCAGTGCTATTCGGTGAAGCTCATGATGTACGGCATGCTCTTACGTGGCTTGTTTGCGGCTGTTGTTCTCGCGGTGTGGACCGCGCTTTCGGCTCTTCCGGCGCTTGCCGAGTCGCGGCCGGCACTGACTTGCGATTTGCAATCGATCGTCGATGCCAAGGTCTTACGGGTCGCGCTTACGCGCTACGATCTGCCTTCGTTTCACGTATGCGGGCCCGATGGAGCGCTGCTCGGGCCCGAGATCGAAATGGCGCGGCAACTCGCACGCGCTCTCGGCGTCAGAGCCGAGTTCGTCGACAATCCGGAATCATTCGACGCGGTGGTCGATTTTGTGGCGGATGGCCGCGCGGATATCGGCATCAGTAAATTGTCTCAGACCTATAATCGCTTAAAACGTGTGCGCTTTTCCGAACCGTACGTGACGCTGCGCCATGCCCTTCTGTTCAATCGAGTCGCGGTCGCCCGCGCAGCCGGCGGCCAGCCTCCAGCGGCGGTGTTGCAGAAATATCACGCCCGGCTCGGCGTCATTGCCGGCAGCGCCTATGTGGATTTCGCGCACCGGAATTTTCCCGCCGCGAGCGTCGTGGAAGCGCGTAGTTGGGAAGCAGCGATCGAGAGTTTGCTCAACGGCCAGGTGACCGCCGTCTACCGNGACGAATTCGAGATTCGNCGCGTGCTCAAAAACAAACCCGCGCTGAATGTNCAGTTCGGCTCTGCGGTGATCGTCGATCAAAACGCGCTTCTCTCGATCGCGATCTGTGATAGCTGCAGCAAGCTCCAGGAATTTATCAATTATCATATCGGCGTGACACGCGGCGAATTCACGCTCGAGAGGCTGCTCAAGTCAGAACTGGGAAAGTAAGTCGATGAACGCTGCGGTAGGCTTGCATACGGACAACTCGCTCAAGGCGTTATCGCGGTCCATCAATCAACCCGCAATCACCCTGGCCGCAGTCGTTCTGGCTTTGGTGCTCGGCGCGCTGCGACTGCCGTTTCTGCAACACCTTCGGCCGGTCGGCGATTTTTATATCGCCTTGCTGCAGATTTGCGTCCTGCCGTTTCTGCTTGCTACGATTCCTCTGGCGGTGCGCTCAGCAATGGCCAGCGGATCGGCGCCCGGGGTGATCCGATCGTTACTGTTCTGGGTTTTGGTGACGCTGCTGGCGGTTGCCGCCATGTCGACGATCATTCCAAGCTTGTTCTTCAACTACTCTGCGCCGAACGAACAGATGTTGTCGCACATCGGCGCTTTGCTCGGCCGTTCAGCCGACACGATCGATGTCGAATTCGCGATTGATCCACGCCATGCCACACAAAACAAAGAGGCCTCGGATTTCGGCATTTTCGCCCTCATCCCGACCAACATATTCGCCTCGTTATCGTCGAATGATAGCGTGCGCGTGCTGGTGTTCGCGGCGATCTTCGGCATCGGCATGGCATTGACCGAGCGTGCATCGGGGCAATCGATCTTCGACGCCTTGCAGCATATCCAGGCNGTCTGCACGATGATCTTCGACTGGTTCAGTTTGCTGGTACCGATTGGCATTGTCGCCCTGGTNGCNCCGCAGGTTGCGCGNCTCGGCCCGGATGCCTTCACCGCGCTGACGCTTTTTGCGTATGCATTTCTGACCACCGGGGTTCTGCTGTTACTCGCGGCGCCGCTGCTATGTGCGTTCGCGCTGCACGCGTCACCCGCGTGCGTATTCGGCGCCTTATTGAAGCCCGTGATGCTCGGTGCGTCCACACGGAATTCGGCGATTTGCGTGCCGCTTGCGCTCGAAACGCTGAAGAATGACTTGAACGTTAAAAAAGAGCTCTGCGACCTCTACGTTCCCATCGGGATCGCGACGATCCGGTTCGGAACTATTCTATATT
>Ga0065715_10089384_pt1 | contig 10632 bp, 3 predicted proteins | sample MisBulReplicate1_FD_59102 | JGI IMG/M metagenome (GOLD analysis project Ga0065715, IMG submission 59102) | Miscanthus rhizosphere microbial communities from Kellogg Biological Station, MSU, sample Bulk Soil Replicate 1 : eDNA_1 v2 (version 2) | ecosystem: Host-associated > Plants > Roots >...
TACCGTAGGGTGCAACACGAGGTTAGCGAACAGCCAATATTGGGACAATAACTCTCCTAACCTTCTAACCGTTAATGGCACAGTAAACTTAAACGCTAAAGCCCTCACCGTTCGTGGAACTGGCAATACCCGGATTAGCGGTGTGTTAAGCAGCACAGGCGGCAGCGTGCACAAGTTTGGGGATGGCACGTTGACTCTTGCAGGAGCGAACACTTATACCGGTGCAACGGCGGTTGGAGCCGGCACCCTGCTTATGAACGGTAACCAATCTTCAGCTACTGGAACAGTGAGTGTCAGTAATAGTGGCAGTACCCTTGGAGGTGTCGGGACAATTGGCGGAGCGGTTATCGTTTACTCTGGAGCAAGTTTAGCTCCCGGAAATGGTGGGAATAATAGCGGAATTTTAAACACTGGAGGTGTCACCCTGGCTTCAGGCGCCAATTTTGTCGTGCATATTAACGGCCTAACTGCCGGCAGCGGCTATAGTCAGCTTCACGTTAAAACAGGAGGGGTCACTATCACCGGCGGCAACCTTGTCGTCAAAGTGGGTGCGGGCTTAACGGTTGGACAGACATTTGAGATTCTGAACAAACAGGCAACGGGCGCGATCACTGGCACGTTTGCCCAGGGAAGCTCCATTACGACCGGTGGTTACAGGTTTTCCATTAATTACGCCGGCGGCGACGGTAACGACATCGTGCTCACCGTGACCGAAACCCCCGCTATTACAACAGCCGCTGGGGCGGGCCCCAGATTTTTTGGCAACGGCGGTGCTGCTACTAGCGCAGGCTTGGGGCACCTGGCGGGACTGGCTTTTAGGAGTGGTAACCTCTACGTTTGTGATCTGGACCACAATATTGTGGTTAAGATAGCATCCGGCATCGCCACAGTTGTCGCGGGGAATGGACGAGCCGGCTTCTCAGGGGATGGCAGCGACCCTGCAACAAGCGCTTCTCTTGACCGGCCAACCGGGGTCGTATTCGATTCTTCCGGCAATATGTACATCGCGGACTCGGAGAATTTTCGTATACGAAAAGTAACGCCAGGTGGAACGATGACAACCTTCGCGGGCTGCACTGCCAGCCCTCCCCCTACTGGCTGCGACCAGAATGTCGCTCCGGTCGAAGGTGTTTTTCGCACCAGCACCTTTATTTCACCCGTAGGACTAGCGATCGATGCTTCTAACAACATTTATGTTTATGATGGTGGATACCACAATCGGGTAAGAAAGATCTTCGCCAGCAACGGAAGCGTACACACAGTCGCCGGAAACGGAAGTTTTGGCACATCTGGAGATGGCGGCTTAGCAATACATGCTTCATTGATTGGTGTGATCGGCATATCGTTAGATTTTCACAACAACCTTTATTTATCTGACGGAAACCGGCTACGTAAAGTTACTGCTTCGACTGGAATTATTAATACCATTGCTGGACCTGGTGGATTCGGACAATTGTCTCATTCATTCGTGGATGGATCTGGCAATGTTTTCGTCACCGACTTTTATAACAATGTCGCCTACAAAATCGCCACTAATGGCAGCGTAACCACCGTCATCGGGACTGGAGCGTACGGATTTTCTGGAGACGGCGGACCGGCGACAAGCGCTACGTTCAAAAACCTTGTGGGAATAGCGAAAGATACTTCCGGCAACATCTACGTTGCCGACCGGTTCAACTATAGAGTGCGCAAAGTTACGGTATCAACCGGAATCATCAATACGTTTGCGGGCAGTGGAAGGGGAAACTTTTGGGGAGATGGAGGGCCAGCAACAAGCGCAGGAATAAATAACCCTGAAGGGGTGGCATTCGATTCCACGAGTAATATGTACATCGCTGACACATTTAATAACCGGGTAAGAAAGGTCACTACAGGTGGCATTATCAGCACCTTTGCAGGAACAGGGATTGCCGGATTTAGCGGAGACGGGGGCCCAGCGACAAGTGCCAAGCTTAATGAACCAACGTCGGTGGCGGTAGATAGCAACGGTAACGTGTTTGTATCTGATTCAGTGAACAGTGTTGTTAGAAAAATAACTCCAGGTGGAATAATTTCTACCTATGCGGGAGGTGGCGTAAGCTTAGGGGACGGTGGGCCAGCCACAATGGCACAGCTACAGCTACCCCAGAATGGTACGTTTGGTTCGGGTTCGACTATCGCTTTGGATCAATACAATAATCTTTATATTGCAGATATGGGAAATGCCAGAGTGCGTAAAGTTACGGCTTCCACTGGAATTATTAATACTGTTGCCGGCAATGGAGTAAATGCTTATTCCGGCGACGGCGGGTTGGCGACAAGTGCTTCACTAGTTAGCCCCTATGAAGTCTCGGTGGGTCCAGATGGAAGCATTTATATATCGTCTTTTGGCTTTCCATCCCAAGTGCGAAAGGTTAAACAGGGCATTATTACTCGCTTTGCAGGTGATTTTGGACAGCTTGGCTGTACCTGTTTTAACGATGGTACACTTGCCACTCACGTCTCAATGGAATCGATTCAAATTGCAGCATTTAACAGTAGTGGCAGCGTGTTCGGTGGTACCAACGTCATGGTTTTCGTGGTTGCCCCCAATAACACTATGTATCATTTTGTTGACGCGGATTTGGTTATTGGCTCTGGCGGAGACGGCGGTCCCGCACTTACGGCATCTCTTGGCGGCCCAAACGGGCTGGCAACGGACGCAGCGGGCAACCTCTACATCGCCGATGCCCCTAACGACCGCATCCGTAAGGTGACGTTGCACTGATCTTCCCGATCCGAAAAGTAAACAATCAGCAGGCGCACCCCTAATGAAATTCTGCTCAACGATTAGCTCGCGTCTCTCAAGAAGATGGCCGAGTGGCGTATTCGTTATCACCATCCGGATCATGGCCGTCGCCATGCTTCTTATCAGCCAGTCAGCATTTGCCACGGATAGATCGTGGACCGGAGCCAGCAGCACGGTTTGGGCGACGAGCAGTAACTGGAACCCAAGCGCGGTTCCGACTTCAACGGATAACGCCCTTTTTAGTGCTGCTTTTACTAATCAACCACGCTTGACCGCGTCCGCTTTCGTTGGCGGACTCTGGATTAAAACTGGAGTTACCAGAAGCCCCGTTATCTCTGCTGGATCAACCAGCGACGTTCTGACTTTAACTGGCAACACTATTAACGGCGTTGCCAGCCGCGGCATTTTAGACGACAACACTAGCTCCTATTCTCTTACCGTAGGGTGCAACACGAGGTTAGCGAACAGCCAATATTGGGACAATAACTCTCCTAACCTTCTAACCGTTAATGGCGCGGTAAACTTAAACGCTAAAGCCCTCACCGTTCGCGGGACTGGCAACACCCGGATTGGCGGTGTGTTAAGCAGCACAGGCGGCAGCGTGCACAAGTTTGGGAATGGCACGTTGACACTCGCAGGAGCGAACACTTATACAGGTGCAACGGCGGTTGCGGGCGGCACCCTTCTTATAAACGGCAACCAATCTTTAGCTACCGGAGTGGTGAGTGCCAGTAATAGTGGCAGTACCCTTGGAGGTGTTGGTACTATTGGCGGGGCGGTCACCGTTTACTCCGGGGCGAGTTTAGCCCCGGGAAATGGAGGCCACGCGAATGGACCTCTAAGCGTACCATCAGTCACATTAGCTTCTGGCGCTTACTTTAAAGTTGATCTTAATGGGTGGTATGCAGGGAGCGGTTATGATCAGCTTATTGTAAGATCAGGAGGCGCTACGATTTCTGGAAGCCATTTGGTTATAACGGTAGGGGCTGGCCTATACATGGGGCAGACTTTCACAATCCTGAGCAAACAATCGTCTGGCGCAGTGACTGGCACATTTGCGCAGGGCAATTCCATTACGACTGGTGGTTACAGGTTTTCCATTAATTATGCCGGCCGCGACGGCAACGACATCGTGCTCACCGTGACTGATACTCCCACTATTACAACAGCCATTGGGGCCGGTCCCAGATTTCTTGGCAACGGCGGTGCTGCTACTAACGCAGGCTTGGGTCACCTGACGGGAATTACTTTCAGGGGTGGCAACCTCTACATTTGCGACACAGATCACCATATCGTGGTTAAAGTGGCATCTGGTGTTGCAACCCGTGTCGCAGGGAATGGGCAAGTTGGGCACTCTGGGGACGGAGATGGTGGGCCAGCTACAAGTGCTGCTCTCAACGAGGTCAACGGAGTAGCTTTCGATTCCTCTGGCAACATGTATATTGCGGACACCTTCGAGGGCGTCCGCAAAGTAACACCAACTGGGGTTATTTCGACATTCGTTCCCGGGTGCGAGGCGGGCTTGGATTGTAATGTCACCCCTGTAGAGGGGGTTTTTCGTCTTAACACGGCTATGTCACCTACTGGTATGGCGATCGATGCCTCTAATAACATCTATGTTTCAGACGCAAACCACAATCGGGTAAGAAAGATTTTAGCCAGCAACGGAAACGTATTCACAATCGCTGGAAATGGAAGTGGTGGAGACGGAGGATTGGCAGTAAATGCTTCATTGAGTGGTGTGAACGGCATATCGTTAGATTCCTCCAGGAACCTCTATCTATCTGACGGAAACCGGCTACGTAAAGTTACCGCTTCGACCGGAATTATTAATACCATTGCTGGACCTACTGAGTTTGGATTATTGCGGGATTCAGTCGTGGACGGGGCTGGCAATGTTTACGTCGCTGACGGCACTGGCAACGTAGTCTACAAGGTCGCTCCTGGTGGCAGCGTAACTAACATTATAGGAAGCGGTGTCCCAGGCTACGGTTTCTGTGGAGATGGTGGACCAGCTACCGACGCTTGCTTTAAATATATGTGGGGTATAGCAAGGGATGGATCAGGAAATATTTACGTGGCCGATCAATTTAACTATCGGGTGCGCAAAGATACGGTTTCAACGGGAATTATTAGTACGTTTGCGGGCAGTGGAAGGGGAAACTATTGGGGAGATGGGGGGAGCGCTACTTCCGCGGGACTAGATAAACCCCAGGGGATGGCATTTGATTCCGCCGGTAATATGTACATCGCTGACACATATAGTAACCGAGTACGAAAGGTGACTACAGGCGGAATTATCAGCACCATTGCAGGAACAGGGCTTCCCGGATTTAGCGGAGACGGAGGCGCAGCGACAAGTGCCAAGCTCGATGAACCAACGTCGGTGGCGGTAGATAGCAACGGCAACGTGTTTGTAATGGATTCATGGAACAGTGTTGTTAGAAAAATAACTCCAGGTGGAGTAATCTCTACCTATGCTGGAGGTGGCACAAGCCTGGGGGATGGTGGGCCAGCAACAATGGCAAACCTGCAGGGTATTATACACAGTATCGCTTTGGATAGATACAATAATCTTTATATTGCAGATAACGGAAATGCACGGGTTCGTAAAGTTACAGCTTCCACTGGGATTATTAATACCGTTGCTGGAAACGGAGTGTTCGCATACTCGGGAGATGGGGGACCAGCCACCAGTGCATCTGTGCAACCCTTCAACATTTCCATAAGCCCAGATGGAAGCCTTTATATAACTGAAGGGGGTATTCCGGGCAGAGTAAGAAAAGTTACCAACGGCATTATTAATCGTTGGGCGGGAGTGTTGGATCCGAGCACGGGGTGTAATGTCTATGGTGGGGATCCGTGTGTTTCTCCAGGATCCACGACAAAAGCGCGTAACCTCCTTATGGAGAGTCCACCTGCTCCTGCTTTTTATGGGAGTGGTAGTGTGTTTTTAGGCGATAGTAATAACTGGGTCATGGTTGTTCCGCCAAACCAAATCGTAGCTTATTTGGTTGATGCGGGGCCTAACGGAGATGGTTCATCGAGGACAGGACAAGGTGGTTACAGTGGAGACGGTGGCCCGGCGCTTAAAGCAACGATTAACTTTCCCACTGGATTAGCTACAGATCCGTTGGGTAATCTTTACATTGTTGATACATTAAACTTCCGCATCCGCAAAGTGACGTTGCACTGATCTTTCCCCCCAAGCTTCGTTTCCAAGACTGCCCGCTTCTGGTTTAAACCGTCAGTGGCGGCTTAGACCCACAGGGTGCGATCGAACGTGCGATATTGGATAGCTTCACTCACGTGCTCGGGCGAAATATCGGTTTTACCATCGAGGTCGGCGATGGTGCGGGACACTTTCAAGATTCGATCGTAAGCGCGGGCGCTTAGGTGCAATTCGCTCATGGCCACGCGAATCAATTCCTGCGAGTCCTGGCTAAGTTTGCAATGCTGCTTCAGTTGACGCGTCGCCATGCGCGCGTTGCAGTTTACTTTTGCGCCCTCACGAAAACGCTCCTGCTGAAGTTGCCGCGCGCGGATAGTGCGCCCGCGGATCGCATCGGAACTTTCCTCGGGGCGTTCGCTGGCGACGTCGCGATATTCGACCGCGGGCACTTCAATGTGCAGGTCGATGCGGTCGAGCAACGGACCGGAAATGCGTTGCCGATATCGCTGCACCTGAAGTGGGCCGCAACGGCATTCGCGTTTCAAGTCCCCGAAATAGCCGCACGGACAGGGATTCATCGCGGCAACGAGCATGAACTCCGAGGGAAAAGTGACGCTGCCCGCCGCGCGCGACACCGTCACCTTTCCGTCTTCGAGCGGCTGGCGCATCACCTCTAAAGCCGATCTCTTAAATTCCGGTAACTCATCCAGAAAAAGCACACCATTGTGAGCAAGGCTTACTTCACCGGGATTTGGAAACGTTCCGCCGCCGAGCAAGCCAATATCGCTGATGGTGTGGTGCGGATCGCGGAATGGTCGAATCGAAACAAAAGATTTTTCGGAGTCGAGCAAGCCCGCAATGCTATGAATTTTCGTCGTCTCGATCGCTTCCTCGAGCGAGAGCGGCGGAATAATGGTCGGAATGCGTTTGGCCAGCATGGATTTGCCCGACCCAGGGGGACCAATCATCAACGCGTTATGACCGCCGGCGACCGCCACTTCAATCGCTCGCTTCACGTGCCCCTGCCCCTTTACGTCGCTGAAATCGACGTCGTAACTTTGATGCGCGGCGAAGAACTTGCTCAGATCGGCGCGTGTAGGCAGAAGCGCAATTTCACCGCGCAAAAAGGCGAACGTCTGTCGCAGATTTTGTACACCATAGATATCGATCTTATCGACCATCGCCGCTTCGAGTGCATTGGCTTCGGGAACAAAAAGCGCGCGCTTGCCTCGTCGGCGCGCTTCCAATGCAACTGGCAGCACGCCTTTTACAGCACGGACGGAGCCGTCCAGGGCTAGCTCGCCTACGAAGCTGAAATTTTCAAACGGCGAACTGTCGAGTTCTTCCGTGACAGCGATCATCCCGAGGGCGATTGGCAGGTCGAAGCTCGGTCCCTCTTTTTTAATGTCTGCGGGGGCCAGATTGATCGTGGTGCGACCGCGGGGCCAATAGTACCCGCTGTTTGCGATCGCAGTGGTGACGCGGTCCCGGCTTTCCTTCACTGCTGCGTCCGGCAACCCGACAATCACAATGTTCGGGTCGCCACCTGCGCCGTTCACTTCGATTTCTATTTCGTACGCCTCCACGCCGTAAACCGCCGCGGAATAAATTTTCGCCAGCATCCCAGCATCAGAGTCTCAGAAAACGAGACTGGCGAAAAGCGGCAAATACCCTCAGAGCGGTATGATTAAACACGCACGTTCGTTACAGTAATTTTACCAATGTGCGGCTGAGCAGCGAGCCCTGGCGAGGATGACTTAGCGCCAGGTGCGCCGCTTGTTCCAAACCTTCACCGAACCGGTCCGGTGCGAAATTTACCGCGATCTTGCAGCTGGCGTCTCCGAGGCTCTTTCGCTCGTCATCCCGTAACAAAGCCAGCCTTAACAGCAGCTCAGCGAGTTGCTGCTCATCAAATGGATCAAACGTAAACCCGTTGCCGTTTACGAGCTCCGGCACGCATCCGCAACGATCGGACACGATCACAGGCAGTCCCGATGCAACGGCTTCGTTCACAACCAGTCCCCATTGCTCAGTTGTGCTGGCGTGGACGAACGCCTTTGCAAGCGCGTAGTAGACCGGCAATTCGTCGTAACGTTTGAAGCCGGGGAGATGCACGTGGCGATGCAAGTTGAGAGTTGAGAGTTGAGTGTTGAGTGTTTCGCGCAGCGGACCGTCACCCAGGAGCACGAAATCCCATGGAGCATCCCCCCCACTGACCAGCGATCTCCGCCGATATTCCGCGTACGCGCTGATGAGGCCTGGGAGATTTTTCTTTTCGATGAAGCGCGCCGAAGCAAGAAAGTAATTCTCCGGTAGCCCGTACAGATTTCGAATTTCGAATGCAGCTTGCCCGCCGTAGCCTGGGCGAAGGCGGGAATTTCGGATTTGGCGAGCGCGTTCGCAGAAGTAATTGTTATCCACTACATCATAGCCAGTAAAAATCCGATCTACTGGCATTCCAAGCTCAACGAGATACTCAACGTGGCGCTTACCGCCTACGAGCGCGGCAGAGTAAAGATCGACGATCCGCCGCTTGATCATTTCTTTCCACCACGTCCGAGGCTCGTCCTGACGTGCGCTCTCAGACATCACGATCATCGGTATTGCGCGGCGCACACAGCAATCGGCAGTAATTAGCGATCCGAAATTATTCCAGCCGTTCACCGCGACGACGTCAGGGTTCGTCTGCTCCAACGCCGACCAAAACGCTTGCCGCAGATCGGATTTTTGCGGGTGATCGTCTGTTGCTTCCGAAAAAAGAGAAATTTTCTGATACCGCGCGGCCGAATCCGGTGCGCCCCACGGGTCAGATCCCTTAGCTGACCATTCAAAACCGATCACAGACAACTTGTCAGTCGCAGCATTCAGCCGCGCATGGTGATAGGGACCGATATGATGAAAAACAACTGCGACAGCAGGCTTGTGCTCCATTCCAAGGCGCAAATGTTAACTCCCCCAATCCACAGAACCAATCGAATGTTTTTGCCGAAAGCGTGGCAGCGGACAGGCCGCGTTCCGCGTGCCTTCCTCTTCAGTTCAGAGACCAGTCATGAAGCAACCGACGCGGCCACGACACTGGCGAATTTCGTGCTGCAGTTCTTACCAGGAAATCTGGAAGTCGGCTGGAAGAGGCACGTTTGCGCCTGCAACGCCGCCAACTCGATGTGTCGCTTCGTTTGACCCGATTTTTGCTGGCGGAGCCTCGATTGGCTGCTGGCCTTTGGATTTGAGCGATTCGTTCAGGGTGACGAGGTCCTGGGTGAGCAGTTGTTCGAATTCTTTCGTCACATCAACCAGCTCGCGTTTCAGCGCATCGATGTAAGCAATCTGATACGCGCCCGGTTTTCCTTCGTAACTGAGAATCGCTCCGTAAAGCTGGTCGGTGTGCTCGCGCAATCGTTCCTCGCCGGTAATCGCTCCGCCCTCAGTTGTCGCGACGATCTTCTTTCGCACCGCATCAACTTTCCCGTCGAAGTCGGAGATGTTTTTGCGAAGCGGATCGCCTTCTGGCAAAGCCGCGCCATTTTGGGCCAATGTCGTCCGCAACGCGAGAATCCGATCCATCAGCGCGGTTTCTTCGCCAAACAATGCGTGAACTTTCATCGCCGCGTCGAACTGCGCTTTGCGATCTGCTTCGCTAAATTTTGCACGCCGGTCGAGGCCGACCGTCAACTTCGTGTCTGAAACCTTGTCGCCCTTGGTAAGGCGAACAGTATATGCGCCGGGAACGAGACGCGGCCCGCGAATGCCGGAGACTGCGATCTGCGCGGCGGGTGGCACACGTGGTGGCTTTGCGCGCATCGTCCACGTCACTCGATTCAAGCCCGGGCGTTTGCTGGCCGGCAATTCATCAATGACGCGTCCGGAGGAATCCAAGACTTCCAGTTTCATTTTTCCAAACAGATGCCGCTGGCGCTGGTAGTAATTGATCACCGCAGCGTCAGGGGGATTGTCGCCGACGAAAACCGCGTCGCCATTGGCCCACCCGCCCTGGCCTTCAATCCGCTGTTGCACAGGGCGCGCTGAAACAAACGCCAGGTCCTGCTTCAACAAATCCGGCGTCAGAGCGCGCAACGGCGTGATGTCGTCGACGATCCAGATGCCGCGACCATGCGTCGCAAGCACGAGGTCATTGTCACGCGGGTGAACAGCGAGATCGCGAACGGCAACGGCCGGAAAATGGTTGCCTTTGAATTGCGCCCAGTTTTTTCCACCGTCGATTGAGACCCAAAGCCCAAACTCAGTCCCGAGAAAGAGGAGATCGGGTTTCACCAGATCTTCCTTGATTACGTGCGCGTATCCGCGAACGCCTTTGGCGTCCTGCGCGGTCGCGAGCGGCGACCACGTCTTGCCGTAATCCGTAGTCTTGAAAACATACGGCGCCATGTCGCCAAAGGTGTGCCGATCAAACGCGGCGTAAGCGGTGCCGGCGTTGAAGTTGCTGGCCTGGACCCAGTTTACCCAGGAATTTTTTGGCAAACCGGGCACGTTGCCGATGACATTTGTCCAAGTCTTACCACCGTCACGCGTGAGCTGGAGATTGCCGTCATCCGTGCCGACCCAAATCAGCCCTTTCTGTTTAGGCGATTCGCTGATCGAATAAATCGTGGTGTGCATTTCCGCCGACGAATTGTCTACCGTGACGCCGCCGGATTGTTCCTGCTTTTGCTTTTGCGGATCGTTGGTCGTCAGG
>Ga0065715_10089388_pt1 | contig 10629 bp, 7 predicted proteins | sample MisBulReplicate1_FD_59102 | JGI IMG/M metagenome (GOLD analysis project Ga0065715, IMG submission 59102) | Miscanthus rhizosphere microbial communities from Kellogg Biological Station, MSU, sample Bulk Soil Replicate 1 : eDNA_1 v2 (version 2) | ecosystem: Host-associated > Plants > Roots >...
GCGAAGAGCGGTTTCTCACTCTTCCACAACGATTGGTGACAGTGCATTCCCGAACCGTTATCGCCGTACAACGGCTTCGGCATAAACGTCGCAGTTTTTCCAAACTGGTGTGCAGTATTGCGAACTACGTATTTGAATATCTGAAGATTGTCAGCCGTTCCCAGCAAAGTGGCATAACGAAAATCGATCTCACACTGTCCGGCAGTGGCAACTTCGTGGTGGTGGCATTCGACCGTTACGCCACACTTGCCCAGAGTCAGCGAGATTTCGGAGCGCAGGTCAATAAGCGAGTCAATCGGAGCGCAGGGAACGTAGCCTTCCTTCGGGCGAATGCGATAGCCTAGATTCGATCCGGAAAACTCGTTCGCCTCGCGGCCGCTGTTCCAGTGACCTTCGTCGGAATCGATGGCGAAGCCCGCTGAATTCTGTTCGTTATGAAACTTGACTGAATCGAACACGAAAAACTCGGCTTCGGGACCGAAGTAAGCAGTGTCGGCGAGCCCGGTGAACTTGAGATAACTCTCGGCGCGCTGTGCAACGGAACGCGGATCGAAGGCGTAACCTTCTTTGGTGATCGGATCGACGGCGCTGCCGATCAAACAGAGTGTCGGCTGTTCCGCAAACGGATCCATCCAGAAGCGGGTGGCGTCCGGAACAAGCAGCATGTCTGACTCGTGAATCGCAGCCCAGCCGCGAATCGACGAGGCGTCAAAGCCGAAGCCATCTTCAAACTGATCTTCCCCGAGTTCAGCAATCGGGAAGGTAAGGTGTTGCCAGGAGCCGGGCAAATCCGTGAAACGAACAGAAACAAATTTGGCGCCCTGATCGGTAGCATATTTCAAGACAGTCTTAGGGTTCATTTGATCTCCTGCAAGATTAAGGGAGTGTTGGGGGTGCTCTTCGCCCCGGCGCGGTCTTTGGTGCGAAGTATTTTGGCGTGCTTAACGACTCTAGGAAAACAGTCGTGCGGCATTGAAGGCGTACGCGTAAAAAGTTGTGATTATAGTTAGCGATGGGATAATGTCAAGTCAAGGGCGCAAAACGCGACAATTTTGTCGGACACTCCCGGTGATGGATGGAAACCACTAGTCTTATTGCAGAACTTTTCGAGTTGCACGGCCTAAAATGTGTCATACACAACGACTGGATCTTACCGAACGAGCAACTTCCCGCGGTGCGCGCGACCTGGTTCCCAAGCGAATTGAGCGGCGTTCTCAGCGTGGAAGTTTTCGTGCGCGAGGGGATTCTCATTGAAGAGTGCTTTGCGGGTATGGCAGAAGGCGAGAGTGGCCTGAAGGACGGCTTATTCAACTTCACAGTCAATTCGTTTCACGTGATGCTGGCAGCGCTTTTTGGAAAGAATGACCCCGAGCAGGTCACAACCGAGAATTGGCAAATCAACGAGAAAAGCTACACTGCATACATCGGGAACTTCGGCACGAGGACTACTGAAGGGGTGACAGCATCGGTACCGGACGGCTTGTTCGACGCCATTGAGACCACTATCCAGCGTGAGCCCCTCACAAACGACATCCACTGGTTCCGCCTATTCTTCTGTAATCTCGCCAATGAATTCACATTTGAGGCTCTCAAGGACAACGAAGTCTGGGAAGAGGGAGCACGATGCTTGGAAGCTGTGGATTGGCGGCGAGATGACGGCTATTACAGCGTCCGGCTGTTCCTGGTCCTTTGCGCCTCAGTCTAGTCAAACCGGGCCGAAAACTTCCCTGTTTCCCGCTAGATCCGCACTTTTACTGGTCCTAAATGAAACAAAAAAGTTATAGACCGCCAGGGCCATTTTCTGTTACATTTTGCGACTAAAGCGTTCCACCCAAACAACAAACTCCGCAACTCGATTCGGAAAATGTACATCTGTGTTTCAGCTAAAGGCATTCATATCGTGCACGCTTTATTTCTAAGGCAGGAGACCGCCAATTGACCACGGCAATCGAGCAAACGCTCGAAACTTATGGAATTGAAAACTGGGGAGCTGGCTACTTTGATGTTAACCGCAAGGGAAACCTTGTCGTTCGCCCCGTCGAGGGAGATCCACGTTCGGCGGACCTCAAAGAGATTATCGACGACCTCGCCAAACGTGGGATCACCACGCCCGTGCTGCTGCGCTTTCCGCAGCTCGTCGCAGCTCAAGTAAGAAAACTTCAGCGCGCGTTTAGCCGCTCTATTCGCGAGTTTGAATACCAGGGCGCGCACATGTGTGTTTACCCGATGAAGGTGAACCAGCAACGTCCCGTCGTCGAAGAATACCTGCGCGAAGGTTCTCGCTACGATTTCGGACTCGAAGCGGGTTCGAAAGCGGAGCTCTACGCCGCTCTCGCGCTCGAACAACCAGGCGACAGCCTGCTCATCCTCAACGGTTTTAAGGATGAGGAGTTCATCGAACTGGCGTTTGCGGGCGCGAAGGTCGGAAAGAAGGTCGTGATCGTGATCGAGAAGCTGAACGAGCTCGATCACGTTCTCAACGTCGTCGAGCGTCATGAAGGCGCGCTGCCCATGCTCGGTATGCGCGTAAAGCTCTACTCGAAAGGCTCTGGTCGCTGGGAAAAGTCGGGTGGTGAGGCCGCGAAGTTTGGCCTGACTACTACTGAGCTTCTGGAAGTGATCCGGCGTCTCGAGGAAGCCGATCGCATGGACATGCTCAAGCTGCTCCACTTCCATATCGGCTCACAGCTCACCGACATCAAGCGCATCAAGAATGCGATGAAGGAAGCTGCGCGCGTGTACGCGAAGGTCTACCAGTTGAAAGTGCCGATCGAGCTGCTGGACGTTGGCGGCGGAATGGCTGTCGATTACGACGGTTCGAAGACTGCATTCGACTCTTCAGCAAACTACACGGCGCAGGAGTTTGCGAACGACGTCATCTACACGATCAAACAGGTGTGCGATGACGAGAACGTGCCGCACCCGACAATCATTCAGGAGTCGGGACGCTTTCTCGCTGCTTATCACGCGATTCTCGTCACCAACGTTCTCGACGAGATTGAGACCGTTGTTGAAGACATCACTCCGATCGCGATCGACGAAGACGATCCACAGGTCGTGATCGAGCTCGGTGATTTGCGTGAATCGATCACGGTGAAGAACTATCGCGAGTACTATCACGACGCACTCGAACATCGCGAAGAGCTGTTTACGTTATTCAATCTCGGCCTGATCTCGTTGGAAGATCGCGCGAAAGGCGAGGTGCTTTTCTGGGACGTCTGCGAGCGCGCCGACAAATACGCACAACAGGCGAAATACGTGTCGGAAGAATTTGGTGAATTGCGCCGTTTGCTCTGCGCAAAGTACCTGACGAACTTCTCTGTGTTTCGTTCGGTGCCCGATCACTGGGCGCTCGATCAACTGTTTCCGATTGTTCCGATTCACCATCTGAACAAACCGCCGACCGAGTACACGACGCTGTGTGACATCACCTGCGACTCCGACGGCATCGTCGATAAGTTTGTGGATCTGCACGACGTCAAACAGGTGCTGGAACTTCACACTATCAGTCCCGATGAGCCGTACTATCTGGCGTTCATGCTCGTCGGCGCATACCAGGAAGTGATGGGAAACAATCACAACCTCTTCGGCGCGCCACACGAAGCACACATTCACATCGACGAAGAAGGTTTTCTGATCAAGAAGGTGGTCAGAGGCACGACTGTCGGCGCCGCTGCGGAACGTGCTCGCTACGAGCGCAGTTACCTGCACGACGGTTTTCGTCGTTTGATAAACCGGCGCGTCAAAGATGGGGAGCTGAGCGAGGCCGACGGAGCCGAGTTGGCCCAATTTTACGAGTCACGTTACGACGCGTACACCTATCTCGCAGTGAACGGAGTCAAGCCTCGTTCGCGGCGACGGACTGATTATTGATATTGCCGATTGCCGATTGCCAATTGCCGATTTGAAAGAAGTTGCCGATCGTCAGTTGCTTAAATCGGCAATCGCCAATCGACAATTGACAATAAGGAAGGGTTGACAAACCTGCATGGTCACTCAACGAAAACCAAAAGCATCGAAGTACCTGACCACCCCCACACGGCCCGTACAAGTGGACCGCGATCGTTCCGTGGCAGGACTGCTTGAGAAGATGGAAGGGACAGGCTTTGGAGGCCGGCAACTCGCCGAAGCACATCGCATCTGGCTCGACATGCTCGGCGATAACACGACCATCATGGTCGCCGCTTCCGGAGCGCTGATCCCCGCGGGCATGCGTCGTTTGCTCGCCTACGTGATCAAAAACCGCTTCGTTGACGTGCTGGTCCTTTCGGGTTCCCTGCTCTTCCACGATCTACACGAAACACTCGGGCGCTATCACTTTCAGGCTCATCCCAGCATGACCGATGCTGAGCTGGAGTCGGCACAGATCAGTCGTATGTGGGATCTACTCGCAAGTGACGAAGAGTACCGTGAGGCAAAAGAATGGATTGGCGGCTTCACGAATCAGCTCGATCAAACACGTCCGTACTCGCCACGCGAGTTTTTGCATTTATTGGGCCGAGAGCTGGCCGAGATTGCTTCGGAAGATGGTGTGCTTACTTCTGCTTACAAGGCGCGGGTGCCGATCTTTTGTCCGGCGATTGTTGATAGTGGTCTCGCAGTCGGTATCGCTGGAGCGCGTTTTGAAAAGAAGAACAATTTCATGTTCGATCTGATTCAGGACGTGCTCGACATGATGAATGTGATGGCGAATGCGCGTGTCTCGGGAATCCTGAATCTCGGTGGCGGGACCCCCAAGAGTTTTATTCAACAAGCTGCACTCTCGTCGTTCATGCAGAAGGAACATCATCACGGGCACAAGTATGCGATTCAGATCTCGACTGACGCTCCACATCCCGGTGGCAGATCGAATGCCGTGTCGTTTGATGAAGGATTGATTTACGGAAAACTCGCGCGCGGCGCGCATACCGCTTATGTTCCCTGCGACGCGACGATCGCATTGCCAATCCTGATCACATCGCTCTCGCAAACCGCGGCGAAATACATGAAGGGGCGAAAGAAACCCAACTTCACCTTCGGGCGCGACCTGATCGTCGAGGCCCCTTAAAGTCATCCACAGATTACGCGATTACACAGAGATTTCTTTCTGTGAAATCTGTGTAATTCGTGGATGGTTTGTTCTTCGCACGAGGTTGCGCTGCGCGTACATCGCTTTGTCGGCTTGTTCGATTGCCTGACCCAGGTCGGTAAGAGATGTAAATCCCGTTACACCAAAAGAAACCGTCACGTTGACTGGAAGCCCAATCCAGCGCTCCGAATTCTCAGCCAGGATCTTATTCAGCTTTTCAATACGCCGGCTTGCTTCGGGTTGTGGCAGCTTAAACATCAGCACCAGAAACTCGTCGCCGCCCCAACGGAATAGCATGTCGTCTGCGCGCACCAGCGAACGCATCGCTCGCGCAACCGCACGTATCGCTTTGTCTCCTACCGTATGGCCGAACGTGTCGTTGATGGGTTTCAGATTGTCGATGTCGAGCACGGCCACGCTGCCTGAGGTCACGGCATCCGTGTGTCCCGCTTCCGGCCGGCGCAAGAGAGAATGAAAGGCGTGACGATTCAGGGCCTCGGTTAAAGGATCCATCTGGACCAGCAGCTCGAGTTGATCGCGAGCCTGCGTCAGCTTTCGATTCGCCGACTCCACTTCGCTACGAACACTTTCCATCAGAACCATCACGGTGCCAAAGCCGAGCAGTATTTCAAACAGCAGATCAAAGACGGATGTGTAGTGGAGAAAACTCTCCGGCACCGTGAAGCCCCAGAGTCCTTTGCGTGCTCCGAACGCAGGCACGTAGACCAGAAAGCTGATTCCCAACAGCAGCAACGCGGTCGACATCACGCGAATACCGGTTCCCGTTGCTTCAGAACGCGGTCCTCTGCTCAGGGCAACGAACGAAATCATGAACAACACGGCCACTACGGGGGCGTGGATCATGAACACATCGTTGAAGTCGCGGGAAGCGTATGGCAGTGCGAGGGAAACGATTAAGGCTGGAATCAGGAAGTAGTAATGTTTTTTGGAAAGGGTTGCGCCTGTTGTCTGGGCGCGACAACCCGCGACGAACAGCAGTCCGAACACGTACTCGCCAAAGAAGTAACCCGAGTAGAGGAGTGACTGCTGCGAATCGAGCTGGAACCCGACAAAGAGACTGATGAGTGAGAGGGAGAGGCCTGCCCACGATGCAGTCCAGTAGTTAAGAGCATTGCTCTTAATCGAAGACCGCATGAAGATTGACAGTAGCGTGATTAGGAGGACACCTACGCACTGAATGGCCAAACCAACATTCGAATCCATAAAAGAACCGGGACCTCGTTAGGAGGACGAGTTTGAACAGGAAAGCTTCTGAGCGGAAGGCCTGGGGCTAAAGATGGGGCGAAAAACCCCATCGATTTGGATTCTAGCCGAGGACGGTCTCTGAAGCCAAGATATTTTTTAAACGCGGATTAACGCGGATCTTAAGACGATTTAGGTTAGCCACTGCAGCACGTCCTCTTCGTTCGGGCTGCGGGTGCCGCCGACCACGTGGATAAAGTACTCCTCGAGTGAGACGGGGCCCTGACCGTCGCCTTCGACACGAATTCCCTTCCGAAGCTCATCCAGTGATCCGGATGCGAGTAACTTTCCCTGCGCGATGATGGCGATGTCGGTGCAGAGGCGTTCCACGATCTCGAGCACGTGTGAGGTGAGAAACACCGTCAGTCCCCGCGTCGTCAGTCGCGACAACAGATCCTTCAGCGTTCGTGATGCAATCGCGTCGACACCTTCGAAAGGTTCGTCGAGAAACAGTATCTCCGGGCGGTGAATCAACGCGCACGCGAGTGAGAGCTTTTTCTTCATCCCGTGCGAGTACTCGATGATCAGCTTGCCGGGCTCGTCCTGCAGATCCATCAACCCGAGTAGCTCCTTCGAACGGTGGGCAATCTCCTGTGTGCGCAACCCGTACATCCGCCCGGTGAACGACAGCATCTCCGCGCCTGTTAACCGCTCAAACAGATTGAGGTCTTCAGGCACGACGCCGATGCGCCGCTTCACTTCCATCGGCGATGTTGTGATGTCGAGACCGAGAACCCTTAACGAGCCCGCGGACGGCGCCAGCAGACCGGTGAGCATCTTGATGGTTGTCGATTTTCCCGCGCCGTTCGGACCGAGAAATCCGAAGAAACTGCCGCGATTCACGCGCAGGTTTATGTGATCTACTGCGACAAAATCCGCGAATTGTTTGACCAGTTGAAAGGTTTCGACGGCCGGCGCTGCTTCTGACATCAGCGACAGATTAACGCGGATTCAGAACGGATGGCTAATGTCGCAGGTAAGTCCGCGCCTCGTCAGCGCGAATATAAGGAGGCAGTTGCTGGTGCGTGCTCATCAGAAAGGCATTGGAGCTCCCTTGTAGTGCATTGCCGTGAGTGGCAGCGAGACGAACGAACCGTCCGAAGGGTGACCAGCCGTAGTAGTAACCGTCGTGCAGACTAAGCAAAATGTCGGCAGTGTGTTGCACGCGTGGAGTGAAAAGCGACTTGTAGATGTTCGCGACTGCATTCGGGTAACGATGCGCAGCAGTTCGTTTGAACCACTCTGCATCAGTCGCGAAGGTGTTGGAAAAGGAACCGAGTTCAAGCGGATCACCGCTCACCACCGAGTATCGATAACTGTCCACAGCCGCATCGTATTCAATCCGTGCTCGCCCACGTGCGCTTTCCACAACGACTTCTGCTCGTTCCTTGTACACCGCGAAATCGATGCCAGTCACTTCCACACTCGCAGTCGCGATTTCAGGAATACGTTGTTCGTCCTCGCAATAAATCGCGGCATAACTGCAAAGCCCAAACGCCGGAATCACCACCTTAAAACCTCGCCGCTGCAGAGTTGATGCAAGATCGACACGCCGGTTCTCTTCGAGATTCATGCCATGATCCGAGAACATCACGATCTCGGTCTCGTTACCACAAAACGCGCGAATCTCCTTCAAAATCTTGTCGAGTGATTCGAGTGCGACCGCGAGTCGATCCGGTCCCTGAGCGTGCAGCAATCCATCGGTAGCTTTCAGAAACGCAAAATAGTCGCGCGTTTGCGGCGCCGCCTTGAATCGCTCGCGAAACCGTTGCATGTCGGCACGCCAAACTTTCTCAGGCGCGACGTAGATCAAAAACTCGAACGGCAGCGGCTCCTGATAATCGAGATCGTCCATATATGACGATGGAATTTTATCCGGCGTGCGACGGCCAATGTACTTTCTGATTCCACCGCGTAACTCACGCGCCGATCGATCGAAATAGAGACTCTCGTAACCGGCAGGTGGCGACGCGCCGAGCATCGCAGACAGCGCGACATTCGTCATCGTTGGAAATGGGGAAAGCAGACGCGCGGGTGGTCCAAAACTATCGAACAAGCCACGATTTCTTGCCTGCTCGATCAGCGCGTGCGGAACTCCATCAAGACAAAGCAGCAAACGTCGCGGACGTGATTGGCTACTCATTTTATAATCCTGCCTTTTTCCGCATTCATCTGTGGCTACTGCTCGACGTCGAGTTTAGAAACCTCGGTCTTGTACGCCTGTCGCAATCCCCTCTTCGCTTCGTCGTGCGCGTCGTAAACATTCGGCCGCGCCAGCACCTCTTTGTACTGCGCCAACGCTTCGTCGCGCTTACCCGCGACGTCGTAAGATCGCGCGGCATACAGATGCGCCATCGTGACCAAACCGGCCTCCGCGCGATCGACCTTCGTCGCCGCGAGAAACTCCTTTGCCGCACGATCGTTATAACCCGCCATCAACAACGCTTCACCGTACTTGAAGTGGATCAGATCGAGCGCACGCAGTGCGCTGTCGCGCACGTTTCGATCGCGCAAGACTTCGTCAAACGTAGCGAATGCTTCCTTCTCCGCCTGAACCGCGCCGGGCAAATCCTTTTCTTTTCGTTTGACACCGGCGAGCGCAACAAGCGCATCGGCAGTCTCGAGCTTCAGCAGGTAGTTGCCCGGATACTTCGCACTCAACTCGCGCGTAAGTTTAACTACATCGGCAAAACGCTTTTCACGCGTGTAGAGCAACACCAAAACAGTCTTCGCGTCGTCCTGCGACCAGCGACCTTCTTTCGCGACCTGTTCGAGCAACTGGAGTCCACGCCTCTTCGAGCCGCGATAGCCAGTTGCACCGGCAAGGATCTTCACCGGCAACGGCAGTGAACCCACCACATACTCGTAAAGACCGATCGTGATTTGTGCGTCGACGTATTTCGGATCGAGCTTCAACACTTCGCGATGATGCTCGACGGCGTCGTTACCGTCGCGCAGTGCCGCGAAATGCCGTCGCTCGACTGCTTCTTCAAACGACGCCTTCAATCCTTCAGTGTTGGCGAGGAAATCGAGTGCCTCGATATTCTTCGGCTCTTGTTTGAGTTTTGCTTCGGCGAGCAGTTTCGCCTGGCGGGTGAGATTGCGAAACTCCGTCACGATCTTCGGATCGACTTTATCGTCTCCGTTTGTGTAGAACGACTCTTTGCTGTACAGCGAAACTTGCAAACGTCGCGTCTCATAGAGAGTCTTGATCCAGACGCGCGCCGCAAGCAGTTGATAACCTCCGGGATGATTTGGAAAGAGTTGAACGATCTCTTTGAAGTCGCGTTGTGCTTTGTCGTAGTCGATGTTGTAAAGAGCATCGAGCCCGCTGCGCCGCAATTCTTCGAACCGCGCGCGTTCTGCATCCGTTAGCCATGGGGATGAAGGCTGCTGCGCAGTCGCACCAAACGCCGCCGCCAGCAACAAAATCAAAACACCAACAAACTTCATTAGCTCCCTCCAACCAAATCCGTAATGAAATCCGCGTCAATCCGCGTTACTGAACGACTCGATGTACTTCACACCCGATCCGGTGTTGAACAGCACCACGCGCTCGCCGCGTCTCACTTCACCCGATTCCACTAACGCCCGCAAAGCCGGCAAACACGCTGCTCCTTCGGGTGCGCATAAGATCCCTTCGGCCGCGCCGATCTCTTTAGTTGCTGCAATGAGCTCTTCATCAGTCACCGAAACCGCAGTTCCACCCGAATTACGTAACGCGTCGAGAATTAAGAAATCACCGATTGCTTTCGGCACGCGCAGTCCTGAAGCAGTGGTCGCCGCATTCGGAAACTCGTCTGCGAAGCGCTGCCCTTCTTCAAAGGCACGGACGATGGGTGCACAACCTTCAGCCTGCACCGTCACCATTCGTGGTCGCCTGCTGTCAATCCAGCCCATGCGTTCCATCTCGTCGAACGCTTTCCACATTCCGATCAAGCCCGTTCCCCCCCCGGTGGGATAAATGATCACGTCGGGTAAATTCCAGTTCAGTTGCTCCGCAACTTCGTATCCGAGCGTCTTCTTTCCTTCGACTCGATAAGGTTCTTTCAACGTCGAGACGTCGAACCAGCCCGCTTTTTCTTTTCGCCTGCCAATTTCCGCGCCACAGTCAGTGATCAGACCATCCATCAACGTGACATGAGCGCCGGTTTGTTCACACTCGACAATGTTCGCCCGCGGCGTGTCGCGCGGCATAAAGATGTACGACTTCAGCCCCGCCCGCGAGGCGTAGGCCGCCAAAGCGCCGCCGGCATTTCCGGCCGATGGGACCGCGAGCTTTGTGGCTCCCAGCTCTT
>Ga0065715_10089392_pt1 | contig 10611 bp, 9 predicted proteins | sample MisBulReplicate1_FD_59102 | JGI IMG/M metagenome (GOLD analysis project Ga0065715, IMG submission 59102) | Miscanthus rhizosphere microbial communities from Kellogg Biological Station, MSU, sample Bulk Soil Replicate 1 : eDNA_1 v2 (version 2) | ecosystem: Host-associated > Plants > Roots >...
AAATCCTGATAGATGATGAGGCAAGTTTCCCCGATAAGCTCCCAGGTGATTTTGACTTCGTTCACTACAAACAAGAACTTGATGCCTCTCGGCGCGGGGCAAACGGATAATCCGCGTCTTGAGACAATTTATCTCTGTCGATTCAAATATAAAATAGCGACAATGCCAAATCTTATTTGTAGATATTGCAAAACACCTAGTTACGTTGCTGGGGATGGAGAGGCTTATTTGCATAAAGACGGATCCACCAAGTGCGTTAAGCCACAGGTCGAGGGCCTGAAGAATCTGGCAACGCCGATTGATGAGAACGTGACTTATCCAGCCTATCGGGCCGATCTAATTTCCGAGATGACGAACCACACTCAAGGCTACCCAGATAAATCCGACAAAGTGCTTGAGATGATATTAGCTGACAGTCGACACTTCGCAGATGCCAACGACTTGAACTTCGATGAGCATGAGCGTCGTTCGTATGAGCTCTATCTTGAAGATCAGAAAGATACCGATGACGCAGCGGCAAATAAAAAAATTGATTTTTCAAGCCCCGCTTTTTAATCGCAATGCCGCCGAAGAATCTACCAAAGAAACTCAAACGAATCAGACTTAAGCGGCCCTGAGCCAGACAGCGCCAATTAGGGTGATAATTTAGTTGACTGACCGGCTACTTGGCGCGAGGAAGTCTTGAAAGACTCTCAAGGCTTCTTAAATTTCAACGGCGGCGGTGTTGGAATGGAGCGACTCATCTTGGTCGCTTTCTCGGAACATGCTTTCTCTGCGCGTTCGGCAAAGTTTTGTAGTCGGGCCTTCATTTCTTTAAGCGCAGTCCAGTCCTCATCTGGCAGGCTCCGATAGACCGCTATCTTGTCCAGCGCGTCCCGCATTTCACCGAGGCCATGATCCGTATTCATAAAACCCGGACGCGCTGGTAGCTCATCGTCAATCAAGTTTTCAACTCTGGTATATCCGAATCGCGCGTAGTGCAAGAGAATCGGCAACGGCGGGACCGTACTGCCTGCTTCGTAACTATCTATGTCCTCTCCTGACACATCCAAGTGGCCCGCCATGACCTCGCGTGTATGGGAAAAGTGCTCGCGAATCTGTCTGAGTTTTTCCGCGAGTCTCTTAGGTTGTTCTGAGGACATTTGCCACACTCCAAATATTTATCACTTTCACCTCACACCACGCCGAAAACTGCGTCATTATAATTGAGATGACTACCTCTATCCTAAAATTCTCGACTTCTACTTCTGACCAAAAAGAACAGCTAGTTGGCGACAAGGTTTGGTGCCCGCATTGTCAGGAATACATCAACATGGTGAGAGCGACAATTGCCGCCAAAGTAGTCGATGTTGATCGTCGCACCATTTACAACTACACCAAACAGGACAAAGTTTTTTCGGTCAAGTTGCTTATTACAATCATGATCGAAATAGACGACTTACAAATTGAACAGGATGAACGCGGGTTTCTTAATCAGTGAGCAGAGGCGTTACGAATATCAATCGGATTTTTGCATCTTTTGCACAGTTAGAGGCTTGTTGCTGCTCAGAATGGAGTCCTTGGCCATCTTAACCCATGTGACTAACAAGTTGTGTAAGTGAGTCTTTAAGGGAGGCTGCGATCAGATCGAACCGATGAATAAGGGTTTTGCAGACCTCTCAGAGAATGTGTTACTAAGTACCATCCAGTGTCATACAAGCATAAATACAGGCTCTTAATAGTGATGCTCGTCTCAGTGATACTCAGTAGAACTTCGTGGTAGCCACAAAAATGACCACACCGACTCTCACAGAAATTATGCGGAGATTCTCAGTAAGTCGGCAGCGCGGTAAAATCGACAGCCAATCACTGATTTTCTTTTTTAGTAGCGAAACCTACGAAAGCCAGGTATCCGCATCGCCGGCATAGCATACTTCACTGTTCTTTCACTGTTTTCAGACAATAGCCGATTGATCTAAGTGCCGCATCAAATATTGACTTTTCGTTGAGAACAGGAATAACCTCTCGGCGTTTAGTTGAAGGCTGGCCGGAATCCCTCTGTTTCCTCGAATACTCGTTAGTCAGCCTCTTCCATTTTCTCGGGTCATCGTGCCAAATGTTGAGGTTTGAACTCGCGAGCAGTTTTAGCATTTTGGTGCACAAGGCGACCGCGAGATCGTCACTAATAACTTAGGTCAAACCAGTATGAACCCCCAAAGCCAACAGACACAAACCTCTATGCCGAAGCCCGAATCAGATCTCCGCCTCGCGAAGCAAAAGACGCTGTACATCAATCCGCCAGTGTTACTTAGATGGCAGCCGAGAGATAAGAGAAACCAAGTAATTTTTCTCGATCTCGAGCCCGATTATATCGACGAAAAGACGCTGCGCATTGATCTTAATGTTGTGTTTAGGCCGATCGTTATAAGGCGTGGCAAGGTACAAAGAAGAGATTATTACGTCGGGAGCACCGGAGCGCGAGTCATTTTTGATGCGTTCCTGGGTAAGGTAAGAAAATATACTCCTGGTGCGCCATTGAAAGTAGACTACGAGAATAGCTACCGCCGTGGTCAAAACGTAACCGTAAAGCTCGCTCCTCATATCGACGGTGGTGATGTAAAAGCTGACCTGGGTGAAATCGCTTTCACCAAAGACAGTGAGCGGTCATTCACTACACGTTTCTCAGGAACGGAACGATTGCTTTCAGATGTCTTTTATGGAAACGGTGTTGAGTGGGAACTAAAATTGCCCGAGGGACAGGTTTTAAGAGATTATCTTCTTGGCAATCTATTTTTATATGTTGAGAGCTCATGGGATGTGGCAGCACGGGAAGGAGTGATTGAGGTTAGACCATCAGACATTTTATTTTTTGATTCCGAACGTCGCGTTATTGCGTCTGGACTTAAGGCTGTTGTAATGCTGTTTGTACTTTGGAGGCGAGGAATCGAAATTAAACACGATAGCATTATTGTAAGATTCAAGGAGGTTTAATGACAGAGAAATATATTGAGATAGACGATTCAACCTCCTTTCTTCTGGATGCGATCGCAAGTGCGGAGGATGACGCGGTTTTGCTTGCAACACTCGCAGAAATTGATCCTGACGAATTTCGTCAATTCATGACTGAGAGTGGTGAACGCACTCGAGATGCCGCGCGACTCTTAAAAGCCGCGGAGTTGTTGCAAGCACGAGCAAAAGAACAGGAGATGCAATATCGGAAAGATAGCGGTGACAGCATCTCAAACAAACTAACTTATTTGCTTATCGGCGGCGGTATCGGAAGCATCCTCGCGCTGCTTTTTGCGCCCAAATCGGGCCAGGAACTGCGCGCCGAAATCGCTGATGCGACCCGACAGGGTATCGATCGCTCGCGCGAGGCAGCGCAACAGTTGGGTGACCGTGCCGGTGAATACTATGGAGCAACGCGCAGCCGTGCCGCCGAGGTGTATTCGCAAGCATCGGAGAGAGTTTCCGAAGTGGCGCAAAGCGCACGCGATGCGGCGTCACGTCAAACCGGAACCCTGACCTCGGCTATCGACGCCGGCAAGAAGGCTTATCAGAACGAAAAACGTAAGACTGAAATGTCGGGCCACATCGAAGCGCCACCTAAATTTGAGGAACGGCCCAACTAGCGCGCGATTAAGTCGTGACGCCCTCACCGCGCTCCGTTTGATGTTCCTCGAAAGACTACGTACCTCCGAGTACCATACAAAGCGCCTCTGAGCCGAGTTCATTAATCGCCGCTAACCGGAGTTCCCTTACCTGTAACGCAACGCGTTGTGTATCATACCGACGCGCACAAAGCACCTTCGAGAATCAACTTCCGATCGTAACGTTTCATCTTGCCTCAGAAGGGGCCGAACAAATGACAACCAGTAATCAACAGACTAGTATCGACACACGGCAATTTCTGAATAATTGGGATCCTCTTGAAAGCAATCTCGCAACTGAACTAGTAAGCGCTACGATAAAGCGTCAAATCAAAAACATCTTGAAATCATACACCGGATGGTACGATCCTTTTTCTGAGTTGATCCAAAACGCTTTGGATGCTGTTGAGACACGAAAACAGAAAACAAAAGGCGACTACGACCCGAGGATCTGGATACGAATTGACCTTCAAAAAAACCAGCTATCAGTAACAGATAATGGAATTGGTTTCGCCGAAGATCAATTCAAGAGTTTTTTAGCGCCTAATGTGTCTTTCAAGAAGAACAACACTAGAGGGAACAAAGGCGTGGGAGCGACATACTTAGCGTATGGGTTCAATCAGGTCCAAATTGGCACCAAAACACCTCAATTCGAATTCATTGGCTCAATGAAAAATGGCCGGGAGTGGGTCGAGGATGAGACAGGAACTGAGATCCGACCGAAGATCATCAAAGACAAAGATGCGTTTCACGCGGCGTTTAAAGTTATCGATCAGGGCTCCACGTTCACGTTAGGATTTGATGGCCGATATGTACGACCCAAGAAACTCACCTGGCTGTTGGCCACGAATGCCAACCAATGGAGTGCGATACTTAGAATTAAGAGTCCTTTGGGCGGAATTTATTTCGGTGGTTCGCCGTGTGTCCTCAAGGCTTGCGAATTGGAAGTGATAGATGAGGAGGGGCGATTAACCTCGAAGTCCATAACCGCTCCTGAGTATTTGTATCCTCACACGGTAATTCCCGCATGTAAGTCACTCGACGAAATACAAAAGAAACAAAGTGAACTAATCTCGAGTGGAAAGAATGCTGCAAAACTTCCAGATAGCTTTTACAAGTTGAACGGACTTTACAAGACATGGGAAACTTCGGCGTTTTCTCCCACCGGCATATTCAAAGGGCTTCACGAAAACGACTTTGAACTATTAACTCAATACAAAGTGTCTTGCTATGGCTTCTTCTGTTATTCAACAGATATCTGGGATTCATATAACGACAATGTTCTAAAGATACGCAAAGGCGAGCGCATTCTCCGCGGTGGTCTACAACTCGCGACAAATACAATGCCGCAAGGCGATCTCCTGCTAATACCACTGACCCGAAATATCGGTTATCAGAACGTGACGCACGTGGTGGTGCATTTCGTAGGAGCTGAGCCGGATTTAGGTCGAAAAGGGTTTCAGCCCGAACTCGAAGAACTCGCGAAAAAGATCTCAACGATCGTGGTAGCTGCGTTTCTCGGTTGGCGCCATCATCTTAAACAGGAGACTGGCGCCCCTCCTGACATTGTTGAAAGAAAAAACATCCACGACTGGATTGTTGAACAGGAGGTGCATGAGAAGAACCAACCTCTGGTAATCACTCGGAGCGACGTATTTCTTCCCACAATGGAACCGTCAATAACTTCAAAACCTTTGAATGAGCAAGACGTTATTGCGCTCTTCAATCAGTTACTCGCCGGAGGCGTAATCAGAGGAGTTCGATTGATGGCGGCGAGTCAGTATAAGCAGTACGACAGTGTGGCGCGTTTGATACTGAAGCCACCGCTAGAAAACCATAAGTTCGACGTAGCAAAAAATCCTTTAGGAGTTGTTGGCGAGGACATAAAGGAATTTCTCTCAGAACCCCGAATCTTGGAATACAAATATTCTTTCGATGCTCTCATTGAAGAGTTCGAAAAAGGAGAGAAGACTGAGAAGGACATACAACTGGTCGTTGCCTGGGAAATGGGAGCAAAGTGGGCCACTCGGTACTCAATTACCCCACTTCTCCACGAGTCTAATGTTCACCACCGTTATTTTCACGGAGCGACGCATGTAGTCAAGAACTACGCAACTGGTGAACAGGTATTTCCGATCATAATTCTCTCAGAGCTGATCGAGTACATTAATGATCCATCCGCCGTCCAGGAATATCAGGAAAAGACCTATATCCCGTAACGCTGCCGGCGTTCTCGTTTCATAGACGGCACTGAGGCAAGCCGCTATTCTGCCCCAAAAATCAGGTTACGTTTTGCGCTCGGAACCATTACTAGTGCAAGAATCTATCTCACGTCCAGAAAGGTTTGCACTAAGATGGCATCGACTTATCGGAAAAAGAAAGGCCATGACACTTGGCACTTCTGTTCGAACTGTTCTAACTGGCCGACTTCAGACTATGACTCGAAAACGGATAAGCCGACTTCAGGCGAGTTCTGTAATGAGTGCTTAGCCAAGAAAAAGGCTGACAACTGTAGCTAGGCCGCACGGCTAGCGATCTGAAACTTGAAAGTGACCTTGTGTCCGGCGAAGTAAAGCACGCGAAGATTGCGGCTGTAATCTATGCCCCGCTTCGCGGCGAAACCGTCAAAGCATTTTAGGCAAACGACTCGCTTGGACAGGCGCTTAGGAACCACCTAAACCAAACGGAGTCTGAGACGTGGAAGTTAAACCCGTCTCGGACTCCGCATTTTTGCAGCTTTGTTCCTGCACCGTCCGGGTAGATTACCCGACTGTGAGGCTTTACGCTGCCAGTTCAGGCGTGAAGTTCGTTTCAATACCTAGCTCATGCACCGATTGAATCACGACGCACAGGTTATGGCACAACACTTTGCACAGAGCCTCGTTTACTTGTGCCGTTAGAGTCTTGCTGCGGAGTCTCTGTCCGAACTTTGACTTGATCATGTGAAACGTCGTTTCGGCATTGGACCGCTTGTGATAGTGCTGCAAAAACTCCGCACGATGCAGACTATAAAAGTGATACATGCGCGTTCACAGTTCTGACTTTGGGCCATAACTGTTGGCGTGCGGTACTGAGTTTGATTTGAACGGGATGTACGGAATTGCGCGATTGCGCAATGTGGTCAAGAGATTCTCTGCACCGAGATAGGCTTTGTCCGCGCTTACTTCCTTCATGCCGAATCCGATCTGTTTGGTCTGGTCAACCAAGCCTTTGTAAAAGTGATAATCGTTCGCGTATCCGTCGCTGACTTCAACGCTCGTGACGATGTTAGTTTTCACGCCGCATATAAGATGTAGCTTGAGCCACACGCGGCGATCCTCTTTCTCGCCATACTTGACATCAAACCAGCGCATAAACTGTCCGGTGCTGAACCCCGAGATATCTAAATGCAACGTCATGAGTGACAGGAGCCTCAGCTAAGAAACATTGACGTCAGGCTTTCCTGAAACTGGAGACTGCGTTTCGCTGTGGCTTCGGCTTGGCGTAATTTTGCTGCGCAAGAAAGACTTGAGCGCGAGTGTCGTCAACTTGGGCCACTCGCACTCTATCTTTGACACTGACTAAAAGGCGTCGTGCATGGTCTAAACATTCCTAGTGACTTCCAATACCCGTGAACGTAAAACGCGTGTCCGGTTCGTTCACTAGGGCTCAAACAAGACGAAGGACGTTAATGGTTCCAAAGGAGTCGAAGGCCGCCTACTCTCAATAGCTTTTTTCTGCTCGAAGCTCTCTCGGCACTTTTGCAGCAAGGAAGCGGCTGCAAAAAAGCGAGCGAAACCAGAAACAGTCAGAGCATGCGGACCATAGAAATTCATTCTTTGGCACATTGGCGACGTGAGTGGTCACGATGGTCCTTGTCCCATAAATGTCCCACAAGAGCGTGCAAATGGGCCAGCAAATGCAAAGAGTGCAAAGCATGCAATGACGAAAACCTTAAGGAAAATCCAAAGTGTTGGTAGACAAGGACCCGGGATTAGATTCCCAAGCTGAAGAGTGCGGGGTTCGAATCCCATCACCGCTCCAAGTCACCTGGCTGGCTGGTGTTAACAGCTTAACCCTACTGTCTGCCCATCCCGAGTACGTAGCCGAGCTAGATGTTGAGTAGGCGAACGGCTCCAACAGGCCGCATTCTTGAGTGGCGGCGTCAACGGCGTCGAAGCCGATCTGCCGCGCGAGTTCGAGGGACCGCCCTCTTAGCGCCGGCGTCGTTGGCGACGTGAACGCCGTCAACTGCTGATCACCGAGCTTCGCCGGTGTCCATGTGTTGGGCGAAGACGGTGTTCAACATCCCAGGTGCGAAGAACTTGAATGCACCTCAGCTTCCGAAAGGGCCTACTGCCAACAACCTTTCGATCGACTCTGTGATTGATTAAGCGAATTGCCGGTCCCGCATTTTGCAATTAACACTTGCCCAAAACTGGACCAGCTAGTATTAGCGAATTGTGAAGCGATTTTTTTGACGGCAGGGCAGGGATGAAGAAGAACTTCACATATTTTATTTACGGACTCAGGGCTTGTTGATAGACTCCGTCGGCTTAATCTTTCCGAACACCTTTCTGTCCTTTACTGTCCTTCGGAAGCGAGAAAATCTCCAATGCGCCTAATCAGTCTCTTTGTCAGTTTAATTATTCTGGCTGTGTTGAACGCAGGATGTAGCAAGCAGCAGACGCCATCCATTATCGTCAAGAAGGGGACTTGGGCAGCGCCAATTTCTATTACAGGTGACCTGTATCCCTTCGGAGATGGTGAAGAGGCGTGGGTCTGGTCGTACGATCCTCCCGGGTTATACCTGGTCAACCGTAATGGTGACCTTCTCAACAAAGACAAGCCTTTGTTCGGTGGGGTAAGCGGCAAAGATGGCATCCTATTCATTGCCCGGGATACTAAACACGCTTGGGCGAAGGTCTCTGAGGGTTCAAGTGAAACCATCTATGTGATAGATACCGCTGGAACAATCAACCGTGTAGGTAGATTTGATAATAAGGCCATTGGGAGTCTCTACCCGTTTGCAGATGGAACTGCCGCGCTCGCAGTCATGCAGTTTAAGGCGGGTGCACCACTCAATCAAGAATTCCGTTTGCTGAAAGCCGACGGCTCGAACCTGCCTCTAAACATACCAGGCCGGTCTCAATTGCCGAAATTCAGTTTCTATCCAATTGGAGACACTGAAGATGCGTGGATGGTTATCACTCGTGACGGTTTCGAAAATGTGTTTATCGTGAATACGAACGGTAACATTGATAGCCTCAGTGAGCACTTACCACAAGGAGCCAAAATCCGCACCTGGTCCACCAATGATGATGATTGGGTCATGTGGACCGCGCCCGAGGGCCCGGGTCTGTTTGTGGTTAACCCCAGCTTACAGTTACTCGGTCAACCAATCGCAGGCTTAGCGAATGAGACAGTTGACGCAATCGTACCGGCCTCGAATGCCGGGGCCTGGGTTCTGAGTCGGGAGAAAAAACTCTACTTCATCGGAGACTCAACAAAAGCGCCTATTGAAATCAACCTTCCGAAAACTGACAAAATCATAAAGCCAACCGCGGAGGGCAAGGCAGCTTGGATGGTCGCAGACGAAAAACTGTACTTTGTTGAATCAAACGGCAACATAATCAGAGTGGAGACCGAGGGAATAACCATCAACACTCGCGGGCACCTTCCGTTGTTCCCTTTCGGTGACGGCCAGCGAGTTTTCTTTATAGGATTAGACAAAGAACAGAACACGCTGTTTCTTGCAAACGCGGCCGGTAAGGTCATCAAAAGGCAAAAAACATCTCAAAATAATCCAGATCTAGTTAATTTTCCGGGTGGGTTTGATTTTCAATCCTCCAATGATGGAACGACTCTCTACACAATTACTCCGTTCGGTATAAATGCTTATGATTCCAGCGCCGGAGTGACAGACGAAGGTAAGCCCATACTTGGAAGAATAATCAACGGAAACTTTTACGCCACGATTGGGCCTGGAGGTGGTTCACGGCATTTTCGGTCAATTTATCCAGCGGGCGATGGTAAACGTATTTGGGCGCATAGCAGTAGATTTGTGAGGTCCCCCGGTTCCGACGCCATTGAAGGAGCAAATTACATCGTTGGCACCGCTGCGGAGGTATCTGAAGCAACTATATCGTTGGATTCGGAGACATTAAGCCTGGGTTCAGACTTCACGGCTGCTCTGACATTAGATCCGCAGACAGTGCGAACAGTCGCATTTAAACTTCACTGGTATGGCCCCGGTTATGCTAGTCAAATAGCAGGATTTCAATTCGGCAAAAGATTCGATGAAGCTGTTGATGGAAGAGTGGACTTTGAAATCTTGGATGGTGATACGAAGGTCGCGCACGGCTCGGCTAAAATGAGCGAATCAGTAATACCCTTCACTTGGGACAGCAAAACAGTAAAGTGGAATCACCCTTACAACTTTGTCCTTAAGTACACGGATAAACTTGGGAGCGACGTTCAGGTCCAGTGGGCCGGCGTGCAATTTCACGTACCTCTGTTACAGCGCAAATGGTTCAAGACCATCGTAGTCTATCTAAGCATCATTTTGGTGCTAACACTTTTAGTGCTGGCTTCGCATTATCTGCGTTCGGTGGCCCAGACCACCGCTCGTTGGTTGCCGTTTGGGATTTACCTCCTGACTCTGGTTGCCGGAAAACTACCAACAGAAATCGCTCAACGCAATATTGATGGAACACTATTGTTGACGTTCCTTGTGGTGACCATTTTGTTATGTGTTCCAACCGGATTAATTTCTCCATCAGTGTTTCGCAGTCTCGCCCAAGTTGCACCTTTTCACTGGCTCGCTCCACCTGCACTGATGCTGCCATTTCTGCGCCGGCGCGTGTTTGCTGATTATGTTGATTGGCTTGAATCTCAGATCAACGCCGCGCGTATGGCAGCGAATAATGAGAGTTACGTCGCAATCCCCGCGGATGTTACTCAACAAATGATTCCCTCGACGCCAGGGTCTACCACGCCGAAA
>Ga0065715_10089393_pt1 | contig 10610 bp, 16 predicted proteins | sample MisBulReplicate1_FD_59102 | JGI IMG/M metagenome (GOLD analysis project Ga0065715, IMG submission 59102) | Miscanthus rhizosphere microbial communities from Kellogg Biological Station, MSU, sample Bulk Soil Replicate 1 : eDNA_1 v2 (version 2) | ecosystem: Host-associated > Plants > Roots >...
GGCCCTAAGTTATCTGCTGGTAGAGTTCAATCAGTAGTTACTCGTATGGTAATTGACCGTGAGAGGGAAATTGAAGCATTCGTTCCAGAGACTTTTTGGACTATTCAGGTAATTCTGACCAAAGATGGTAAAAATGAATTTGCCACCAAATACTCTGGTCGTCCCACTGATGAAAAATCTGCGCTAGCGGCTAAGGCAGCCTTGTCAGGCAAGAACTATGTTGTATCTGAGGTTATCTCTGATGAAGAGGCCAAATACCCACAGCCACCTTTAGTGACCTCTACCCTTCAGCGAATCATGTCCAAAAATTATGGAATGAATGCAGATCGTACTATGAAGGCGGCTCAGAAGCTTTATGAGGCAGGTTATTGTACTTATATTAGAACTGACTCGGTAAGAATAGGTGATGAGGCCGTACAAGAGGCCCGCGATTGGCTGACTACTAATAAACATGAGGTTCCTAAAAAGGCACCTGTTTATAAGAACAAGAATTCAGCTCAAGACGCCCACGAATGTATTCGTCCTTCAGATTTGAATTTAGATCCTAATAACAATTATGCTATTATTGATCCAGATGAAAAGCAAGTTTATGAAGTTATCTGGAGACATTTTTTGGCCAGTCAAATGATGCCTGCCTTATATGATACTTTGAAAGTAACTGCTCATGTTCAGGGCGATAAGAAAGCAGAAGTTAAAACTTCGGGCAAGGCTTTAAAGAGGTCAGGTTACTTGGATATTTTGGGCGTTACTGATAATAGTAAGATTGAAATTCCTAACCTATCTGTTGGTGATATTCTGAATTTGTCAGGCAAAATTCCTGTTAGATTAGAAAAGAAAGAAACACAACCACCTCCAAGATATTCTGAAGAAAAACTTATTAAGGAGTTAGTTAATAAGAATATTGGTCGCCCAGCTACTTATGCTGAATTGTTAAGTAAGATTACTGCTCGTAATTATGTAGAACAAAAGGGTACTGTTTTTCACGCCACTGATCTGGGTAAAAAGATAACTGATGAGTTAATGAAGTTTTTCACTTTCATGGATTATGATTATACTGCCAAAATGGAAGATCAATTAGATGAAATTGAGAGTGGAAAAGTTAATCATGTAGATATGCTTAAAAAATTCTACCCAGTATTCAAAAAGGAATTAACGCAGGCATATATTGGTCATGGAGCTAATATGTGTGATCAGTGTGGTAGTCCCATGGTGATTCGAACTGCTAAATCAGATGGTTCAAAGTTTTATGCTTGCTCTGCATTTCCTAAGTGTAGAAATACTAAACCAGTTATTAAAGCTGCGTAATAATTAACAAACATATTAGACACGTTATAGACATTTTAAATTCGTAAGAAAGAACGAGTTATTTGAGCATGACTAACAAAAAAAGTAGTAAAGATTATCTTAGTCCGGTTGATTTGGAGTCTCAAGAAAATCTCTCTGTTGAAGTTCTAGCTAAGTTAGAACCAAGCAAAGTATTTTCTCCAAGTGAGCCGAGACCTTCTGCCAATTTTATAGATTTGATGAATTGGGTCTCTTCACAATTTTCTTCTGTTTTAAAGGACCAAAAGGGTTTAAATAAATTTGTTCATAATAGAATAATTGTGGATGGTCAATTTATGCACTTCTGTCAAGAGAGAGAAGTTACCGTAGATTGCTTATATAAAGATTCTACTATTTCTTGGAAAACTGATCATGATTTTGAGAAGTTTTTTATGCAAGGTGTATTCTTAATTAAGACTAAGGGTCTTGAATTTATTCACGCGGCCCTTTTTCATAAGGGAAATCAAAACGAAGATGAGATTAGTTTCTTCGTAGTAGTATCTCAAAAGAACTATGATGCTTATGTTAAATTTAGAAATGAATTTGACGAATGGGTCCAAGAAAGAGATCGTAGTAATCTTCATATTCGTGTAGTAGATGGTGAAGATATCCCTTATACTAAAGATATTACTTGGTCTGAATTGTTCTTGCCAGAAGATATTAAGAACGATATTAAGGGTTTGGTTGAAAATTTTCTAGCATCTCAACAGTTTTATCTAGAGAAGAAGATCCCTTGGAAGAGAGGTATTCTTTTATATGGTAAGCCTGGTAATGGAAAAACTTCTATTATTCGTACTATTATGTCCGAATACAACTTTAAACCTGTAACTATTGTGGCTGGCGCCAATGATGACGCAGTGCGAGAAGCGTTTTCTTATGCTGAAGAGCAGAGTCCTTCACTCTTATACTTTGAAGACTTGGATTCTTTGTTTGAAAAGGGCGTGGATATTTCTACCTTCTTAAATTTGATGGATGGAATTTCTACCAAAAATGGTATGTTGGTTATTGCTACAGCTAATGATGTTAAAAAGTTAAAAACCAATATTACTCAAAGACCTTCTAGATTTGATAGAAAATTTGAAATTCCATTACCAAATCAAGAAATGGCTTATATATATCTTAAGAGATGGTTCGGTTCCTTGATCACTGCTTCTAAGTGTCGAGAGCTGGCCAAATATGCTGCTAAATATGAATTTTCTTATGCTTACTTAAAAGAACTTTATATCTCTTCAATGTTTGAGGCTTTGGCACATAATCGTCAGGCTCCAACCATTAAGGATATAGATTCTACGCTTGTTAGATTGGTTAAAGAGAAGAATATCTTAAATAACGGTAACTCTATTAATACGGATAAGTACTTCAAATAAAGGTTAAAACGGGTATTTGTGATGCGTGATCATAGTAAAAAACCAAGGAGACATCCTTCCAAAAAGGGGCATAAAGGAGGTGAATCGATCCCAGTCGCAGTCAACGACAAATATGCACACATTGAAGCTGTGCAGGCCCAACCCTTGGAAGTTAAAGTTTACAATAATAATTTCGACAAAGCTCTTAGAGCATTTAGGGCACTTGTTCAAAAAGAACGAATTCTTTCCTTATATAAGGAAAAACAATCATACGAGAAACCATCTGATAAAAAGAGGAGAAAGCGTAACGAAATGAAGAGGAAATTGCAAGAAGTTAATTCTCCTCGGAATTCGGAACACGGAACTGGCAAAAAATCTTTTAAGCCACGTCGTTCAGAACGCACTCCAGAATAACTGGAAATATAATGTCAACTAACAATGGAAAAGTAAAGGTTTATAAAAACCCGGCCAGGAGTCGCCCAGATACTCAGAAGAACTATGTTCCTCAATATCAATTAATGGGCGTTCAACCCGAAGAATATAAAAGCCCTCTTGCTCCCGGTTATCAAGGACAGGTTTTGGCAAATAAAACACCAGGGCCTACTCAAGATAATCCTCGTACTCGCAGACCAGGAATGACTCAGCCATATGCGGAAGCTATCTCCTCTCCAGTTGGTAGAGGAAGAGGTCCGCTACCCAACGTGGGAAATAATATAGAGCAAACTTGGTCTAGTGTAGATGGCGAGATTGTTGATGATATCTCTCATCAGCCGGTTGAAGATAATCATCATATGGTTGACAATAATGACTTTGTTACCGAAGAAGCTTTAGGCTTACCGCCTGAATCTCTTCAACAAACTTCTCAACCAGAAGCTAAATCATTCTTAACTCAAAATGAGCTAAAAGATGCAATTAAAGATGACTTCTTTCAGATAGTTGGTCAATTAGATGAAGGAGATTTCTTGTTATTAGTTTCTGGTGAGCCAGTGTGTTCTGGTCCAATAGAGTATGTTCAAGAAGAAGCTAGAAACTTGGTATTTGGAGAACATCCATTATATAATAATAATCCTGTCTCAGTTGATGATATAATTGTTATTAAAAGAGTACAGCTTAAAGTAGGCGTATTCTTAGAATAAGAGGTCACTGTGACAGAAGCGCGCAAGGCATCGGATGTTTTATTAGAGCTAGAAAAAAAGCTAGATGTAGCTCTCAACATTATTCGTGCTCAAGATTTGAATATTAAAATCATTTCTAATAAGCTAAACTTAGCATTAGAAAATCTTGAGAAGCAGAATAATACTCCACAAAAAATTACTGTCGAGGCTATTAATTCTTTGCCTCGTCCAGCTACTCAATTTCCCGCTAACTCTGATTCAGAAAGAAATATCCCTATTTCTTCAGAGTCTCGTTTACCATTAGAAGAAGAGCCTAAAGGATTTAGAAGAACATCCAGGCCAGAAACTTTTGCTGGTGATGATGCTTATCTGAATAAAAATCAGTCAAATAACGGCGTCCCTAAATATCCAGTGCAAATTCCTAAGGTTGGTCCAAATGGCCCTCCTCCTGGTAGAACAGCTGAAGCAGTTGTTCCATCTATTCCTAAAATAGATTCTACTACAGTACCTAAACAACAGCAACCTAGGGAGCAAAATCAAGCTACACAAAATATTATTCCTGTAATGCAAAGAGTAGTTAATGGACAGGGTAAGTCTTTATTTTTAGCAGATGTAGAGATTATTGATTTGTCTACTATGCAACAGATAGTTAAAACTAGAACTAATGGTACTGGCAAATGGATGGCTTCTCTGCCAGTTGGTAATTATAGGGTTATTATTAGGAAGCTTGAATCTTTAACTCAGAGTCAAAATAAAAAGATGATGGAAGCTATCCAAGATATTCAGGTAGATGGAAGTCAGTCTCCTTATGAGTTACAGACTGTAATTATCAAATCCTAATATAGGAAAATTATGAGTAAGACCTTTAGAGTTATTGTGGCAGACCCGCCCTGGCCGTTTAATGATACTTTAAAAATGTCCGATGTAGCTAGGGGTGCTGCGGCCAACTATAGCGTTATGTCAATTTCTGACATTCAGCAGTTATCTATAAAAGACCTGGCTGACCCTGAGGGAACCCTTTTAGCTTTGTGGGTACCATCTTCTTTATTACAAGAAGGTCTAGATACCATGAAAGCCTGGGGCTTTACTCATAAGCAAACATATATTTGGGTTAAAACTAAAAAAGAACTATTTACAGATTTTGTTAGGTGGATAAGAAAAAGCGTCCTTAAGCATAAGCAAATTGCTTATGATAAATTTGCCTATGATAGGGCTATTCAAGCTATTATAGACAACATCAATAATGTTGATTTATCTGGAGAGCTTGCTTTTGGAATGGGCCGTTTATTTAGACAGACTCATGAAATATGTCTTATTGGAATTAACAATAACAAAATTTACAAACATCTTAAGAACAAATCTCAGCGTTCAGTTAGTTTAGCTCCAAATTTAAAGCATTCTGCTAAACCAGAAGATCTACAAGATTCGTTAGATGAAATGTTTTTAGATGGAAATAAATTAGAAATATTTGCTAGAAGAGTTAAGCCCAATTGGATTTGTTTGGGTAATGAAGTATGTAATGGCGAGGATATTAGGGTCTCACTCGCCAAATTATAAGATAGGTCGCGGCCCTTGCTTTTTAATTCGGGAGGATTATTGATGTAGCCATGAGTAAGAAAACTCTTTTATTAAACGCTAGCTATGAAGTGCTTTCTTTCATTCCTGAAAGAAAAGTCTTTAAACTTTTGTTCAAAGACAAGGTTGAAGTCATTTCTGCCTGGGAAGATTATATCGTCTGGGGATCAGGAAAAGTTAAGCACCCTTCTATTTTGAGATTGAAGAATCACGTAAAAAGAAATTACTTCAATTCTAACTTTAGCCGTAAGGCTTTGGTCAAAAGAGATAGAAGCTCTTGTCAATATTGTGGTCGTCGTTTGACTGCCGCACAAATTACTATTGACCACGTATTGCCTCGTGCCCAGGGAGGTATCACTTCCTTTACTAACTGTGTAGTCTGCTGCCATGCTTGTAACAACAAAAAAGCAGACAGAACCCCAGAACAGGCAAATATGGTTTTACTTAAGAAGCCAACACATCCATCTTTTTCAGCGCAGAACTATGTGGCAGACCCACAAGAGTACTGGCACAAAGACTGGGATGATTTCTTAGGAAATGCATGAAATAGAAGAAAGGAGGTAATATTACAAATATTATCTCCTTTTATCATTCAATATTACCGAATACTATATAGTCTCCCCGATATATAGGAATTACCATGACCTCGGTAAGCTGCAATTGCATAGTTTGTGCGCAAGAATTCGATCCAGATGAACTACACAGCGTAGCTTTATCTAAAATCAATTCTACCACATTTAAAGTATGTCGGGCTTGTTTTGATAGTTCTGATCCAACTGAGGATTATCGTGAAGTTCGCTCTGTAGTTGATATGTATTTAAAATTTACAGAAGCTAAAGGCTTATTTGGTGAGGCTCAGAATATTCTTGATTCATTAAAGAAGTAATCATAATATTTGTATGATTATAACTCTTTCTTCTTTGTCTTCTTGATCCTCTTTTTTCTCCAAGGGTATTTCCTGTGGTGGGACTAATTCTACATATAATGGGATAGGCTCAAATTCTTTCTTTTTTTGTTCGTTTTTATGAATGAAAGGATAGGATGTATTCATGCGAGCCTCCATTAATTATGCTGTTTTAGTAATAAAGGAAATATTATGCTTTGTCCAAACTGCACTAAGTTAGCCACTATTTACACTAACAAAAAATGTATTCGTTGTCAAGGCGCAGTTTTTGTTAATATTTCTGCTATTTGTGATTTTTGTTCATCTACAGAATCTCAATGCTCTGCTTGTCTTAAAAAAATAGTTACACCCGCTCAGCGTGCTGCTATAGGGGGATGTAATTGCGGACGTAAGTAAGTTATATAGGTAAGTAATGCTTGTCACTAATAATGAAGAACTTTTAAGGGTAAAGTGTGAGGATGTTCTACCAGAAGAGGTGGGTTCATTAATCTCAACTTTAGAGTCCGAACTGAACAATCTTAATCGTTTAGGAGTCGGAGGAATTGGGTTAGCTGCGCCTCAAATAGGTATTGCTAAAAATATTGCTATTATTAGATTAGGCGGTGGGTTTAATCTTGATTTAGTAAACGCCAGAATGGTTGCTGGATATGATCCAACAATATTTAAAAATGAAGGTTGCTTATCCTTTCCTGGCAGAAATGAAACAACTACTCGCTTTCAAGAGGTACACATAGATAATAATCTAGTGGCACCTCATAATTTTATTGCTACAGGATTGATTGCAGTAGTTTGTCAACATGAACTTGATCATTTAAATTCCATTTTATTTATGGATCGTGCTATTCCTAAAGTTACTACTGTAGTTAATACTAAGAAAGCAAAGCCTAATGATCCATGTCCTTGTGGTTCTGGCAAGAAATATAAGAAATGTTGTGGCAAATGAAATGTCCTAAATGTAAAAGTACAGACACTAAAAAAGTTAGTGTTAGGTCCCCTAACTGGCAAGTTGGGGCACAACAGTGTCAACAATGCGGACACCAGGATCATTGGGAAGAGTTTTGTGAACCACCATTAAGAATAAAATTTGATGGTCCACGCATTTTAATACCAGGAATTGATGAGGATGTATGAATAGAAAAGAAGCAGAAGAACTTACTAATGATGTTTTAATTGCAGATGCCCTATTACAGCTTAAGGCTATGCAAGATTTACTAATTACTAAAGGTGTTTTTACTCAAGAAGAATTTGTTGTTGCAATGGAAGCCATCTCTAGAAAAATTGCTAAATCTATTTTGCAAAAGGCTCAAGTGCAGGGAAATATTGATGAAATTATCGATTCCATCAATAGCCCTTCTGGTAAGAAAAAAGTTGAAAATTAATGTTGTTTATCACTCAAGAGCAAGATATTTCTTTTGCTGACCAGCAACAAGTGCTATATTTTTATGCTTCTTGGATGCCCTTTCATAAAAAGATGATGATTATGATTGGTAAAATGGAAGAGAAATATAAGAATGTAAAATTTTTTGCTATTGATGTTGATCAATTTAGCAGTCTGTGTAAAAGATTTAATATCACCTCTATTCCGACTGTTTTAATATATTCTGGCGGAATAGAATCAAAAAGAATTAATGGTGTAGTTATGACCAGTGCTTTTAGGAGCATTTTTAGTGATATATGTAAATTGTAAGTTCTATAAACGGAGAATAAAATGACCAAGAAAGCAGAAACTTTAGCTCAACAGGCTCTTGAGGCACAGCAAAATAAGGATGTTGCTGTTGCAAAAAAATTGACAGGTACTTTGGCTGGCGAAATTTGGAATGAAATTAAAGATAAAAGCATTGAAATGTTTGCCTTGCCTAATCAAACAGTTAGCATGCACTGTCACCCTGTAGAAATTGAACCTAGCAAATTGTATTTATTAACTACTTCTACTGCTGTTCTTCCATCTTTAGAAACGGCTTTAGGCAAAAAATATGTTGTTGAACTAGTCGATAGATTTGTGTCTGTTTCTAGGGCTCCAGTTTTGCCAACTCAATTTAAAAGATAAATGAGGTCCTATGCCTTTTGATGAAGAAGATGATGACGTTCCATCAATCCAGTCTCAAAAACTTGGATTAAAGAATGTTAGTTCACAAAAATCTATTTTTGATAGTATGCCTAAGAAGCCTACTCAGGAAGAATTTGAACAAAAAGTAAAAACCGTTCAAGAAAAAGTATCGGCTAACAAAGTCAAGGCAGCGGATTTAGCCGTTAATTTTGGCAAGATTCTTTCTGATAAAACTTTACCTCAAAATAAGAATCCCTTTCAGAAAGAGCTAGAAAAAGAAGTTGTAGCTCAAATGGTACAATGGGCAGTTGACGTTAATAATGATCCAAATGAACAATACGATGGTATGGGTTCTATGGCTTGGATTACATTATTGTTAAAGGTTGCCATTTCACAAAGAGATAAAATTAATCAATTAGAATATTTAGTATCTCTTTTAGAAAAGAAATCCAATTCTACTGCGCTTACTGATCTAGTTTCAAAAGAAATTGCTAAGGCACTTGACAGCCGTAAAAAAGGTGAATAAGTTGGTCATGATAACTAAAGATATCTTACTTACTCTAATTTCTGAGGAAAAGGATAACTTTAGCAAATATTCTCAATTATGCGCGAATTATCAAGTACAACCGGACCCGATGGCTATGGCCAGACATATGGGGAAATTGGATATTCTTCAGAAACTTCTCCAAGAGAAGTTTACTCTGAAAACTTAATTGAACAAGCTAATACAGTTCCATTAACCACCATATTTGAGTTTTATGGTATAAAAGTTAATGCGTATAGCAACACTATTGTGTGCCCCTTTAAAAATCATAAGAGCGGCCGGGAAAATACTGGCTCATTCAAATATTATCCAGATACTAATAGTTTCTATTGCTTTGGTTGTAAAACAGGCGGACCATGGGCACATGCTTGCGAGTTTGTTGTTTTTATGGATGGTCTTAATAAAGTAAACGCAGCCAAAAAGATTATCAAAAATTTTAGTGATGAACTTAACACCATTGAAAATATTGATGCTCAAGAAATAACGCCTGAACATTTGGAAATTATGTTAGATTTTTCTACAGCTGTACGAGAGTTTATGCAAACACACAGTGACGAAAAATCTCTGATATTTATCGAAGATAAGTGCAGGATATATGATGATTTGAACGCAAAACGCAAGAATACTACCGATGGTTTGCGGAGAATCGTTCAAGAACTGAAAAAAAGAATCAAAGACTACAAACCATGACCCACGCTATAATACTTGGCGATGTGCATTTTGGTAAAGGCGTTAGCATAGGTAAAGCTGGCGTTGGATCAAACCTTAATAGCAGAGTCGTAGATCAACTTAATCTTTTAGACTGGACGCTAGATCAAGCGGTTGAGCGTTGCATTGATAACATCATTATTACGGGTGATATTTTTGAAGATCCTAAGCCACATCCATCTTTGATTGCGATGTTTATATCTTGGCTTAAGAAATGTCAAGCCTATCACATTCACATTCATCTGATTCTTGGTAATCATGATATGTTGCGAACAGGCTCAGTTTTTACTTCATCTCTAGATATTATTGAAGAAATAGATTTAGATAATGTTAGTGTGTATAAACATATCGATACTGTTATGATTGGATTATCAGCTTTTACCTTAATGCCATTTCGTGATAGAAAGTCTTTTGATGTTACCTCTAATGCGGAGGCCCTTAGCATCCTTAAAGAAGGTTTGGGCTACGAATTAGCTAGTATACCCTTAACATATAAAAAGATTCTTGTAGGCCACTTAGCTATTGAAGGTTCCATTCCAGTTGGAGATGAAATCGATGACATGGCTAATGAATTATTTTGTCCATTAGATATGTTTAATGGATATGATTATGTGTGGATGGGGCATGTCCATAAGCCTCAAGTAATGAAAAAGACGAATCCACGTATTGAGCATGTGGGCAGTATGGACCTATCTAACTTTGGAGAGACAGATCAGAAAAAGTATATTGTAATAGTTGACTGCTTCTCTCATGATAAAGATTTTGAAATTGAGTACTTGCCCACTAGGCCACTCAAAAAACTTACTGTTACTGTTCCTAAAGATACTGAAGACACCACTGCTTATGTCTTAGATGAACTAAAGAAATTAGATGGTGATTTCAATCGATCAATTGTTAGGGTGGAAATTTCATTGTCCGCTCCAGAGCTTAAATCTGTCAATAAATCATCTGTTGAAAAATTTTTATCTGAACAAGGCGTCTTCAATGTAACTGGCGTTTATGAATCTAAGAAAGTTGCCTTGGTTAAAAAAGACGCTAATAATACTAT
>Ga0065715_10000545_pt1 | contig 10603 bp, 9 predicted proteins | sample MisBulReplicate1_FD_59102 | JGI IMG/M metagenome (GOLD analysis project Ga0065715, IMG submission 59102) | Miscanthus rhizosphere microbial communities from Kellogg Biological Station, MSU, sample Bulk Soil Replicate 1 : eDNA_1 v2 (version 2) | ecosystem: Host-associated > Plants > Roots >...
GTCAGACACTGGCTCGCACGGTCGCACCTGCGCCTCGAGAGCGGCAGACCGCAGACAGCGATGATGGCAGGCTGACTCACTCGAGCAGTGCGCCGAGACGCTCGCGGCGGATGAAGTCCGTCTGGTCGGGATGATTCAGCCAGTCGATGACTTCCTCTACGAGCAGTGTGTGCTTCCCGCCATCCGCGTCTGTCAGATCGAGATGCGCGAGCGGCGTCGTGAGGTCGCACCCGAGCTCGGCGAATTGCCGCAGCGCGAGCGCGGCGCCGTGAAGGCGCGATTCGGCGTCCAGTCTGACGCTCGGAATCGACGCGCGCGTCGCCTGGGACGGCCGCCAGTGGAATTGATACTCTGTCAATGGATTTCTCCTGGTCCAGCGCCACCAGCTTAGGCAATTCATGCGCCAGCCGTGAGACGAGCCATTCTCACCCTCTGCACGCTGTTACTGACACCGCGAATCGCGGCAGCGCTGAATCCGTCGCTTGACGTCAGTCAGTACGTGCACACCAGCTGGAGAGTGCGTGACGGTTTTTGGAGCGGTGCCATCACCGCCATTGCCCAGACGCCTGACGGGTATCTGTGGGTGGGCACCGACTCCGGCTTGTTCCGGTTCGACGGCGTGAGAAGCGCGCCGTGGCCGGCGCCGCCGAACCAGACGCTGCCCTCTGAGCAGATCACAAACCTGCTCGCCGGCCGCGACGGCACGTTGTGGATCGCCACCGACAAAGGCCTCGCGAGCTGGAAGGATGCGAAACTCCGCCAGTACCAGGATCTGGCAGGTGTCGCCATTGGAAAGATGGTGGAGGCTCGTGATGGTTCGGTGTGGATCACGGCCGCAAGGTATACAAACACGACCTGGATGCTCTGCACGATTCAGGCTGGTCGCGTCGCGTGTTACGGAGGTGACGGTGGTCCCGGCACCAACGCGCTCGGGCTGTACGAGGATCGCACGGGGGCACTCTGGGTCGGCACCGCCGACGGATTGTGGCACTGGCAGCCGAACCCTCGGCGCTTCTATCCGCTCTCGCGCCAGGCGAACGGGATCCAGGGGCTGGCCGAGACCGACGATGGGGCGGTGCTGATCTCGATGGCCGGCGGTCTCAGGCGATTGCGGGATGGCAGGGCCGAGATGGCCTATCAATTCCCTGCGTCGATGCAGAACGAGAATGCCTATGACGTTCTGCGCGACCGCGATGGCGGTCTCTGGGTCGGCACGTCCGCCCGTGGTCTCGTGCACGTCCATCAGGGCGTCACAGACGTATTCGCAGAGGTGGATGGGCTCTCGGGGAACAGGATTTCAGGAATCGTCGAAGATCGCGAAGGCAGTATCTGGGTCGCAACCCTCGAAGGTCTCGACCGTTTTCGCGCTCCGGCGGCTGTTGTGTTTACGCCGAGGCAGGGGCTGCCAGCCGCCATTGTTCAATCAGTACTCGCGGCGAGCGACGGAAGCGTGTGGGTCGGCACCGGGAAGGGCGTCAGCCGATTGATGGGCAACCGTGTGATCACCGGCGACGGGCTGCCTGCGGCCGCTGTCGCGTCCCTCTATCAGGATCGGCGCGGGCGTGTGTGGATCTCGACGCGAGACGGGGTCGGCTACGTCGAGAACGATCGGTTCGTCGCGGTACGCGGGCTTCCCGGAGGCATGACGCGCGCGATTGTGGAAGACAGCGGCAGTTTATGGGTCGTCAACCAGGACCTGGGTCTCTATGAGGTCTCCGCCGACAACCGGATCATCCGGAACGTCCCCTGGACCGAATTCGACCGGAACCGGGCGATCCGGGCCGTCGCCGCCAATCGCTCGAAGCCAGGCCTGTGGCTCGGATTTGGTGGCGGTGACGTCATCAACGTCGTCGATGGCCGGAGGCGTGCGTCGTACGGAGTTGCCGATGGTCTCGCCGGCGGCATCGTTCGCAGCCTTCGAGTGGACGATGATGAAACGCTGTGGATCGCAAGCGACAACGGATTGAGTCGGCTGAAGCGCGGCCGATTCGCGACGCTGACCGCCACAGGTGGATTGCCGTGCGATGCGGCCCAGTGGGTGAGCGAGGATGTCCAGTGGTTCTGGATCGGCATGGGCTGCGGGCTGGTACGAATCGCTCGCTCCGATATGGATGCATGGGGGGCCGCGGTCGACAACGGCATATCCGCCAGGCCGGGCGTCCGGACCAGAATCTTCGGGATTAGCGACGGCGTCGGGGTTCTCAGAGGAGGAACCTACTTCAGCGCGCCGGCGATGAGCGCCGCCGACGGAAGGCTGTGGTTCATATCTCGCGATGGCGTCAGCATGGTCGACCCGCACCAGCTTCCGTTCAACACGTCTGTGCCGCCGGTGCACATCGAACAGGTCACTGCGGATCGCAAGAGCTATGACGCAGCCACGAGTGGGATTGACGGTCTGCGTCTGCCGCCGCACACGCGCGATCTGCAGATCGACTACACGGCGCTCAGCCTCGCCGCGCCCGAGAAGATGCAGTTTCGCTACCAGCTCGAAGGACGCGATCAGGACTGGCAGAACGCCGGCACGCGCCGCCAGGCGTTCTACACCAATCTCGCTCCGAAGAACTATCGCTTCCGCGTGATCGCCAGCAACAACGACGGCGTGTGGAACGAGGCCGGCGCCGTGCTCGACCTGTCGATCCTGCCTGCGTACTATCAGACGACGTGGTTCCGCGCGGCGTCGGTGGCGGCGGTCGTCGCGGTTCTCTTCGCGCTCTACCAGCGCCGTGTCCGGCAGGTCGCGCGCGAATTCGACGCGCGGCTGCAGGCGCGCGTCGACGAACGGACGCGCATCGCGCGAGAGCTCCACGACACGCTCCTGCAGAACTTCCACGGCGTCACGTTCCGCTTTCAGGCCGCCTCGAACGTCCTCCCCGATCGGCCCGTGGAAGCCAAGCGGCAGCTCGAGATCGCTCTCGAGTCCGCCACGCTCGCGATTCGAGAGGGCCGGAACGCCGTCCAGGGGCTGCGCGGGTCGACGATGGCCACCAACGACCTGGCCGTCGCGCTGGGAACGCTCGGCGAAGAGCTCGCGGCCACGCCGACCAACGATCCGCAGACGCCAGCCGCAACGCTCGATGTCTCCATTCACGGCACGCCGCGAACACTTCGCCCGATCGTCCGGGACGATATCTATCGGATTGGCAGCGAGGCCATGCGCAATGCCTTCCGGCACGCGCGCGCGCGGCGGGTTGAAGTGGAGCTTCGCTACGACGACCGCCAGTTTCAGCTGCGTGTCCGTGACGACGGCCGGGGCATCGACGCGTCCGGGCTGCACACGCATCCGGACGGGCACTTCGGTCTTCCGGGCATGCGCGAGCGCGCGGAGCTGATCAGCGGCCACCTCGAAGTCTGGAGCCAGGCGGGCATGGGCACCGAGGTGGCCCTCACGATTCCCGGTGCCGCCGTCTACGCCACGCCGACGGCGAGGCGCCACTTCTGGTCGTTTGGCCGGGAACGGGGGGACGCGTGACCACCAGCGCCGGCCCGATTCGGATTCTCACCGTCGACGATCATCCACTCCTGCGCGCCGGCATCGAGGCGCTCGTCTCCAGCCAGGCCGACATGCAGGTGGTCGCCGAATGTTCGAACGGGCGTGAAGCGATTCAGAAGTTCCGCGTGCATCGTCCGGATGTGACGCTGATGGACCTGCAGATGCCGGAGATGGGCGGCACCGACGCGATCATCGCGATCCGCAACGAGTTTCCGGAGGCAAGGATCATCGTGCTGACGACGTATGCCGGGGACGTTCAGGCCCTGCGTGCCCTGCAGGCCGGGGCGCGGGGATACCTCCTGAAGGATGCGGTCCAGAAGGAGTTGCTGGACACCATCAGGGCGGTGCACGCGGGCAGGAAGACGCTATCGCCCATGATTTCCCACGAGCTCGCCGAACACGTCGTCGAGGATGCCCTGACCGGTGGTGAGATCGAGGTCTTGCGGCTGATCGCGGAGGGAATGGCCAACAAACAGATTGCCGATCGCCTGTCGATCTCAGAGGAGACCGTGAAAAGCCGCGTCAAGAGCATCTTCTCGAAGCTCGGCGCCGACGATCGCACCCATGCCGCCATGATCGGTATCAAGCGCGGCATCATCGAGCTCTAGATCAGCATCCAGGGCCGTTGACTCGAACGAGTGAGATCCTTTCACTCGTTCCGGGCTTCGCCGCGGTTTCCGGGCCGGCTTACCCTGAACAGGGGACTCTTGAGACGGCTGTTCTGGACATTCGCCCCCGGTGTGCCCGGCGCGGCGCTCCTCATCCTGCGCATCGTCGCCGCGGCGGCCCTGGTCTCCATGGGTCTCGGCGGGCTGTCGACGCACCCCGCCCCGGGATCGGCCACGTTCTTCATTCTGCAGATCGGTGCCGGCCTGTTCCTGCTGGTCGGCCTCTGGACACCGCTGGCGGGGCTGGTCGTGCTGATCATCGAAGGCTGGCACGTCCTGTCACCAGCCCAGGAGCCCTGGACGCACATCCTGCTGGCGACCCTGGGTGGAGCGTTCGCGCTGCTCGGGCCAGGTGCGTGGTCGGTCGATGCCCGCCTGTTCGGATGGAAGCGGATCGACATCAGAGATCGCCGGCCAACCGAGGGATCCCATACCTAGGTATTCACTTGAAAGGGGCCCCACGTTCACTGCAAGTGGGGTTGTTCGCGGGCGCCCATGCCTCCACAATTCATCGAAACGGCCGCCCTCCTGCCCACGGGCAGACCGGCGGCCCGGTGGTGAAACGGCTTCGGTGTTCGACGAAGGAGTTCGTATGGAGGCCCACGTCGCAGCCCACATCGGATCACGTCCCTTCCCCACGCACATCGTCGACGGCCGGCACTCGTCCGCGAATCGACGCAACATTGCCCTGATCGAAGACGGCGGCGCGCCGGAGGGCGTGTTCGGCACATCGGTCGCCTGGCGCGACGTGCTGAAGCGCGCGGCGCGCGTCGCCGCCACCGAAGCGACGACCTGCCTGGAAGGGGAGTCGGGAACCGGCAAGGAAATCGTGGCGCGCTTCATCCACAGCCAGTCCCCGCGGCGCCGCGGGCCGTTCGTCGCGATCAACTGCGCGGCGCTGCCCGAGCAGCTGCTCGAGTCGGAGCTGTTCGGCTTCGAGCGCGGCGCCTTCACCGGTGCGCAGCAGGCCAAGCCCGGACAGATCGAGCTGGCGTCGGGTGGCGTGCTGTTTCTCGACGAAGTCACCGAGATGTCCCCTGCCGCCCAGGCGAAGTTCCTGCGCGTGCTGCAGGAGCGCGAGTTCGTGCGCCTGGGCGGCACCCGGCCGGTGAAGGCCAACGTGCGCGTGATTGCGGCGACCAACCGGGACCTGCGCGACGCGGTGGCGCAGGGGCAGTTCCGCGAGGACCTCTACTATCGGCTGAACGTGTTCGACATCTACCTGCCGCCGCTGCGCCAGCGGCGCGAGGACATCCCGCCCCTGGTCGACGGCTTCCTGCGCGAGTTCGGTCACGCGGCCGGGTGCGTCCCCGCCATCGCCGCCGATGCGATGACGGCGCTGCTCCAGCACGACTGGCCGGGCAACGTCCGTGAGCTGCGCAACGTCATCGAGCGCGCCACCATCATCTGCGAGGGGTCGTCGATTCGCCGCGAGGATCTGTCGCTGTGGACGGCGTCGCGGCCGCAGGCCGACAGCACGGATCTCGACGTGCTCGAGCGTCGCACGATCGAGCGAGTGCTGCGCGAAACCAACGGCAACAAGATGCAGGCGTCGCGGCGGCTGGGGATCTCGCGGATGCAGCTGTACGGCCGGCTCCGCAAGTACGGGCTCGACCCTGAGGCCGCACCGGCGATTGACGTGTCGGCCGGCGGCGCGTTCGCGCTGCCCTGAACACGGTCTCGTGCGATACCTTCGTCCGATAGACGCGGCGTCGCGCCTCTGTTGTCATGGGATCGAAGCAGAGGTGGACAGATGGATTTCCGCTTCCTGATGACGTTGCAGATCGCGGTCGGCGCCGTGCAGAAGATCGGCGCAGTGCCTCACGGTACGCGCGTGACCGCGCCAATCGCGAGCGGCCACTTCGAGGGTCCGCGCCTCCGGGGAAAGGTGCTGCCCGGCGCCGGTGACTGGACGCTCCTGCGCGGAGACGGCGTCCTCGAGCTCGATCTGCGCATGACGCTGGAAACCGACGACGACGCCCTCATTCACATGACGTCGTTCGGGCTTCGTCACGGCCCGCCAGAGGTGATCGCCGCCCTCGCGCGCGGCGAGCAGGTCGACCCCTCCACCTACTACTTCCGCACCACGCCCCGCTTCGAGACGGCCCACCCGAAGTACGCGTTCTTGAATCGTCTCGTCGCGGCAGCGAGCGGCGACAGGCGCCCCGAAGGACCGATCTACACGATCGAAGAGATCCTCTAACAACCGCCATGCGATCGCGTCCGCTGTTGACCCTGCGTCTGAACACGGCACCGGTACAGGACATCGGCGCCACACCCCACGGCGTGCGGGTCACGTTTCCGATCGTCGGCGGGCTATTCGAGGGTGAGCGGCTTCGCGGCAAGGTCCTGCCGGGCGGTGATGACTGGACGATCAAACGCGCGGACGGCGTCATCGAGCTCGATCTGCGCATCACGCTGCAGACCGACGACGGCGCCCTCATCCACATGACGTTCCAGGGCATTCGCGACGACGCAGCGGCCGGCGCCCCCTATTTTCGTACGGTGCCGCGCTTCGAGACGGCCGAACCAAAGTACGCCTTTCTCAACAGCCTGCTGGCGATTGGCATCGGCGAGATTCGCGCCGACGGACCGGTTCACCTCATCGAAGAGCTGCTGTGATCTGATCGCCGCGCTCGCTCGCTACTCTCGCTACCGAGGCCGTCGGCCGATCGCCACGTCCATCTCGTCGCCGGCCTGCAGGTAGTCGAGCTGCGACTGCAGCAGGGCCGCACGTGCCTCGAACTCCTGTGCCGTGGATGCCGACGCCTGCGAGCGAAGGGCGCTGCCGCGGGCCAGCTGTTCGACCGAGACGCGGCGGGATTCGCTGCGCAACGCCAGCAGCTCGGTCGAGACCGCGACCATCTCCCGGGTTCGCTCCAGCTTGTTGTAGGCCGTCTGCACGCGCAGCTCGACCTCGTCGGACAGACGCGCGAGGTTCTCTTTCGCCTGCGCGAGCTGTGCGCTGCGCTCGCGGATGGTCGCGCGTCGCCTGCCGCCATCGAACAGGTCGTAACTCAGGCGAACGCCGATCGTGCCGAAGTTCTCGGCCAGGAATGGCACATTGCGCTGCCAGCTATAGCGCCCGAACGCTTCCACGTCGGGGATGAATTGGTACTTCGCGAACCGCACCGCTGCTTCGGCCTTGTCCACCTGCGCGCGGGCTTCGGCGATGTCCGGGTGTGACTCCAGTGCGGCGCGCAGGCATGCTTCACGTTCGCAGCTCGCACGCGCCGCCGGGACGGTCGGCTGGAGCGTGACCGCCGTCGTCAGGGGCAGCCCCACGAGGTCGTTGAACTGCATGTGCAGATCGGACAGCTGCAGATCGGTCGTCAATAACTCCTGTCGGGCCTGCAGGCTGTAGGCTCGAGTCTCGATCAGCTCCGCGTCGAGCGCACTTCCGTACTTGACCTGCTGGGTCCGCTCGCCGCGCAGCTCCTCCGAGGCGCGCAATTTGGCCTCGACCGCGCTGCGGCGTGCCTCGTTGATCAGGATCGCGTAGTAGACCTGGTGCACCTTGAGAACGACCGAATCCTCGACGCCGCGTTTCTGGGCGACGCTGGCCTGGGCATCGGCCAGCGCGACGTCGTTGGCGGCCTTGATTTTCAGGAGTTGCGTCAGCGGCTGCACGACACCGATGCCGGTCGTCAGCGCGTTGATGCCGCCCTGGTTGATGATCAGCGTCTGCGCAGGAATCAGGGCACTGCCCACCGAGCCGAGCCCGCCCGGCGGAATGGCCACCAGCTGGGTATCGGTCAGCCGGATGGCGCTGGTGTCGTTGCGGATCGCCGGGAAGTACGATCCGCGAGCGACACTCCTCGCCTGCTCTTTCTCCTCGACGGCGAAGCCGGCCAGGCGAACGACGTGATTGTGCTCCAGGGCGAGCGCAACCGCTTCGTCGAGTGTCAGGCGCCGGAGCGGAGCGGCGTCCCGCGGCTGGGCGGCAGCCACGCCGGCAACGCAGAAAACGATCCCGATGGTCAGCGCTCGCGTCGTCATGGCTCACCCCGTGCGCGGTTGTAGGCGTCCCGATCCATCCTGCCAAGGTCAGCGACCGTGAGGGGAAATCTGCGCAGCGTCGCAATCGCGAGGAGCGTCACGACGCAGGCCCATGCGATCAGATGGAATGCGTCGACGAACGTGAGCGCGTATGCCTGCGCGCGAACGGCGCCGTTCATCACGCCAAGCGCCCGCCCGGCCGCCGCGGCAACTCCGCTCGACTTCGCCGCCAGGCCAGCCGTCAAGGCGGTCAACGTGTGGCTGGTGACCCAGTCGCCCGGCTGCAGGTGAAGACCCAGCAGAAAGGAGTGCACTTTCTCCTGCTCCGTGATGTACCGGTTCATCACCGTCGTCCCGAGCTGGCCGCCGAAGATGCGCACCAGGTGGAAGAACGCGGAGAACGTCAGGACGCGGTAGGGCGTGTCGAGCCCGCCGGAAAAAAACACCTGCAGGATGAGCGTGGACACGAGCCCGACGAACGCGAACGACTGGCCGACGGCCATCAGCAGCTCGGTCCTGAAGTAGTTCTCGGCGGCCCAGGCGCTGGTGAAATCGGCGTTCACCAGGCACACCGCGGCAATCATCGTGAAGCCGGAGGCCATCAACAGCCGCGAATCGAGCCCCTTGCTCAGCAGGTGGGCCGCGACCAGCGTCATGAACATCTCCGCGACCGCCGTCCACAGCACGGCAGGCCCGAACTGCGCGGCGTCGAGACCTCGAAACGACAGCGAGAGTGGTATGACGAAGGCCGTGGCCAGCAGCACGAAACGGAACGCGAACAGCGAACCGGCGAGGACGATCGTGTTCCATTGACGCAGGTACGGCAGATCCACGAGCGGGTTTGGCGCCCGCATGCGCCGGACGATCGCGCACGAGAGCAGAAACGCCCCCGACGCGACGAGCGCCGTGAACACGCCCGATCGCCACCAGTCGAGCCGCTGGCCCTGGTCGAGCGCGGCATAGAGCAGCGCGAGTCCGGCGCTGACGTAGAGGAATCCCCTGAAGCTCGGTTTCGGTCCCGATGAGGGCGGCCGCCGCGACAGCGGCATGCCGTAATACACGCAGAGCGCCATCACCGGCGCGGCCAGCGCCGCCGTCCAGAACATCCACGCCCACGACAGGTGATTCCGATAGAAGCCGTAGAGCGACGGCGCAAAGTTCAGGGCCGCCTCGATGAACGACGCATAGACCGCGAGCATGAATGGCAGGTACCTGAGCGGACTGTTGAGCAGGGCGAAGCTGATGGTCAGCGGATAAAAGGTCCCGGAGCTGAGACCGGCAATCGCCAGCAGAACGATCAACAGGGAATAGCTGTGAACGAACGGCAGGCACGCCGAGGCGATCGCGAAGACGCCGGAGCAGGCCAGCAGCACACGCCGGGGACCCAGCAGCGCGCCCAGATAGACCGTCAGCGGACCGATGAACATGGTCGCGGCGTTGAACGCGGTACCGATCCACGCCCCTTCGTCGATGTCGATGCCGAGGTGGCCGCGCAGATCGGCAAGGCCCAGCGAAAGAAGACGCGCCGCCAGGCTGCCCATGCCGGCCCCCATGACGACCGCAAGGATGCCGAGCAGCGGGGTATGGGCGAGGTCGGCCGGCAGCGCGGATCGCAGCGCGGCCATCTTGTCGGGCCTGGCGTCGGCGGTGGCGGCGGCAGCAATCGACATGATTGGCGGAGCGCGCGTTACGACTTGGTTCGCACGGTCACGACCGCCGACAGCCCGGACCGCAACTGCGGTGTCAGCGTCGAGTCGTCGAGCGCGATCTTGACCGGGACGCGCTGGACGACTTTGGTGAAGTTGCCGGTGGCATTGTCGGGTGGCAGCAGCGCGAACTGCGAACCGCTGGCGGGCGCGATCTCGAGCACCCGGCCGTGGACCACTTCCCCGGGATAGACGTCGATGCGGACGTCGACCGGGTTGCCGACCTTGATGTTGGTCAGCTGCGTCTCGCGGAAGTTCGCCTGGACCCAGGGCGTCCCGCCGACGAACGACAGGACCTGCGTGCCGGGCGACACCAGCTGTCCCGGCCGGACCTGCCGCTCGCCGACGGTGCCGTCCGCGGGCGCGACGATGCGCGTGTACCCGAGGTTGACCTGCGCGGCGGCCAGCGCGGCTTCCCTGGCACGCAGGTCTGCCACGAGCTGCAGGTCCTGCGATTCGAGCACCGCCTTGCTCCGCCGCTCCGCTTCGACGGCCAGTTCGTTGCTCCGCAGCAGCGTGCGCGCCTGCGCGAGATCCGCCTCGCGACTGGCGAGCTGCGCGGTGAACCGCTCGGCGTCGGCGACCGCGGCTTCCGCGCGCTGACGCGTGGCGGAGCCCGTGGCGAGCAGCGCTTCCTGCCGGCTGCGTTCCGCACCGGTGCGGGAGACGTCGGCCTGCACCGCCTCCCGGCCGGCCTGCGCGGCAGCGATCTGCGCCTGCGCCTGGTCGATGCCGGCGAG
>Ga0065715_10000982_pt1 | contig 10601 bp, 9 predicted proteins | sample MisBulReplicate1_FD_59102 | JGI IMG/M metagenome (GOLD analysis project Ga0065715, IMG submission 59102) | Miscanthus rhizosphere microbial communities from Kellogg Biological Station, MSU, sample Bulk Soil Replicate 1 : eDNA_1 v2 (version 2) | ecosystem: Host-associated > Plants > Roots >...
TGTTGTCTGGTTTCACTACGAAAACGAACGGCCCACTCTGGCTAACTTGAACCGCCTGCGACGGCACTAGCGTCGCGTCTTTGAGAATGTCGAGAATGAAACGGACGCGCACAAATTCCGACGGCCACAGCGCGCGATCAGGATTCGGCGTGACTCCGCGCGCTTTCACGGTCCCGGAGCCGGGCTGCACCGCGTTGTCGATGAAGTAAAGATCTCCTGTGCGCGGCGCGATCGAGGCATCGGAAAGGTACGTTTGTACTTTCACGTTTGGACCGCCGAGATATTTTCGCACAAGCGGAAGATCGTTCTCGGCCACTGTGAAATCGGTGTAAATCGGGTCGAGACCGTTAATGGTGACGAGCGGCGCAGTGGACGGGCCAACCAGGTTGCCGACGTCAACATTTCGGAGACCTACTCGTCCGTTGATGGGCGATTTGATAAAGCAATAATCGAGGTTCACCTGGGCAGCCTCCGTCGCCGCTTGAGACTTTTTTGCATTCGCCACAGCAATGTCGTAGTCCTGCTGCGCTATGACCTTTCTGGCGCGCAAGTCCTCCTGTCGCTTCAGCGTCACCTGGTCTAACGTCGCTTGCGCCTTCGCCTGATCCAAAGTGGCCTGATATGGACGCGGGTCGATTGTGAAAAGCGGGTCGCCCTTCTTCACGTCGGAGCCGTCCTGAAAATGGCGTGTCATAATTTGCCCGCTCACCTGTGCCTGCACCTGCACGGTCTCGTACGCAGCGCACGTGCCGATTTCGTCGAGATACACAGGCACATCTTTTGTCACCACCCTGGCAACGAGAGCCGGTCGCGCCGGCGCCTGAGCAGCTTTAACCTCGATGGCCCTGCGTTGAAGGATCCGGTAACAGACAAAGGCAGCCAGAATAATAAAAAGTAAGTACGCCCATTTTGGAACTCTCTGATTAGTAGTACGGGCGGCTTTCACTTGAACTCGTGGATGGCGGGGAGCGCCGTGATCTAGCGTCTTAACATCGCTTAGTTCGGTGTTAAGTTTCATCTGGATCTTCCGTTACGCCGTGACATTGCGCTCTTTCCTGGAATCGAACGTCCCTGTTTAGGCTGGCCGTTGTGCTCGGCGAAACCGCGAGCGCCGGGCTGGCGGATGATCTCCTGATGTCGATCGTTTTTCTCCGCCCGCTCTCCAATGCGGACCAGCACATTCATGCACGTCTGGAGATCCGCCTCCGGGATACCGGCCAAAAGTTCGTGTCGAAGTTCGTCGGCGGTTGCCTTAATCTGCGCGATTACCCGCTCGGCTCGTCGGCCGAGGAGCACCATCTTGCAGCGGCGATCATTCGGCGAGCTAGTCCGTGTGATCCAGCCCTCCTTTTCAAGACGGTGTAACAAGTTTACCACAGTAGGCTCCTCGACCCCCAGACGTGCTGCAATTTCAGCTTGGGTAAGCGCGTCCTCGGAGAGAGACAAATGCATCAGGGTGCGCCACTTTGCCTGGCTGAGGCCCATCGGTTTGAGACGCTGATCCAGCTTTTGCCGCCAGGCGCGGGCGGTGCCGTGCAGCAGTTGACCAATTATTTCACCCTTGAACATAGCGCTGGACCAAATTGGTTAGTATGCTAACCAATTCCAATCTACGAGGCTGTCAATGCTCCTTTTAGGGCGCGACTTTGAAGAGAATCAGTTCACGCTTGCTGTAATCCCGCACACGAGCCACTGGATGCGCGCGCATGGGCGACCAGTTCGGGGCATTTGTCGCCTCAGCTTCGTTCTCGGTTCGTACGAGAAAGTAATGCGTATCAGCCGGTAGTTTCTGGATGTCGCTGACGTAATTCAAGGGCGCGTTTATGTAAAAGAATACCGGCTGATAATCTGGATCCACCGCATAAAGCATCTCATTCGGAGATACCACCGCATTGATTTCCGCGGCGGCCTTTTTGATCTGCTGCCTGTTTTTCAAAATGATTGCCGTCAACGGATAGCCAATTGCACCGATCACGATGCCCAGGCTTACGAAAATCGCGACAACTCTTGTCCAATTCCGATCGTTCGTTGTCAACTTCCCAGGCCACTGCAACGCATTCCCGACGAACGTGAGCGCCAGCAACCAACAGGCCGGGACTATGGCGGGCATACTGTATCGGGCGACCGCGCCGGGAACCAGATTGATTCCCAGGAATGGCAGCGCAATGCCCCACGTCAGCGCGTGTGCGAAACGTCGCTGCGATTCGTCGTGAAATTTTGAAAACCGGGCAAACGGAAACAAAAGAAGCCACGGCAGAAAATATATCAGGCTGCGTGGGATATTTTGAATCCAACTCAAGAACTTGAAATTAAGGCCTTCCAGCCGCCCGGTGAATTGAGCCGACCATTTGTTTGCCGCTACTTCAGTCGTCGTGCGGTGGACGAAGGGAATGGCCCAGGCGGCCGGGATCGCTAAAATGAGCGCGACGCCAACGAAATGCGCAGGATGAACGAGAAGCCGCCAATCTTTTCCCTGCCAAAGGACTGCTAAAACGATGCCATAGAAAAAAATTAGGTGGACGGGGCCTTTTGCCAGTAGACCGAGTCCAAGAAAAACCGATGACGGAATCCAGACCAGCCATGGCGATTTTTTTTGTTCCCAAAAGCTCAGCCAAAAAATAATCGCCAGGCCGCAGAGCGAGACGTAGAGCGCTTCGATTTCAATCAATCGGCCTTTTTCGATCATGCCGATATTCGTCATCCAGATAAGCGCCGCGATCATCGATCCCATTGAGCCGAGACTGGCGCGCGCCACGGTGACAAGCGCGATCGCCACAGCGAGCACGGCAATCGCCGACGGAAGACGCGCTGTCCATTCGTTACGCACTCCAAAAGCTTTAAAGGAGCCGGCCACCAGCCAGTTTATTAAAGGCGGCTTTCGGAAGTACGGACTACTTCCGACTTGTGGGACAATGTAGTCGCCCGTGTCGAGCATGCGGATCGCTGGCAAGATTCGTCTGCCCTCTTCTCCTTTGATCGCGATAGAACCCAGCGCAGGCAAATAAATTACCGCCCATATCACAACAACAACAGCGACGGCTAGGAGGCGCGAATTCATTGAATGCTCGATGTTGGACATTGAGCTTTGAACGTCAAATCAAACCGCGCCACACCTTGACGCGAAGGCCGCGCGCGGTTAATCTTAGCGTCTAGTCCGCGCGCTGATCGGAGTGGGAACTGGCGTCCCACTCTTTTTTGTCTGCGGGCTGCCTGTTTTATGAACGCAGAATTTATTGCCATGCTCGATTACCTGGAGCGGGAGCGCGGGATTAAACGCGACATCCTTCTCGAGGCGGTTTCGAATGCTCTGCTNTCCGCCTCGAAGAAGAGTGTCGGCGCGTCGCGCGATCTGCGNATTGATATTAATCCGAAAAGCGGCGAAATCCGGGCACTGGCCAATCTCGTAGTGGTCGATCACGTCACCAATTCACAAGATGAGATCGAACTCTCCAAAGCGCGGAAGATCAAATCGGATGCGAATATCGGTGACATTGTAGAAGTAGAAGTCACGCCGAAAAACTTCGGACGCATCGCGGCGCAGACGGCCAAACAAGCCATGATGCAGCGGATCCGCCAGGCGGAGAAAGAAATGATTTACGAGGAGTTCAAGGACCGCGCGGGCGAGATTGTCAGTGGAACGGTGCGCCGCTTCGATCGTTCCGACGTCATTCTTGATCTTGGGAAATTTGAAGCCATCATGCCGCAACGGGAACGAGTGGTCGTGGAAGATTACAATGTGGGCGATCGTCTCCGCGCCTACGTCGTCGCGGTCGACAACGGTGCCCGCGGCCCTGAGATCATCGTTTCGCGAAGCCATCCCAATTTCGTGCGCCGGCTTTTCGAGCTGGAAGTGAGCGAAATCGCCGACGGTACGGTAGAGATCCGCGGCATCGCGCGAGAAGCCGGTTACCGCACCAAGATCGCGGTGTGGAGCGCAAATGAAAAAGTAGATCCGGTAGGAGCGTGCGTCGGAATGCGCGGCTCGCGTGTCAAAAACATTGTGCGCGAGCTCAACAATGAGAAAGTCGATATCATCCGTTGGAGCTCAGACCCAAAAGAGTACATCCTGGAAGCGCTGAAGCCCGCGAAAGTGAAGAATCTGACTTTCGATACTGAGAAAAAGAGCGTGCGGATTGCTGTCGACGAAGATCAGCTTTCGCTCGCGATCGGAAAAAAAGGACAGAACGCGCGATTGACTTCACGCTTGACCGGTTGGGAAATCAACATCGGCAAGGACACATCGGCGACAACCGTAGTTGAACAGAAGGTAGCGCAAGCTGCACAGACCCTTGCCGGCGCGCTACCGGTGACCGAAGAACAGGCGCTCAAGCTCGTAAAATCCGGGTTTACGAATCTGGAAGGATTGGGCGATGCGGACGTGCAGGATTTGGTGGATATTCTGGCAGTCGATGAAACAAAGGCGCGCGAGATTTACGAAGCAGTGCACCGGCAGGAACTCGTGCAATAGCATGGCTCTCGTTTAGGGAGCTTGAGCCATGAGTGAAATTTTGAAGGAAGTGTTATGGCAACGAAGACGAGCAGTAAAACTGCAAACCGCAAGCCAGCCGCGCAGGCGGCCGCGCGCAAGACTACTGCTCACAAGCCGGTCGCCGCAGCGAAATCAAAGGTTCCGAAGCAAGAATTAGAAAGCGATGCCGCGCCGGCGAGCGCAGCCGCTAAATCGCGTGGAATCGCGCCGCAAGAACCCGAGCCGCGATCTAGGTCGTCGCATGCCCACGAAGTAGAGAGTGTCTCCCTCATTGATAGAAAAAGGCCGCGCAAGAAGACCGAAGAGGGCGAGCCAAAGACCAGACGCGCCGTTTTACCTCCGATTTCGCGCATCCGTGCCTCACTGGAGACAACTGCCGCTCCGCCAAAACCTGCTGCGCCCGTCGAACCTGCACCCGCGCAGCCGCCTCCAACGGAAGCACCGGCCGAAGCGGCGCCATCGTCTGCTGAAGCGGAAGCCGTGCCGCAGAATGTCATCCTTATTAAGCCTCCGATTATTGTTAAGCAGTTGGCAACTGAGCTTCGCCTGAAGCCGCATCAGCTCATCGCAGAGTTGATGACTTACAACATCTTCGCCAACATCAATCAAACAATCGAACCCGACATCGCGTCGAAAATCGCGGAGAACCACGGGTTTGTTCTCGAAAAGGAACGCCGTGAAAAAGGGGCCGGTGTTCACAAGGTGGAACAGGTAGTTGTCGCGCCGCCTCCGCCGGTTATTGAAAAAGAAGAGGAACTCAAACCGCGCGGTCCGATCATCACGTTCATGGGCCACGTCGATCACGGTAAGACGACGTTGATGGATGCGATCCGCAAGACGCGTGTGGCGGCTGGTGAAGCAGGCGGAATTACCCAGCACATCGGCGCTTACACCGTAAATCACAATGAATCGACGCTCACGTTCATTGACACACCGGGTCACGCCGCCTTTACCGCGATGCGTGCGCGAGGGGCCAATGTGACGGATATCGTCGTGCTCGTTGTCGCAGCGGATGACGGCATCATGCCGCAGACGCTTGAAGCCATCAATCACGCCAAGGCGGCGCCACACGTGAAGATCATGGTCGCGATCAACAAAATTGATCTTCCCTCTGCGAACATTGACCGGGTGAAGAAACAACTTCAGGAACACGGGCTCGCTCCGGAAGATTGGGGAGGCGAAACGATTGTTTGTCCAGTCTCAGCGACGAGAGGAACCGGAATCGATCACTTGCTCGAGATGATCACGTTGCAGGCGGAGGTAATGGAGCTCAAGGCATCGCCCACGGCCAGACCGCGCGCCACCGTCATTGAAGCGCAAGTGGAAGCGGGACGCGGCCCGACTGCCACACTCATCGTGCAGATGGGCACGTTAAAAGTCGGTGATCCGTTCATCTGCGGCGACTACAACGGCAAGGTAAAATCGTTGCTGGACGATCGCGGCCAACCCGTCAAGGAAGCCGGACCTTCAACCCCAGTGAAAGTGCTTGGGTTTACTGGCCTGCCGAATGCCGGTGACGAATTTCTTGTGATGGAATCGGAGCGCGAGGCGAAACAATTGAGCGATGAACGAGTTGAAGCAAAACGCGCCAGCAAGCTGTTCGTTCCGCAACGCGCTACGCTGGAAACGCTGCTTGAAACGGCGGGAGGCCAAAAAGTCCTGCGCATCGTGTTGAAATGCGATACGCAAGGCTCGCTCGAAGCGCTCGTCGGCGCGCTGAAACAGATCGAAACCAAAAAGGTCATTCTCGAAATTATTCATTCGGCCGTGGGACCGATTTCGGAATCGGACATTCTGCTGGCAAGCGCGTCCGACGCGGTTGTGATCGGCTTTAACGTCAAAGTCGAAGCGATGGCGGTGCCTGCTGCGAAACACGAAGGCGTGCAGATCAAGCTTTACAGCATCATTTACGAATTACTCGACCAGATCAAAGACGCCATGGCCGGCCTGCTTGAGCCGGAGCTGCGCGAAACAGTGATCGGGCATGCGGAGGTGAAACAAGTTTTCCAGCTGAGCAGAGGCATTGTTGCCGGTTGCCTGGTCACGAACGGTCGCATCGCTCGCGCTGGGCGCGCTCGCGTCCTGCGAAAGCGCCAGCCGGTTTACGATGGCGGCATTTCGACGCTGCGGCGTTTCCAGGACGACGTCAAAGAAGTGCGCTCTGGCCTAGAATGCGGGATCAAGCTGGGCGATTTCAACGAATACCAGGTGGGCGATATAATCGAGTGTTACCAACTCGAACAGATTGCGCAGAAATTGTAGGCAGTTACATCGTTACAAAGGTTAAAAGGCCGCTCCCGGTTGTAACATTGTAACTCTTTTAACTCTTTAACTCCGCTTGGCCATGAAACATCGACAATTGCGCGTAAACGAACTCGTAAAGCGTGAGCTGAGCGCGATCATTGCGCGCGAATTAAACTTCGAAGGCGTGCTCGTCAGCGTTAACGCTGTTGATGTAACGCCCGACCTGAAGAACGCACATGTCTTCGTGAGCATTCTCGGATCGGCCAACGGCGCGAATGTAATTGATAGATTGGAAGCGCATCGTCCCGCGCTGCAAGCAGAACTCTCTCGCCACGTTGTCTTGAAATACACGCCACATCTTATTTTTCATCTCGACGATTCCATCGAACGCGGCGCACGCGTGCTCGAGATCCTGCAGGACCTTGAAAAACGTGGCGGCAACGACGAGTGAGCAATACCACGTTCGAGCAAATCGGGAAGGTCCTGCGCGAGCATCAACATTTCGCGATTTTGGGTCATGTGCGGCCGGACGGTGACGCGCTCGGTAGTCAACTCGCCCTGGCATTATCTCTCCAACAAGTCGGAAAGGACGTTCGCGTTTGGAATGAAGATGGGATGCTCGAAAAGTATTCGTTTTTGCCGCGCGCCGAATTGTTGACCAAACCGCCCGCCACTGCAGAAGACTTCGATGTCGCCATTGCGCTCGACACGGCAATTCAAAATCGCCTGGGAACCACCGTTGCTGCGGTTGACTCCGCAAAGATTTGGATCAACATCGACCATCATCTCAGCAATCCCGGCTATGGCGATTTGGTAATCGTCGATCCCAGCGCCCCGGCCACGGGAGAAATCATTTTCAACCTAATCAAGAGCGAGGGCCTTCCTTTGGATCACGATATCGCAGAAAATCTCTATGTCGCGATCTCCACTGATACGGGCTCGTTCCAATATCCAAAAACCAGCGCGCGCACGTTGGAGATCGCCGCGGAACTCGTGCGCTCTGGCGGTCTCAACGTGGGAAAAATAAGCGAGCAACTGTATGAGAACTATCCCCGCCGCCGGCTGGAACTGTTGCGAGATCTTCTTCGAACCACGCGTTTTACCGCTGGCGATCGCGCGGCAAGTTTTAGTCTCAGCCTAAAAACGGCCGCAGAGCTGGGCGTCCTTCCCGAAGACAACGAAGGTTTGATCGATCATCTCCGGGCAGTTCACGGCGTGATCGTGGCCGTCTTTTTTGAAGAACTCGTCGAAGGCAAAGTGCGCGTGAGCATGCGTTCGAAAGACGAAGCGGTCGATGTTTGTGCTATTTGCCAGAAATTCGGCGGCGGCGGACATACACTGGCTGCCGGCGCGCGCATTCGCGGAAGTCTTGCCGAAGTCGAAGAGAAGGTTCTGGAGGAGGTTCGTGAAGTCCTTAAACGCAGCTCCTGACGGCGTCTTGCTGGTCGATAAAGCTGAAGGCATGACCTCGCACGATGTGGTTGCGCTGACGCGGCGAAAGCTCGACACCAGGAAAATCGGTCATTGCGGCACGCTCGATCCCATCGCCACGGGTTTACTGCTGCTTACGATCGGGCGTGGCACAAAAGTCCAGGATTTGCTGATGAGCGAAGATAAGGAATACGCCGGCACGTTTGTGCTCGGCGTGACGACCGACACGCAGGATCGACAAGGCGAAGTGACTCAGCAGCGGCCGGTGCCCACACTGGATGAAAACCAAATTCGCGTCGCGTTTGAAAAGTTCCGGGGCGATTTCTATCAGCTGCCGCCAATGGTTTCTGCGAAAAAGCACGGTGGCGTGCCGCTCTACAAACTCGCTCGCAAGGGCAAAGTAGTCGAGCGAGAGCCGCGACTGGTGCACGTCTATCGCTACACAATCGATCGGATCGCGCTCCCGGAAATCGATTTCAGTGTTCTGTGCAGCAAAGGCTTCTATGTCCGCACCTATGTGCATGATATCGGCGAGGTGCTCGGCTGCGGGGCGCATTTGAAATCGCTGCGTCGCACGAAATCCGGCCGATTCGATGTGGCCAACGCCATCACAGTCGATCAAATCAAAAGCGTAACGCGCGAAGAAATTCTCAATCGGATGCTAAGCCTTCCCGAAGTTTCGAGGATGCGCGGAGCGTGAGAAGAATGACGAAGTTCGAAGGAAATCCGAATATCGAAACCCGAATGATCCCGCGCCCAGCACGTTTTTTTATTTGGTGCTTCGTCATTATTTCGTCATTCGCCTGCCGCGCCGGAGCTCGGCGAAGGCGGGTCATTCGTCATTCGTCATTGTCATGATGGAAATCCTGCGCTCGATTCCAGAGCTCTCGCACTTGCCCGGTCCGCTTTTTCTGGCCATCGGCGTCTTCGACGGCGTGCATCTCGGCCATCAGGCAGTCATCTCGACTTCCGCAGAACACGCCCGGACGGCAAACGGAACGCCTGTGGTGGTGACATTCGATCCGCATCCGGAAAAGGTATTACGGCCCGAAGGCGCGCCTCATTTGCTCACCGCTACGCCGCACAAGATCGCTTTGATCCGCGACCTCGGCGTGGCGCATCTTTTGATCATTAAGTTTGATAAGCAGTTTGCCGCAACCGAGCCCGAAGACTTCGTGCAGCAGTTGGTGGAGCATTCGAAACCGCTGCGCGAAATTTGCGTGGGGCACGAATGGTCGTTTGGAAAAAACCGCCGCGGCAATCTCAAACTGCTCAACGAGTTCGGCGCACGCTTCGATTTCGGTGTTGTGGGAATTCCGCCTGTGACCGTCAACGGCGAGCTGGTGAGCAGTACGACGATTCGTCAAGCCCTGGAAGCAGGTGATCTGAAAAGGGCGGCGCAGGTGCTTGGCCGCGAATACACGATTCTGGGGACGGTTGTCCACGGCGACGATCTCGGAAAAAAGATTGGATTCCCAACCGCAAACCTGAGCGCCCACAACGAGCAGTTTCCGCCAAACGGCGTTTATTTCGCCGAAGCGAAGCTGGACGGAACTGTTCATCCAGGCGTAGTGAATCTTGGTTATCGGCCAACGGTGAGCAGTAAATCTGAGCGCATTCTGGAAATCCACCTGTTTGATTTCAAGCGCGACATTTACGGAAAAGACGTCGAAGTGCGATTCATCCGCTTTCTCCGGCCGGAGAAAAAATTCGAAAATGTCGAGGCGCTCACGCGCCAGATACGTCTCGATGTTAAGCAGGCCCGCGAGTTATCCGCGGCCTAATCGCAGCGCCGTTTCAAAACCGTAGCCTCGCCACATCGCGTACCTCCGGCGTTTTCCGAACGGCAGCGATCACAGCGAACGCGCCAACCACAAGGCCGCAACCGAACGCGAACACGAGCAACAGCCAAATCGGGAAGTCCGACAACTGAATCATGCCTTCGCGAATGAAACGGCCGCCGCCGGAAATTAAGTAGGCAACTCCGCTTCCCAGTATTCCCAGACCGAGCAGAATCATTGCGCGCAGCCATCGCGGCTCGCGTCGCGCTGCGGGCAAGCTGGCCATGACGCGGGCGGTGAAGCCTTCGTCGTCAATGTACGGCATCGCTTCACGGAGTTGTCGATCCAGCGTTTCGTCGTCGGTCATTGCTTTCATTATATCAATTTGGTCCCCATGCGGCTAGTGTGCGTTTCAGTTTTTCCCGCCCTCTAAGAACGTTAGTCTTTACAGTCCCAAGAGGAATCTCCAACACGCGCGCAGCTTCATCATGCGAGAGTCCGTTTTGACAGCAAAGTACAACAGCCGTGCGCTCGTTCAACGGAAGTAAACTCAGTGCATGCATAAGATCATGTCTCAAACCGGCATCGACAGTCTGCGGATCACGCTCGGCCTGTAGTTGCTCCTCATCCACGCCCACAAGCTCCTTGCGTTTGCG
>Ga0065715_10089395_pt1 | contig 10593 bp, 7 predicted proteins | sample MisBulReplicate1_FD_59102 | JGI IMG/M metagenome (GOLD analysis project Ga0065715, IMG submission 59102) | Miscanthus rhizosphere microbial communities from Kellogg Biological Station, MSU, sample Bulk Soil Replicate 1 : eDNA_1 v2 (version 2) | ecosystem: Host-associated > Plants > Roots >...
GCTCAGTTCACCCCGGCTCACGTGACGACCGAATTGGAAGCCAGGCCCGGCCTGCATCGATTCCACTCCGAATTCGGTCCTTCATATATCTGGGGTTTCAATGGTGTCTATCCAGGCCCTATGATTTTGAATAGATATGGCAAACCTACAATCGTTCGGTTCCGGAACAGCACGCCGCCCAACGGCGACAACACGTTTGGCCACCCCGAGATTACGATTCACTTGCATAACGGACACCATGGTTCCGAAAGCGACGGTTTCGCGGGCGACTTTTTCCCAAGCGCCCGCTGGAAAGACAATCTCTACCCGAATTGCTATGCCGGCCTGGACACGTTCGGCGGCAATGGCGATTCGCGGGAAAAGATGGGCACTTTCTGGTACCACGATCACCGTGCAGAGAAGACCCTCAACAACAACGTGATGGGTCTGAACGGAATGTTCCTCGTTTATGACCCAACTGATCCTGGTCATGAGCACCCGAGTGCAGGCTCTTTGCGGCTGCCTGGATATTACGGTGTCACTGACATTCCTTTGATCCTTACCGAGAAGAGGTTCTGTGCCACGGATGCACAAGGCCGAACTGAGATGGTCAATGCGGCCGGTGGCGATAAGTGGATCGTCAACGGAGCGATTCAGCCGAGGATGACTGTCAGGAACAGAAAGTATCGGTTCCGCATTCTCTCGACCGGACCGACAACGGCCCAGTGGGACCTTAGGCTCTTCGGCCCGACGGGCAACATTGAAACGATGACTTGTATCGCCACTGACGCCAATTTCCTCGAGCATCCGGTTCCGGTCGATGCCAGCCCCGCAAATGCAGGTAACAGCAACTCCATCGTGGGAACCACGATTCAAGTTGCGGGCGCAATTCGAGTGAACGTCGCTGAGCGCTACGACGTAATCATCGACTTCGCGAACTTCAACCCGGGCGATAAGCTGTATCTCACGGATGCGAGGATCATGAATGTCAACAACACCGGCACTGGAAACACGCCTCCTCCGGGATTTTTGACAAACATCGACATCGGAAACGTCATTATGCGGTTTGACGTGGTAAACCGAGAGACCTGGTTCCCGCAAGATACACCGCCGATTCCATCGACCCTCTGTACATTTCCGCCTATATGCGAGCCGAACACTACGTTCCAATGGAACTTTACTCGCGATCCTGCCGGGTCGAACCCGCGATTTTTCAGGATCAACAACCGTGTCTTCGACGCCAATCTACCGCAGCACTGCGTTCTCAAGGGCACCTGTGAAGAGTGGTTGATCAACAACAACACCCCTAACGCAGACGGACCTACCAACTGGGCCCACCCGGTGCATATTCACTTCGAGGAATTTCGTATTCTGAAGCGATTTGCGATCATCAACGGCCTATTTCAGGAAATCCCGGTGACTCCGCTCTCGAGGGGAAGGAAAGACGTAACCAAGGTCGAGCCTGGAGAGGCCGCACTGATTAGGATGAACTTCCGAGACTATATCGGCAAATACCTGATCCACTGTCACAACATGGGCCACGAAGACGCGTTCATGATGGTGGCCTGGCACATTGTTCCTGATGCGGCAGCCAAGGCAGTGTGTGACGGACAGATTGTCCAGGCCAACAAGGAGTTTGAAGCCAAACTGCGCGGTGAGGAGGTGGCGTAATGGATAGAAGATCGATGTTAACTAGCATGTTCAAGCCGCATCCCTATTCGCAGGGCGCTGCGAAGTTTACAAATGCGGTGCTTCGAACACAGGAGAACAAAGAGGTCAGGTTCTATGACGATCTGATCAAAGGCAAGCAAGTCGTGATCAACATGATGTACGCTGAATGTCACGGTGCTTGCCCTCTGGTGACTACGGTTCTGAAACGAACTTATCGTGACCTGAAAGATCGCATGGGTAAGGACCTCTTCTTTTACTCAATCTCGGTAAAACCACAGGACGACACGCCGGCCGCGTTGAAGCACTATGCTGAGATGCGCAAGGCTGATCTGCCTGGCTGGTATTTCCTGACCGGAGATCCCTACGATATCGAGACGATCCGCTTCCGGCTCTTTAATATGGGCCATATAGGGGTCGACGTTGATTTCGCTATGCACTCCGGCACATTCCGTATTATCAACGATGCCACCAACTACTGGGGCCATGCACAGGCGTTTGCCAGTCAGAAAAATATTATGCAACGCATCGCCTGGGCCGATCCTTATAAGTCGTACGCAGAATGGGCGGTGTACGCCCGGAATCTGCAGACTGTGATCAATAACGACATCGAGAAATACGGCTACCGCCGAGACTTCTGAGTTTGCGGCACTGCTCATCAGGGCAAGGGTAAAGCCTCACCCTGGACGACCGCAGACCAGGCCAGGAATAGAAGCTGCTCACGTGGCTTTTATTCCTGGCTCCAACACAAGCGGATTGCCGACCGTTGATTGCCAATTTGAAAACGATCAAGCTTACGAAAATTGGCAAATGGCAACACCATGCTGGGTGAAATACATGAAAATTAAAGCCATAATCTCGCTGCTGGCTATGATGCTTCTGGGTTCTACCGCTACTGCATTGGCCCAGGAAAAGAAGAGTTGTTCTTTCGACATCGTCGGAACATGGAAAGCGCAGGTCTCACCCAGCGAAGCAGTGCTTTATCGTTTCGATTCCAATGCTGGAGTGACTGTTCTTTCCGATCTCGGCACAGGGGAACCGCGCCAGATCGCCACCGCGAAATACGAGGTGATCAACGAGCTCGGCAAACCGGAGTCGGTTTCGTTTACTGCATCCGGCAAGGACCGGATATTCGGAGCCGTCAGCAAGACGATGACGCTCGTCAGCTATGACGACACTTCGATCACTTGCGCAATACCAGGCATCGGAACCACTCGGTGGACCAGAGTCGAGCTCGATCGGTATTTCATTGTGCTCGCGGCCCGCAAGGGAGAGTTCTACGATACGAGTGGCTCGGCGTTTCCCATGGTTATTAAACTGGCTGGAGGAGTTCCCACCATCGACGCTTTCGGTGTCTATTTAGCGAAGGACGGAAGGGCCTTTGGTGCCGTTCCTGACAACGTATACAAGAACTATCTTCTAGAGGCACGCAACGAATCGGAAACCACACTGCGTCTGGAAATCAACTACCGGCAGTATGAAAGGGCGTTGAAGATCATTAAGGAGTGGGAACGGCGGGCCCGCGAAGGCGCGCTTTTGTATACCACCGCTGCCGGGACTTTAGATGATCCTACCTCGCTCAATAACATTCTGGTCGTTAAGGCGGTTACGGAAACGCTCAACCAGTGCTCGGAAGATTTCGATCTGCATCCACTCAATTACGTTGTTAAGGACGACTGGATCACCAACAAGGTTGGTTCCGCGTTTGTTCCGTTCTATTACTTCAAGGAACTCAGGCAGCGGAATGGAGCGAGACATATTGACGACAAAAAGTTTCAGGAACTCGTGCATCTGCCGAACGTGGCTAGTCGATAGTCTCAACTAAGGCAACTCTCCCCCTCTGGATCCAAAAAGCACAAAGGGGAAGGATATGAACTTGAGGGTTGAAAGTCAGAAACAGACGGTTATGAAACGCTTTCTCTTAATGGCGGTGGTGGTGTTCATCGGGTTCGGTTCCCATCAGGTGCTGCGTGCTCAAACGCCGGCGGCGCCTGATGAGAAGCGCGCGACTCAACCAAAAAAACGTGCTGGAATCTTCACCCTGTATGTCCTGGATCCGCTTGCCCGTACGATGTGTTTTGGTGACGGGAAAGAAGGGTTTGCGTTTGTTAATAATGATTGGCGTAACCGTTGCAGTGATCTTGGTTACATTCTGGCGAGTAATGGCAGTCTTGTTAGCGGTATCGAGGTCAACCGAGTGGCGGCGATCGTCGATCTCGGCACGCCGGACGAGCTTCGTCAGCGTTATGGCTTCGAGGAGGCGGCCGGGGGTGGCACCGGGTTCGCTTCTCTACATCTTAACGGCGACAAGATCATGGTCCTCAAGGAAGACATTCGCACGCCAGAATACCAACCGCTGCAAGAGGGGCCCAAACTCTTTACGGAGGTTGCACCATCTGCCACTGCACCAATCAAGTTGGGCCACATTTACCTTCTGCGTATCGCGGATAAGAAAGACCAAAGTTTCCAGCAGCTCGTTAAACTGATGGTGATTGCGTTTCGTCCTGATGAATCCGTAACGTTGCGGTGGGAGTTGCTCTAATTTTAGTAGCTCCGACCCACCAGGCGTGCCGGCAACAAAATTCACTGTGCTTCCAAATAGTGGGAGCAATTTATGAACTTCCATCCTTGAAGGAGAACAGGTATGAGCGACGATTTCAGAACCAGTGGCAACGGCTTTACTACGGGCGCGAAGTGCACGGATACGAACCTTTACAAATGTACCGACAACAAAGTTGAGTACATTGAGCACATTGCGGCAGGCGACGCCTTCCCGAACTTCCCGGGAGGGAACGGCAAAGGCACTGCAGTGTGGTTTCCGGTCACCTTAGCAACTGACGGAGACAGGACAAACTTCGATGCAGTCAAGGTAGCATAGAGACTTGGCATCCAGGGTGACAATGAATTTCCTGCGGCTTCTGAGCGCGCCGCTGCTTGCGGCGGCATTGATTTTGATTGCCGCAAGTCTGTGTTCTGTTCCAGTCGTCACAGCACAACAGCAACGATCGGCGCACTCCAAAAAAACTACCGAGTTTCACTATGTGTGTCCGATGCACGAGAACATCACGTCAAAGAAACGCGGGACGTGTCCGAAGTGCAAGATGGTCTTAGTGAAGAAGCGCCTGCCTAAGGTCCCGGACGAAAGATGACGCTCTAAACGTCTTGTTCTTTCTTCTTTCATTACGGTTCGCGTTCAGGCGACCGTGGAACCGCTGAGAATCGGCAGTTGTGATTGCCCAGGTGCATTCCTGGTGATACAGTCTTGCCGTCAAACCTTAACGTAGTTTTCAACCTGAGCTTCATCGTGGGATTGAAGGTGCACCTCTTCAGCACAGCGCATATCAAACTTGGATTCTTGCGACGTATTATCGTCGCGGGCGTCCTCGTGCTGGCGCTGCTTTCCGGCATAGTGCCTTTCGGTGCCGCCTCGGCAGGACATCTCTGCACGATGGAGTGTTGCGCCGCATTGGCGCCGCATGCCGCCGGCTCGTGCCACCTGAGCATGTCTTCAAAGGGGAACGAACCTCAGCCGGAATCAAACCCACACTGCGGACTTCCACAAGACAATGGCGCAGCAGATGGCATCGTCGCCGGTGTTATGGGGATGACAGGCAGCGACCACTCCTCCTCGGACCTGGACGACGTAACGATTGATGCTAGTGATCACTGCAAGACAGATTCGCACTCGGAAGATCTGAACGCCCCTACACGCAATGATTCTCCTGAATCGGTTACCATCGCGACGCAATCCTTTTCAAAACCTTGCCCACCGGAGTGTGGCGCCGGGACGCTTAGTTCCGGAGTACGTCGTTCAACTGACTCAGTCCCGGTGGCTCGCCAGGGCCACTCGCAGCCGCCGCCTGGCCGAAAGTATCAACGCTTCGACCGCAGTTTCTTGATCACCTCAACTTATTGCACACAGCTTCGTCCTCGCGGTCCGCCATCATCTATCAACTGATTCCCAGCGACATACTTTAATCGGCGATAGCAGTTCGGCAGGACAATTGGCATGCGCTCGTGACGCAGCCATTGCCCGCTGTCGGCTGTGCTGCCTTGTATTTCAGATGCGTCAAGCGCGACTAAAAGTCGGAGCGGCGCGATCGCTTGTCGTTTTCCAGTTAGAGAGGGATCCCGCAATGGAATGCTCTGAGAGGCGAGGAAGGCTCTTTCATACATCAGGGATCGTCCTAATAATTCTTTCGCTATTCTTGCTCAGTGGTGTGTGCGTTTGCGCGCAGCAAAACGTCACGTCCGGAACCCTCAGCGGCCGCATTGAGGACGCCGGCGGCGCTGTAGTAAGCGGCGCAAGTCTGACTGCCACCAACCTTGAAACCAACCAGAAACAAACGGCCACCACTGACCGCGATGGTCGCTACCGATTTCCGTATCTTCAAGTAGGGAACTACAAGCTCTCAATCGAGGCGCAGGGGTTTGCGTCGTTGGCTAAGGAACTAACGATAACCGTGGGACAGGCCCTGGATCTTTCCGTAAAGCTCGAGGTGGCCCAGCTCTCAGCGCAGGTTAACATCGCGACCGATGTGCCTTTGATTGAAACCGTCCGCACGCAAGTTACCGAGACAATTCACCCGGGCGAGATCAATGAACTGCCATTAAACGGTCGCAACTTTCTCGACCTCGCCTTGCTGATTCCGGGCGTATCTGCGACGAACACCGGCAGCAACCAGCGGTTCGCCGAAACATCCGCTGTTCCGGGGCAGGGAATCTCAATCGCCGGGCAACGTAACCTCAACAACAGTTTCGTTGTCGATGGAGTCTCCGCTAATGACGACGCCGCTGATTTGACCGGCACCTATTACAGTGAGGAAGTAATCAATCAATTCCAGGTAATCACTTCAGGCGGCATCGCCGAGTTTGGGAGGGCCTCGGGGGGAGTAGTCAACATCATCACAAAGTCAGGTACGAACGACTGGCGGGGCAACGTTTACGGGTTTGCCAGGAATCAGCGCTTCGACGCCCGTAACCCCCTCGCGCCTCGTAAAGACCTGCTCACTCAGGCGCAATATGGAGCTTCGCTCGGTGGTCCTATCAAACGCGATCGTACGTTCTTCTTTACCAACTTCGAGCAGACGCGTCGCAACTATTCGGCGGTCATCACTATCGCGCCTTCAGCGGTAGCTGCAATAAATAACCGGCTGAATGCGGTTGGCTATAAAGGGCCATTCCTCGGTACGGGTGTGGTGCCGGCGAGCTTTGATACGACCAACTTCTTTGCGCGAGTGGACCACAAGCTCAATGATCGCAATCAGCTTAACGCCCGCTATAGCCTCTATCACATAACGGCAGACAATTCGCGCACCGTCGGTGGTTTGAATGCTGTAAGTCGCGGATCGGGTTTGAACGATATGGATCAGACCTTGGCAGTTAGCAATATCACGACGCCGACCAACAGCACCCTGAACGAAGCGAGGTTTCAGTTTACGCACAGCCGGCTTGACGCTCCGATCAATGATGCGGTCGGCCCAGCAATCGGGATCTCGGGTGTTGCGAACTTCGGCACGGCCACGTCATCGCCGCTCGCAAGGGACATCGATTTATTTGAGGGTGTCGATAATGTTTCCATTCATCGCGGTGCACACTCAACAGGGGTTGGAGTCGATTTTCTTTACAACCGGGTGAACATATTTTTTCCGGGCGCTGTTCAGGGTGTATATGCGTTCAACTCGCTGAATGATTTCCTGATCGGCAGGTACAGCACTTTCCAGCAGGCCTTCGGCGCGCCGAGTCAGTTTCAATCAAATCCCAATGTAGGTTTCTTCGGGCAGGATGAATGGCAAATCAAGCCGAATCTTACCGTCAATGCGGGTTTGCGGTATGACTTGCAGTTTCTCCCGAGCCCGATTCAAACCGATACTAACAACATCGCGCCACGTTTAGGATTTGCTTACGCACCAGGAGATCGTAAGACCGTCATCCGCGCGAGCTTCGGCATTTACTATGATCGCATTCCACTGCGAGCAACTTCGAATGCGTTGCAACGTGATGGCTCAAAATACGTTGTCGTACAACTTGGACCAACGCAGGCGGGTGCGCCTATCTTTCCAAATGTGCTCGCAGTTCAGCCGGCGACGTTCGTCATCAAACCAAACATCACCCGTATCGATCCAAACATCGAAGCGAGTTACAGCGAGCAGGCCAACTTGCAGGTGGAAAGGGAACTGTCGGGGAACGCCGTGGTCTCGGTGGCTTATCTCCATCTGCGCACTCTGCATATCATTGCCACACGCAACGTGAACGTCCCGACCGTTCCGGCTTCAGCGGGTATTCCGAATCTCGGCCGGCCCGATCCCAACTGGGGCAACATCGGAAATTACGAAAGCGCCGGTGACGCTTATTACAACGGGCTGGTGGTCTCTTTCAACAAGCGCGCCTCGGGTTGGGCCAACCTGAGAGTCTCTTACACACTCTCGAAGACTACCGACGACGCGGGAAACTTTTTCTTTTCCACGCCTCAGAATAACTTCAACCTGCGCGACGATTTGGGACGTTCGGACAACGACCAGCGGCACCGACTGGTAGTAAGCGGGTCGTTCCAGGCTCCGCAGAAAGGTAAGGAGGTAGGCCTGCGTCGGGCGTTGCACGGCTTTCAACTCAGCTATATTTACACCTACGCCTCGCGTTTGCCTTTTAATATCTTGCAGGGTAGCGATCGCAACCTGGACACCAACAATAATGATCGACCCGCGGGCGTTGGACGCAATACTGGCCGAGGCTTCGACTTTGCTTCGTTCGACTTACGCCTGAGCCGCCGACTCCGCCTCACCGAACGGTTTGGTCTGGAAGTGCTCGCCGAAGGATTCAACCTTTTTAACCGAGCGAACTTCGGAGTTCCTAACAACACCTTTGGCTCAGGTACCAGTCCGTTGCCGGCATTCGGCCAACCAACCGCAGCTTTTGACCCGCGCCAGCTTCAGTTTGGATTGAAGCTCAGCTTCTGAGTAACCGAGGACTAACCTCGACAGCGCGCCCGCCGCCTTATGGTGTTCCTACGAGACCGTTGACCAGTGGGGGACATACCAAAGCCTGCCTTAAGCGGCAAAAACGCCTCTGAGAGAACGCTGCTTAAGCAAAGTTCCTAACTCGAATCACAACAGGGCACTTGGACCCGCCGAAAAAACTCGATGTCCCCAACCAGCCTTAATAGACCGCAGGGAACCTAAACCGCCCACGACCGGGCCTTATAGTTCGCGTCTGATAATACATATTATGTTAGATGGTTAGATGGAAGTACGACGAGGGTCGTAATAAAGCTGTTGTTTTCATGAAGAAAGTTCTGCGTGTCCACCTGCTGATGAAACGGGTGCGTTTCGATCTGGTTGACGGCGGGCAACACTTCTTGTTGCAGGATAAAATCCATCACTCGATCGGGATGAAAATTGCTCACCCCGATCGCCCTGATGCGGCCCTCGCGATAAAGCTGTTCCATCGCCCGCCATGAGCCGTAAACATCCCCATACGGTTGGTGAATGAGGTAAAGGTCGAGATAGTCTAGCTGCAACCGCTTCATCGAGCGGTCGAAGGCTGCTTTTGTCTGATCGTAACCAGTGTCCGCGATCCAGAGTTTTGTCGTCACGAAAAGCTCATTACGCGCCACGCCGCTCGCCTTTATTGCGTTACCGACCGACTCCTCGTTTCCGTAAGAGGCCGCCGTATCGAGGAGACGATAGCCTACATCGATCGCATCCCGCACGCTTCGTTCACACTCCGCCAAATCCTCGATCTGGAAAACCCCAAACCCCAGAATGGGCATCTCTACGCCGTTATTCAACACAACATTATTCATTGTTTCGGTTCCCTTGTGTCCCTTATCCAGCCGCCAGCAGGCTCACCATAACTCTCTCTGAATACCTTTCCATCTCGCCGACGTCAGGTTTCTTTGTCCTAAGTGTTTAAGTAGAAAGTACACATAAGCCGGCGCATAGACCGGACCTATATTTCACTCTAACCGAGCGGTCACACTAACTTGTCGACGACTTGCATCTGCAGTTCATTCATACGGCCACCGTCCACCTTGATTTTGGAGAACCCGGTTTCGAGTTCACGCAGATCCGCGGGAGTCAGCTGAATCTTGATCGCTCCTAAGTTCTCATTAAGATGGTCCAGGTTGCGTGTACCCGGTATCGCGACGATGAACGGTTTCTGGGCCATGAGCCACGCGAGTGCGATTTGAGCGACGGTTGCGTTCTTCTTTTCTGCAAATAGGGTGAGCAGATCAACCACCGGCTTATTTGCTGCCAGGACTTCAGGAGAAAAGCGGTCGAACTCAGCTCGAAGGTCCGTCTTCGGGTCAAACTTCGTGTTCGCATCAATTCGCCCGGTCAGATAACCCATTCCCACCGGGCCCCAGGGAACAAAGCCGATCCCCAACTCTTCACAAGTCTGAAGCACGCCGTTCTTTTCGACATCTCTTTCCATAAACGAGTATTCCGTCTGGACTGCTGCAACCGGCTGCACAGCATGGGCTCGTCGGATCGTTTTTGCACTCGCTTCCGAGAGACCGAAGTGCAAGACCTTTCCAGCCGCTATCAGATCTTTGATCGCACCGGCCACATCTTCGATCGGTACTTTTGGATCGACGCGGTGCTGGTAATAGAGATCAATGCGGTCTGTTCGAAGGCGCTTGAGTGAATCCTCAATCGCTTTCTTGATGTGCTCCGGGCGACTATTAAGACCTCCCGCTTCTATGTCAAAGCCAAATTTGGTGGCGATAGCAACCTGGTCGCGAAAAGGAGCGAGTGCTTCTCCGACAAGCTCCTCGCTTGTGTGTGGGCCGTAGACTTCGGCGGTATCGAAAAACGTGACGCCTCTTTCATGGGCTTTACGAATGACATTAATTCCCTGGGCCCTGACTGCGGGTGGTCCGTAGTTGGCGCTGATGCTCATACAACCGGCGCCTATTTCGGATGCGATTAGACTTCCGAGCTTTCG
>Ga0065715_10000554_pt1 | contig 10568 bp, 6 predicted proteins | sample MisBulReplicate1_FD_59102 | JGI IMG/M metagenome (GOLD analysis project Ga0065715, IMG submission 59102) | Miscanthus rhizosphere microbial communities from Kellogg Biological Station, MSU, sample Bulk Soil Replicate 1 : eDNA_1 v2 (version 2) | ecosystem: Host-associated > Plants > Roots >...
CATTGAAACCGTCACACTTTCGGTCTGTAATAGGTACGGGCGTGACCATTGTAATTGTAGTGTTCAGTTTCGGTTTTTGGGTAGCACAAATGAAGTCTGATTTGGACATGAAAGCTCATTTGATAAGAGATAATGAAGAACGTATAAAGGACGCGGAAGAGCAGGGAAGGTTACAAAGAAGGGTTGATGCGTTGGAGATCGCAGCAGAGAAGGGAAAGTATGAACTATCGGTCGGGAGCCAACGTTTTCAAGGAACACAAAATTTGTCGATTTCAAGTCGGCCTACGAAAGAACGTGTTGTGGTGAGAGTCGCTCCCAAATCGGATTGATAGAGAAGATCCCGCGCGGAAGTCACGCCGACAGCATGACGAACAAATATTCGCGCACGGAACCAGATCCGTAGTTAGGAGGAATCTACGATGAAGAATTTTGTAACGTTGTAATGTTGCGCTTGGTCCAAGTTTGTCCTGCAGTTGTCCCGCAGTTCTTTCCAAACTGAGCACTTCAAGCACAACATGCAACCTATGCACACGCGTTTTTGTTAAGCTTTTTCGTAACTGTTGAAAACAAAAGGCTCGTCAATCTGACTCCTAAGCGGAAGGTCGCGCGTTGGAAATCGCGCCAGGGTACCGCCGCACTACAAGTTGAAACGGTCAAATAGTTAGACGATTGGCGTGTTCAGGAAAAAGTGGCACGAATTGGTTGCTGATCTAAGTCAGACCCTTTGGAGTCTTGAGGACATGATCAATATGGCAGACTCGTAGATGCCAGCGGAATGCGGATTCCTAACTACTGGCAGCACATAGCAGGAGTGTATGATGGCAGTCGGATGCGCATATACATAAATGGCTAGGAAACCTGCAAGTTCGTAACCACTTCGGGACGTATCATCGATCAGACTAGCATTGGGCCATATCAAGCCTTTATTGGCGGCAACAACATCTCTATAAATTTGTTAGACGGCTTGATTGACGACTTGCGTATTTTCTCTGTCGCCTTAGATCGGACTCAATTGGCTCACGGATGCTTTGCTAACGTTCCAGCGATTCCGTGTTGCCCGTTAGAAAAATGACCCACTACGGCTATAACTGCCCATTTCGCTGGTCTGACGTCGTTGCTGGTATGCCTGGCGCGTTCTTATTCTTTGTGGTCTTGACGTACATTTTTCTGTTTTGGTCGACACGGCGTCTACGCGTAGCATAATGTTATTTCCCAGTGGCAGCCCAACGGCATTGCCCCGGCGCCCGACAAGTCTCATGGAGTTGCGCGGGGCGCGTGTGATGCCTGGCATTATTCCCGCTCTCGTCCTACATGCGAAACATCATGCGACTCCTCCTCTTGATTGTCGTTTTTTCGCTGACTCCTTTCCCGTACAGCGCCCAGACCCCATCCACGCCGGCGCTATTTCCTGTTGAAATAAAACGTAAATATGGATACGTCGATTCATCAGGAAAGATCGTAATCCGTCCACAGTTCGACGAAGCGTGGGGTTTCAGCGAAGGTCTCGCACCAGTACGTGTCAGCGACAAATGGGGCTTCATCGACAAAACGGGAACGATCATCATTGCGCCTCAATTCTTCTCAGTCATGCCCTTCCAGGAAGGACTCGCAGTCGTCGGTGCTTTCTTTAAGTCCGGTACAATCAATAGTGTGGTCGGCAATTACGGCTACATTGACCACACAGGACGCTTTGCTATCGCACCGCAATTTCGAGTCGCATTTGATTTCTCAAACGGTTTGGCTCGCATTCAAACGGAGGATTACAAGAACGGGTACATCGATAAATCCGGAAAAGTTGTGTTCTGGGAACAACGACTTAGCGAAGACTTCTCCGACAACCTTGCTTTGTTCACAACTCACGGCAACATGCCTGACAGTAGAACTGGCTATCTCGACTTGACGGGTCACGAGGCAATCGCTCCAACCTTCGATGGGGGGCACCGGTTTTCGCAGGGGTTGGCTTGCGTGTCACAGAACAACAAGTTCGGCTTCATAGACACGAAAGGAAAGGTTGCCATCCCGTTTCGCTTCGACAATTGTCGTAGTTTTTCAGAAGGACTTGCTGCCGTAGCGATCGATGACAAATGGGGTTACGTTGATAAGACCGGGAAGCTTGTTATTGAGGTGCGCTTTGCAGAGGCGGAAGTCTTTTCTGACGGCATTGCCATCGTACGCGCACTCTCGGCCTCCGGCACGCCTCGCCAGAAACGGCAATACAAACCCGGAGACATTATCACCTCCGTGATGTCGGGAAAATTCGGTGCTATAGATCGAAATGGGAGAACTATTCTGCCAATGAAGTTTGTCCAACTCGGAGAGTTCTCTGACGGACTGGCGTGGGTCAATCTCGGCAAAGATTTTATACTTCACGGTGACGCGGACCGCTGGGGCTACATTAATAAAGCCGGTAAGTTCGTGTGGACCTCTCGTTGAATTAATTGTGAAACGAAAACTCGTTGGACAATCCCTGTCGAGCTTCTGATTCGCAGTAGTATCGCCCGCCTCAGAACCCGGTCCAATCTGCAAGTCTCACCCTCATTGACCGTTCAGAAATAGAACTTCTTCAGGAGCTCTCATGAGGATTCAGTTCTGTCCACGCCGTCCATGAAGTGGGGGTGAGACCGTATCATCAGTGAACGCTGATTTACATTCAGACGTTACCACCCCAGCTCGGGATGAAACCATTGTGCGCGCAATTCATCCAGTACGAATTGGAGATTCTTTTGAGCGTTGAAGCCATCAGGTGTCTTCGATTCCAACCAGGATTGTTGACCGAGATTGCGGAAGTACTCGACCATGCCGTTGTGAATCTCGAAGGCCAGTTCGACTAATTCGGCAACATGTCCTCGAGTTGCTTCCGTCCAGTCATTTGTGGCAATCGACTCTAGCAGCGTAGGTTCAGGTCTCGCATCTACAATTTCAATGGTAAAACCTTTACACATCAAAGCGGGCTGTTTCGAAAGTTTTTCTGGCGTGGTTGGGATCATGCTGAAATACTCCAACTGACGTGAACGGTCAGTCATGTAGACACGTATTGAGTATCTCGCATTCCTGGCAGTCAGATGCAAACCCGTTCTCTCGTCCTCGGGGAGAAACCCGTAAAGAACAAGCGGTTGGGTGAAGTCTAGATCGAATTTGACTTTGAAGGATTGCATGGTTTGGCCTTAGATAACTAACGTACGGTCTATAATAGAGAGTAAATATGATCAATGGAAACGCCTCAAACCCGATTGCAGCCGACTCGCATTATGTTGATACTTCATCTTTCGAAGCACAGCGAGCCGCCAATCGTAACGTTCGGTGATACACGTTCCTAATGAAAATTCCGAGACTGAGAATCCTTGCCAGCTTGGCACTTTTGATTGGTGGCTTTGAAATGTTTCCGCAACCTGCAGCTTCTACGGCCGGCGGCTCTCAATCGCGTTCGAGCGAGCTACCCACGGCATCGGTCTGCGAACTAATTAAGGAACCTGGCCGGTGGGATCAAAAAGAAATGCGTTTGCGTGCCGTCTATTTGAGAACCGATCGATACACTCCTGTTTTCGATCTCTTTCTTTACGATCCTCATTGCAGTAGTGAAAAATCTAAGTTGCTGTTGCTCGAGCTTGAATTTAACAATTGGGATAAATTGCGGGAAGAAATGTGGCAGATGTTTCCGGCCGGGAAATGCGACAGGGCCGAGCTGACTGCGGTCGGTAAGTTTGTTGTTTTCAAAAACCCTGTTCCTTACCGGGACTTTGTTAAGTACGGATTTGAGATCTCGCAATTTCAGGCCGGCCGTTGTCTGGCGCAGGATGAGGCCGGTGACTGAGAGACGCCGCACAAGCGGTTGGGGCTGGCTCACCAGTGAGTAGCCTTTTATTCATAGCTGCATTCGCCGATCGCTAAACATTAGCCGCAGAAAGTTACCGTCCAATGCCGTTCGACCCTCAAGAGATCCTGTCCATTCTGGATCGCTGTTGCGCTGCCTTCACGTTTCCGATGCTCGACAATGGATATGTGTATCTCGCCGCGACTCGGCTTTCGCTTTACCGCTCGGCAGCGGACTGGGCCGTGGTGATTGAGGTGTTTGGGTTCTCGCCCCGAGCAGGTTTACCTGATACCGCCATTCAGACTTTCGCCAGCCGGCTTTACGACCGCAATCCGCCGGAAAGCTATGTCACTCGCCAGGCTTACGAGAGTTATCTTGCCAACAACCCACACAACGAATATCGCAGTGTCTTTCCGCTAGATGAGGGGCCGTGGCAAGATCCCGAAGACATGGAGTTAATTGCGCCAGGTGCGAATGTGATAGTAGTACGTGACCAGTCCATCACGCTGCCATCCCTGGACGCCTACGCGCGACACGGTATCGAACTTGAACAGGCGCCGCTGGTGCACGTATTTGAAGTTTGCCGGTACCTTGCTGACACCGCGCGTGATCAGGTGTTGGCGACACCGGAGGAACGGCGTGTCAGCGTGCTTCCGGAAATGGACCAGATTCTGCAATTGGAAGAATGGCATCATCCGAATGTGATTGATGATGAGGAGCGGCCGAGCGGCTCCGAGACGTTCCGGCAACTTGCCGAGGTGCTGGCCACCGGAGATGTGAAACTGTATCAACCATCGCAACCGCCCAACACTCATTGGCGCAACTGGCCTGAAGGAGGAAGCCTTTAGTTGCCGTGTTTTTCAACCTGGCTACGGGAAACCTGGACCGGCGTTTGTCTGTGGCACAACTAACGTGACAAACTCTCTGCCCGTCCTCAACACACCCGAAGGACAAACTCTGGATCGAGGCACGAAACCAACGAACAAAGATTAAGAAGGGTGATGTTGAGATGGAACTTCAAGGAACCATGAGCGACAACGATATTACCGCCACGATAGACCGTTTCAAAGAAGCAGAAAACGAGATCCGCATTCCATAAACTGGTTCCAGTGGGACAAGACGATGCCACGCACTAGTAGCTTTGACTAAGTCAATTTCCTTATGTAGCATTCCGTCTCCTTATTCTCCTCACCTTTGGCCCAGGTGCTGCGCTCGCTCCGAGTCGCTTCTTCGCTCTAGCCACGCACGAAAGACATAGCTATGCGAGATCGAGGAAACATTTCTCTCGCTCATTGCTGTGCTTACTCGGGATGGATTCCTATTCAATGAGGTTCATTGACTATGCTTAAACCATTTTTCCTTTTAACGGCTATGGCCGCATTTGCGACGATTGCTCTGTTTAAGTTTGGACCAACGTCGAGCGCGCTCCCTTGGACGAAGTTCAGTGAAGCGACCACGCAGGGGTTACCACAAACCTCAAACGAACCGTTGAAAAATATTCGGTTCACCGTTTACGACGTGGCGCTGTATCCGCAGGAGCTGCAGGTTGACGCCGGCCGTGTGGCCATAGCCTTTAATGACCACACCGGAAAAAACAGCAGTTTCGTGGTCCAACGCCTCACTGGAAACGCGGAAAGGGTGGGAGAGATAAATTTTCTACCTGACCACTGGCGCACTCGAGGAGAGATGCGACTCACTCCGGGACGGTATCGAGTTTTTTCGCGTGAACGACCCGAAATCCAAAGCATACTGATCGTTAATCCGTAATCCAGGGCTGGCCTTAGTGGAAACTGTCGGTCTCTTAATCGTCAGCTTGTAAAGGAACCCCTATGCTTACTACCCCACGCCTTACCCACACGTCTTTTCTTGTTTTTGTCATCCTCCTCAGCATTTCTTCATTGACGTTCGGACAGGAGCAGTCGCAGTACGATAGAGGTACCCCTCCGCAACATGCGGCTGGTATCTCATCGTTGGGGAGTTACAGCTCGACCGAGCTCGGTTCCGTGAATCTTAGCAACGGCGCCTTAAATTTTAACATCCCGTTGGCCACGGTTGGCGGACGCGGTTTCTCCATTCCTTTGACCCTCAATTACAGCAGCAAGGTCTGGTCGGCGAGCCTGGATACGGCACTCGACAATCAGTCGCAACCGTTTCAAGCCGCTTATGCCGATTACGCCCAGGGTGACAGCTTATCGGACTTCTTTCAACGCGTCGGGCCGGGATGGACCGTCGGCGCTGCGCCAATAATCTTCAATCGAATCGTGCTGATCAATAAGCTGCCACCGGGAGGCCCGAATGGTGGGTGTTATACCCACGTCGTTCCGAAGCTTACGGTGATGCTGCCGGATCGAGGTGAGATAGAGTTTCGCGATGACATATACGATGGCGCGCCATTGCCGATTACCTGCAGCGGGGTTCCTGTCAGCAGGGGGAAATATTGGCACGCAACTGACGGATCGGGAACGATCTACATCAGTGATATCGATAATGCCGGAGCCGAACGGTTCGGTGATTTGAGCGGAGTTGTCATCACCGCCGACGGTACTCGCTACCGCTTCAATCGCTCGCGTTGCGAATCAATCACTGATCGAAACGGCAACCGAATCAATATCGACTATACCCCTTCACCTCAGAAGATCGAATACAAGGACCAGCTCGGAAGAATTACGAAGATCGAAAGCTTTGTCGCCGATCCTGAGAATCCCAGCGTCACTCTTGCCCTCCTCGTAACTGTTCCCGGTTATACCGGTAATCACTACATTAAGGTGAAGCGAGCTGCGATGCGTGATAACTACCGGAGCGACTTCGCTACTCCGTCGGCCGTGTGTAATGGAAACTATGACCCGTTGAGTAAGGGATACTCGAGCTGGTGTCCGGGTTCCTCGCCGGTGGTACTTTTCCCGCACTCGTATGGAGAATTTCTGCAACGAATCGACGACCAGCAGGTCGTGACCGAAGTGGTTCTGCCTGATCAGCGTTCGCTTCGTTTCAAGTACAACCTGTTCGGTGAAGTCGCAGAGGCGCGGCTGCCGACTGGAGGAAAGCTTTGGTACGACTATGAGGAGAGCACCGTTCCGGCAGGTAATTCCAATCCGTGGGAGATTGGCGGGAGTTTTCACACCGAGGTTGGAGAGGTCGATCGAACGGTTATCAAGCGACAGATTTTTGACGGAAGCACACCCCTCGCAACCTGGAATTACTTCTATACGGCGTCCGACGCGGGGGTAACCGCCGTATCGCCAGCCGGAGAAATTCTGCTGAATCAACGTCATTTTTTCAAACCAAGCGGTCGTTACACTGATCATATCGGAGGACAGGGATTCCACGACGGCACGTACTACACTGTTTGGACCACCGGACTTGAATGGCGCACGGAAACTCGCAACGCTGACGGCACGGCCGTATTGTCTGCTGTCGAGAAAGATTGGACGCAGCGCGCGCCTGTGTCCTGGTCGAGTTACCAGCAGCAGCAGCCCGCAAACGACAACCGTGTAAATCAGCAACGCCGCTACCTTGAGACTGGCCTGATGGCTAAAGTCGAAACGTCCTATGACCAATACAACAATCCAATTGAGGTTAAGGAATATGATTTCGATCAGACTTTGAAACGTCGTACAGTAACCAGCTACGTTTCAAGCAACCTCGGCTTCAACTATCGAACTGATGATTCGATTCACCTGTTGTCTTTACCTGAAACTCAGACCGTTTATGACGGAGCTGGCAACCAGCGGGCCCAGACTGTTACTGAATACGATGTTTATGTCGATGATACTAATCATGCCGACCTCAGCACCTACAGTTCGGTAAGCCAGCACGATTCGAGCTACAGCGCCAGTAAAAAAACACGTGGCAATCCCACCCGAGTAGGTAGCTGGCTCAACACTACGGCGAGCTATATCTACACCTATCCTCGCTACGACTTCCTGGGTAACGTGGTAGCAGTGAAGGACGCACGTGGCAACGTGAGCTCGATTAGCTTCGCCGATGACTTCGGAGACGGGAGTAATCCAGGTACTCCTTCGCAAAACCCGGCTACGCCCACATATGCGCTGCCCACTCTGATCACTAGTCCACCGCCCGCCTCTGGAGCTGCAGCCCATACGGCCCGTTCTCAATACAATTACGCCACCGGTCTATTAACAGGGTTTCGCGATCGTAATAATGTCGTTACGCAGACTATTTACAATGATCCATTTGACCGTCCGACACAGGTTATCGCGGCGCTGGGAATATCTAACGTACAGAACCGTACTCTGATGTATTACGCGCCGGCCGTCACGCCTTTCGGCGTCACGCTGACTAATAACGATGTCTTAAGTGCGAGAGATCAAACCGTATTTAGTGATAGCGAGCTGCGGTCGTGGACAGTTAGCGATGGATTTGGCCGCACCAAAGAGTCCTGGTCGCGTGATCCTCAGGGCGATGTGAAAGTAGTAACGACTTATGATGCATTGGGCCGCGTAAAGCAGGTCAGCAACCCATTTCGACCATCGCTTCTGCCGACGCCGACGCCGGAGTATTCAACGACCGCCTATGATCTACTCGGACGAGTTAAGACTGTAAGTACACCGGACACGGCTACAGTTACAACCAGCTATGACGCAAACACCGTGACCGTCACGGATCAAGCAGGCAAAGCGCGAAAGAGTGTAACCGATGGGTTGGGCCGCTTGATCGAAGTTTATGAAGATCCAAATGGGGTGAATTATCAAACGAGGTATACGTATGACGTTTTAGACAATCTCGTTAAGGTTGAGCAGGACAGCCAGCAGCGCTTCTTCATGTACGACTCGTTGAAACGACTGATTCGCGCTGACAATCCGGAGCAGGAGACGCGGAGTGCTTTGACTCTCACTGATCCGGTTACGAATCACAGCAATTGGTCCGTAAGCTACGATTACGATGGCAATGGGAACCTCACCTCCAAAACCGATGCGCGCGGCGTAGTTACGCAAAACAGTTACGATGCACTCAACCGGCTGACCACGGTCCTCTATCGCATCAACGGCCAGCCAGATCCAAACACGGGAGACATTCAGTATCTGTACGACAATGCGGCGTATGGCAAAGGAAGGTTGTGGCTTACTTATCGATGGGGCGCCAAGCCTTCGCACACGGCGATTGGTTTTTACGATGCGATGGGCCGTGTGAAGCAGTTGTACAACCTGTTCGGTGATGGGCAGGGCAGCTGGTCAGCGGGTTATGAAACTGATCGTAACTACAATCTCGCGGGACAAGTTACCTCTCAGACTTATCCGTCCGGGCGTACAGTTAATTACACGTACGACACAGCCGGACGCACGAGTAGTGTTACGGGCAACATAGGCGATGGCGTCACGCGCACTTATGCGTCTTCGTTCCTTTACAACGCGCGGAACCAGGTGACGCAGGAACTATTCGCGACACAAACACCGCTTTATCACAAGCTGCAATACAACATCCGCGGTCAACTGTGGGATGTGCGCGTCTCAACCAATCCGGACGTTAACGGCAGTTTGAACCGCGGCGGCTTTCAGTATTTCTACGATAGCAGTTTAGGTTATGGAACCAGCGGCCCCGACAACAACGGGAACGTGCTCTTCACCAACATTTACACTTCTGAGGACGAGCAGTGGAATAAGTGGGCCATTCACCGGCAGAGTTATCACTACGATTCGTTTAATCGGTTGGATTCGATGACGGAATCCTTTGTCAGTTATGTGCACCAATCCGAGTCGCAGCAGTTTGTAGAGAACTACTATTATGATCGCTGGGGAAATCTAAAGATCGGTTCGGCCCAGGCTTTTGACGTAGATACAACAAGGAATCGTTTATATGCTCCGGGCGATCTGGCGCTCTCCGAGAGCCAACGCCGAATCGCCTATGACAAAGCCGGCAATCAGATCAAAGACACATTCACCGGCTACGGCACGGCGACCTTTGACGGTGACAATCGCATCGTTGCGATTCAGGACCAGCTTGGCGGTTCCTCTACCTATACCTACAACGCGAATGCGCAACGTGTCAGGCGCGTGAGCAGCAATCAGGAGACGTGGCAGATCTACGGTATCGATGGCGAGCTGGTGGCGGAGTATGCCGCTAACGCTGCGGTGGGCTTGCCGCAGAAAGAGTATGGCTATCGCGACGGGCAGTTATTGATTACGGGCGAGGCTAGCGCGGTTCAGAATGTTACCTGGACCAACACGGCTGGAGTTTCCGCGAATGGAAACAGTCTCACGAAGACGGCCACGACCGGCTGGGGAAATGCAGGTGCATCCTCGACGCAAAGCATCGTCTCTGGAGATGGCTATGTGGAGGTGACGGCCACCGAAATCACCACGGCGCGACTGTTTGGACTAAGCCACACAGACGCAGATCAGAATTGGACTTCCATTAATTTTGGCATCGATCTGGATCTGAGTGGCTCGATTTACGTTTTCGAGTCAGGCAACAATCGCGGCAACTTCGGGCCATACACGACCGGAGACAAATTCCAGGTGGCGATTGTTGGCGGCGTGGTGAAGTACAAGAAGAACGGCACAGTCTTCTACACGAGCGGCGTCACACCCACCTACCCACTCGTAGCCGACACGGCACTTCACGGAAACGCCTGCACACTCTCGAACGTGGTACTCAATGCCGCGAGAGTGCAGTGGCTTGTCCCGGACCACCTCGGTACCCCACGCATCATCCTCGACCAGACCGGCGCCTTCGCGAACGTCAAACGCCACGACTACCTACCATTCGGCAAAGAACTCCTCGCGGGCACCGGCGGCCG
>Ga0065715_10089397_pt1 | contig 10567 bp, 6 predicted proteins | sample MisBulReplicate1_FD_59102 | JGI IMG/M metagenome (GOLD analysis project Ga0065715, IMG submission 59102) | Miscanthus rhizosphere microbial communities from Kellogg Biological Station, MSU, sample Bulk Soil Replicate 1 : eDNA_1 v2 (version 2) | ecosystem: Host-associated > Plants > Roots >...
ACGCGGCGGCGTTTCATGCGGCAGACCTGGGCATGCAGGTCACGATGATCGACGTCGAGCCCAACCCCGGAGGCGTCTGCACCTTCAAAGGCTGCATCCCATCCAAAGCGCTGCTGCACGCCGCAAAAGTCCTCGACGAGGCGAAGCACGCCGACAATTTCGGCGTTTCCTTTGCGAAGCCGCGAATCGACCTCGACAAGCTGCGAAGCTGGAAGGACGGCGTCGTCAAGAAACAAACCGGTGGCCTCGGACTTCTCGCCAAAGCCCGCAAGGTGACGTTCGTCCAGGGCAAGGCCTCCTTCATCGACGCAAAAACTCTCAGCGTCGACACGTCGAACGGCCAGCAGCGTGTCGAGGCGGATTTCATCATCATCGCGACGGGATCACGCCCGTCGACCGTGCCCGGTGTCTCAATCGACACACCGAAAGTGCTCGATTCGACGACTGCCCTCGAGCTTCCCGACATCCCGGCTCGTCTGCTCGTCGTCGGCGGCGGCTACATCGGCCTCGAGCTCGGCACCGTGTATGCCGCGCTCGGCTCGAAGGTGACCGTTGTCGAAATGACCGACGGGCTTCTGCCCGGGGCCGATCGCGACCTGGCGGCTGTCGTCGCCAAGCGGATGGAAGCCACGTGCGAAGCGATTCTGCTCGACACGAAAGTGACGGGCGTGAAGGACGAGAAACAGGGACTCAGCGTGACGTTCGACGGCAAGAACGCTCCGAAGGGGTCTCAGATTTTCGATCGCGTGCTCGTCGCGGTTGGACGCCGGCCGAACTCCGCGATCGCGGGGCTCGACAAGACGCGGGTGAAGGTGAATCAGCGTGGGTTCATCGAAGTGAACGGGCAGCGCCGCACCTCCGAGTCTTCCATTTTCGCGATTGGCGACGTTGCCGGAGATCCCATGCTGGCGCACAAGGCGTCGCACGAAGCGCGTGTCGCGGTGGAAGCGATTCTCGGCCGTCCGAGCAAATTCGAGCCGCGCGCGATTCCTGCCGTGGTCTTCACCGATCCCGAATTGGCGTGGACCGGTCTCACCGAGACGGAAGCGAAGCAGCAGAACCGCGCGATCGAAGTGGCGAAATATCCGTGGGCCGCGTCCGGACGCGCGGCGACCGTCGATCGTCCCGACGGTCTCACCAAACTCATCATCGATCCCGAAACCGAACGCGTTCTCGGTGTGGGCATCGTCGGGTCTGGCGCCGGCGAGTTGATCAGCGAGGGCACGCTCGCGATCGAAATGGGCGCGCTCGCGGCAGATCTCGCGCTGACGATTCATCCGCATCCAACGCTCTCGGAAACCATGATGGAAGCGGCGGACGTATTCTTCGGCGAAAGCGTTCACGTCTATAAGCCGAAGAAAAGCCACGGCTGATCTTCCTCATCGGGCTGATCGGGCGGTGTCTCTCACCAACGTTCATCACAGCATCGTTTCCTGCACCACATGTGCGCGGCTTCGCGATTACTGCACGGAGGTCGCGCGTCAGAAGCGCGCCGCCTTCCGAAACGACACGTACTGGGGCAAGCCGGTACCCGGTTTCGGTGATCCGAAGGCGCACGTTCTCGTTCTCGGACTGGCGCCGGCGGCGCATGGCGCCAACCGGACCGGACGCGTGTTCACCGGGGATGGCGGAGGCGGGTCGGGAGATTTCCTGATGCGTGCGATGCACCGCAACGGGTTCGCCAGCATTCCCACCTCGCAGTCTGTCGACGATGGCCTCACGCTGCACGGCGCGTACATCGCCGCAGCAGTGCGCTGCGCGCCGCCCGGCAACAAGCCGACGCCAGAGGAGATCGCGGCTTGTCGGCCACATCTGGAAGCCGAGCTTCAGCACCTGCCGAATGTGAAAGTGATCGTCGCGCTTGGGAAGATTGCGTTCGACGTATGGTGGAGAGTGTTAGCGGGGAAGGGAATTGTCGTCCGCCCGCGGCCCGCGTTCGGACATGGTCTCGTTCACAGAGTGGCCGGGTCGCCGACCGTGATTGCGTCCTACCATCCGAGCAGGCAAAACACGAACACCGGGAAACTGACATCCAAAATGATGGATGCTGTTTTCAGGAAGGCTGCCAATCTCAGCCTTTAAGGCTGCAAATCTCAGGCTACGCGGGCTACGCGCTTCTTTTCCGGCATCAACGGCGGCACCTCTCGCAGCGGCCTCGGACATCCACGGAGATGGTGCCGGACGTGCTCGGTCTCCCAGATAACCGCTGCTGTGTAGAGCAAGGCGTTGACAGCCAGATGTCTCTGCCGGCGGACGATCCATGCGGCCAGGTTATAGGACGCACACACCAGCGCGGTCCCAAGCATGATGCCGTGTGTCGCCGCCTTGAGAGGCTCGCAATTTCCGTTCTGCAGGACTCGTGGGGTAACCATATGTCGCTCCTTTAAAGGAAGTCGCTCATATGCATTCAGTGTACCGATCCGGCAGCCGCGCGTTGCCTGACGAATTTCGGATCGTTGGATAGTCAAGTTCTCAGATTTCGAGATGCATCGTCACTTTTCGTACTTTGATTTGTTGCGTGCGCCAAGCGCCAGCGGCGATTTCTTGCGTGCGGCTAAGCGCCGGCGGCGGCTTTGTAGGCGTCGGCCTGCTCGTGCGCGTGGTACGAGCTTCGGACGAGAGGACCGGATTCGACGTGGGTGAAGCCCATCGCGAGCGCGGTGGCTTTCAAGCGGGCGAATTCGTCGGGATGGTAGTAGCGCGCCATCGGGAGATGGGCGGCCGAGGGCCGGAGATATTGCCCGAGCGTGAGAATCGCGCAGCCGGCCTGTCTCAGATCTTCGAGCGTGCTGATGACCTCGTCCCACTCCTCGCCGAGCCCCAGCATGATGCCGGATTTCGTAGCGATCGCCGGCGCGTACTTGCGGGAACGATCGAGCAGTTCGAGCGTGCGCGAGTAGCGGCCGCCGGATCGGGCGAGGCGGTAGAGGCGTGGAACAGTTTCGGTGTTGTGATTCAGGATGTCGGGGCCGGCGTCGAGCACCGTGTAGAGCGCAGCCTCGTTGCCCTGGAAGTCGGGAATCAAGACTTCGATGCTGGCGTTCGGGGTCCGCTTGCGGATTTCGCGGACGGTTTCCGCGAAGATCGCCGCGCCGCCATCCGCGACGTCATCGCGATCGACTGACGTGACGACGACGTGTGCCAGATCGAGCTTCTGGACCGCATCGGCCACGCGCGCAGGCTCGGCTGTATCGATCACGTGGGGCCGCCCATGCCCGACAGCGCAGTAGCCGCACGCTCGCGTGCAGATGTCGCCGAGGATCATGAACGTGGCCGTTCCGTGAGTCCAACACTCGCCGATGTTGGGGCAGCGCGCCTCCTCACATACCGTGTGGAGTTTCAGATCGCGCATCAGGGTCTTCAGCTTTAGATACGCCGGCGATCCCGGCGCCCGCACCTTCAGCCACTCGGGCTTCGGCTCGCGAGGCGCCACCGGTGTGAGAGGGATGACTGTCGACACGCAATGGTGATCTTAATGGATAAATGGCTTCGGCCAAATGGGCTGGCATTTTTGGCACAGCGAACACCATCCTTTTGCCGCCCATTTCGCGTTGACCCGTCGTCGCGTTGAAGAATCTGCAATCTCGCGCGCTGAACTTGGTTGCACAAAATCACATAGTGCTCGGTCCGGACCGAGTTGGGCTCGCGACGCGTGGTATCGAATCGCTCCGTCGCGGCCAGGGCCGTCTTAAAGGATAATTCCCTGCGATGCGATTGCCCTCAGCAGAAGGCGCCGACGTGTCGGGTGCAGGGCGCTCGGCAGGCCTGCGCGGCCTCGAAGTGATGTGGTGCGGCCATTCCACGTTTGTCGTCACGTCGCCGAAAGGCGTGCGCCTGCTGTTTGATCCGTGGCTCACGACAAATCCGTCGTGTCCGGCGGCTGCCAGGAAGGCCAGCGCCATCGATCTGATGTTGATTTCGCACGGTCATTCGGACCACTGCGCCGACGCGGTTTCTGTGGCGCGCGAGACTGGAGCAATCGTTGTCGCGCCCGTTGAGCTCGTGTCGTGGCTGGAGCGGCAGGGCGTGAAGAACACGCGGCCAATGAACATCGGAGGCCGGCAAACGATCAAGAACATCACCATCGCTATGGTGAATGCCTTGCACAGCAGCAGTGCAACGGACGGAGGCGAGAACACGTACCTCGGTCCGGCGACTGGCTATGTCGTGCGATTCGAAGACGGCCCCACCATCTATTTCGCGGGCGACACGGCGCTGTTCGGCGACATGCGCCTGATCCGCGACCGGTTCGCACCCGATATCGCGTTTCTCCCCATCGGCGATCGCTACACCATGGGGCCGGAAGACGCCGCGATCGCCGCGGAATGGCTCGGCGTCAAAACGGTCGTCCCGATGCACTACGCGACATTTCCCGAGCTGACGGGCACTCCGGATCAACTCCGAAAATTCATGGCATCCAGGGCCATCGAAGTCGTTGAGCTTCGACCGGGACAGACGGCGAGCTGATATGCATTTCACTCGTGCCCTCTTGATCCGTCGTGCCGTCGTGATGCCTCGTGCCGTCGTGGCGCTTCGTGCCCTCCTGATGCGTCGTGTCTTCGTAGTGCTTCGTGCCCTCCTGATGCGTCGTGTCTTCGTAGTGCTTCGTGCCTTCGTGATAACGGTTTGCGTATGTTGCGTGTCGCCTTTACACGCGCAGACGCTCGAGCCGGTCCGCTACACGGTGAGTTTTCCTGCGCCGCTGACGCATTACGTGGAGGTCGAAGCGACCTATCCCACCGATGGGCAGCCCTCGATCGATCTGATGATGCCCGTCTGGACACCCGGGTCGTACCTCGTTCGCGAGTACTCTCGCAACGTTGAAGCGCTCACTGCGACGGGTTCGAATCGGGAGCCGCTGCGCGTCGAGAAGACGCGGAAGAACAGATGGCGTGTGCAAACGAAGGGCGCGCGCTCAATCGACGTGCATTATCGCGTGTATGCGCACGAGTTGAGCGTCCGGACAAACTGGGTCGATGATGAGTACGCGCTGTTGAATGGCGCGCCCACGTTCATTACGCCATTGGCGATGTTGAATCGCCCGCACGAGGTACGGGTCGTCCTTCCCGGGGCCTGGTCGCGGAGTGTTTCGCCCATGCCTGCGGGCGCCGCGCCCAACAGCTTTCGCGCGGCCGATTACGACACGCTCGTCGATTCGCCGATTGTCTGCGGCAATCCCGCCATTTACGACTTCACCGTGGCGGGGAAGCCGCACTACCTTGTCGACATTGCCGAGCGGGGAGTCTGGGACGGCAAGCGGGCCGTCCAGGACGTCGCCACGATTGTGCAGAAGACGACAGACTTCTGGGGTTTCGTGCCGTACGACTCCTATTATTTTTTCAACATCATCGGCGGCAACGGCGGAGGTCTCGAGCACAAGAGCTCGACTGTGCTGAACCCGAAGCGCGAATCCACCGGCACCCGCGAGGATTATCTGGCCTGGCTCAGCACCGCGAGCCACGAGTTCTTCCACGCATGGAACGTGAAGCGGCTCCATCCGATCGAGCTCGGGCCGTTCGACTACGAGAACGAGGTCTACACACGCAGTTTGTGGTTTGTGGAAGGCGTGACCGACTACTACGCCGACCTTCAGATTCGTCGCGCGGAGATATCGACGATCGATGAATATCTCGCGGCGTTGTCGGCCGAGATTGCGCGCCTTCAGACCACGCCAGGCCGCTTCATCCAGCCCGCTGAGCAGGCGTCCTACGATGCGTGGATCAAGTACTACCGCCCGGACGAGAACAGCATCAACACGTCCATCAGCTACTACACGAAAGGCCTCGTCATCGGATTCCTGCTCGACGCCAAGATCCGCCACCTGACAAATGGTGCGCGCTCGCTCGACGAACTGATGCGATCGATGTATCAGCGTTTCTCCGGTCCCTATGGGTTTACGCCCGACGATCTGCGCACGGCGGCGGTCGAGATCGTGGGCGCTGTCCATGGGCCAGAGCTTCGACGTTGGTTCGAGAAGACGCTCGAGACGACCGACGAGCTCGACTACGCTGAGGCGCTTGACTGGTACGGTCTGCAGTTCACGGCGGCGCCGGGACCTCACAGGACCTCGCTCGGTATTCGAACCGAGGTCGAGAATCAGCGCACGATCGTCACCGAGCTTCGACGCGGTTCGCCGGCCGCGGAGGCGGGCATGATGCTCGACGATCAGATCATCGCCATCAATGATGTGCCCGTGTCTCAGGGTGAGCTGGTTGCGGCCCTTGCCAAAATCGGTGCGGGGAACAAGGCCCGGATAACGATTGCGCGGCGCGGCATTGCCCGCGCGCTCGATGTCACGCTCGCCGCTGACCCCGCACAAGCGTGGTCGGTCGCGGTCCGTTCAAACTCCACGGCTGCCCAGACGCAGCATCGTGACCGCTGGCTAAACCGGCAACTTTGGTAAACTGACACGTTGTGCGTGCTTTTCGTGCCCGCTCCAGCTGCGTTGCAGCCATCGCCCTGACTTGGCAGCTTCTCGCTGTCATCTTTGTGCCGGCGGCGCTCTGCTGCCGGCAGGGCGCGACGCAGATGACCGCGGACTCGGATCTCGCAATGGCGGACTGTCCGATGCATCACGCCAACGTCGAGCCGGCAGAGCCTGCAGAGCCGTCGTGCCCGCTGCACAGTGCCAAACCCACCACGCACGAATGCCACTGCCCAACGATAGGGTGCTCGCAGACCGATAGCGGATTCATGGCCCTGTTCGGTCCGATCGGCATGATGCCAGCGCCGACAGGCACATCGGCTCTCCATCTCGCGGGTGATGCAACTCCCGCCCGTGTTCCTTCGGCGATTAGCCTCGCGCCTGTTCCTCTCTCACCGCCCCCTCGCGGATAGCCTCCGTTCGTTCACACAAGCGGCTCGAGCTGTGTCGGCGTGGCGCCAGCGCTACCGGCGTCCATGGAGGCGGAGATCATGCAACGGGAGCTCATCGCGATGATGGGGCTGCTCGCGTGTTGTGCATTTCTCAATGCGCAACGCGTGAGCGCGCAGGAAACGATTAACTACGCGAGTGTCAGCGGACGGGTGACCGATCCAAGCGGTGCCATTGTGCCCGGCGCGCAAGTGACGGCACGGCACACAGAAACAAACGTGAAAGCGGAGACGGTGACCGACGCGGACGGCCGATTTCGTTTTCCTTACCTGAGAATCGGGGCCTACGAGATCACGGTTCATCTGGCGGGGTTCGCCGACGCGACCCGGCGCCTCACGCTGTCTGCCGGTTCGGCCTTCGAGCTGCCGATTTCGCTGACGCTCGGCGGCGTTGACGCCAGCGTCAGGGTGACTGGCGACACAACCGTGCTCGAATCGGCCCGGAGCCAGATTGTGGGCACGGTGTCGGATATGGAAGTGCGCGGCACGCCAATGAACGGGCGGAACTTTCTCGACCTTGCGCTGCTTGTGCCCGGCGTCTCGCCCACCAACGTCGGCAGCACGCAGTTGTTTGCCGAGACGTCGGCCGTGCCCGGCTCCGGCATGTCGGTTGGCAGCCAGCGGAACTTTTCCAATAACTTCATCGTGGACGGGCTCTCCGCCAATGACGACGCCGCGGGACTCAGCGGGATTCCGTACGGTGTTGACGCCGTCGAGCAGTTCCAGGTCGTGACGTCCGGCGGACAGCCAGAGCTCGGACGCGCGCTCGGCGGGTACGTGAACGTCGTGACCAAGAGCGGTACGAACTCCTTGCATGGTGATTTGTACAGCTATTTCCGCGACCGCCGGCTCAATGGTCGAAATGTGCTCTCCGGTACGAGGCTGCCGATGAACCAGCAGCAGTACGGCGTCAGCCTCGGAGGCCCTGTCGTCCGCGACAGGACCTTTTATTTCACAAACGTCGAGGAGCGCAGGCTGGATCAGACCGGTCTTACGACGATCTCGACCGAGGCCGCAGGGGCGGTGAATGCCAGGCTGGCGGCTATCGGATACCCGGGACTGCCGCCGATCTCAGGGATCTATCCCAATCCTCTCCACACGACCAACGTTCTCGGGAAGATCGATCATCAGATCAATGGAACGGATCAATTCGGGGTTCGCTACAGTGCGTACGGCGCTCATGCGAAGAACGCGCGAGGCGCCGGCGGTCTGAATGCGCCGACAGCGTCGTCCGGTTTGGACAACGTCGACCAGGCGATCGCCATCAGCAATACGCGAACGATATCGATGGCGACGGTGAATGAGACGCGAGTGCAGGTCGTGCTCAGCAACTTGAAAGCCGAGCCATCGGATCCGACCGGCCCGGCCGTCAGCATCGCTGGTGTGGCGGCGTTCGGCACGCTGTCCGGTTCCCCGACTCGCCGTGTGAACAAGCTGTATCAGGCAGTCAACAATATTTCTCACCAGCGTGGGGCGCACTCCGTTCGAGCCGGAGTAGATTTCATCTACAACGCCACAACGATCACGTTTCCACGGTCGATTCGCGGCGCCTACGCCTTCTCGTCGCTCGAGAACTTTCTCTCGGGTATCTACAACAATGCCGGCTTCACGCAGACGTTCGGCGTCACCTCCGTTTCTCAGGGAAATCCCAATGTTGGCGTCTATGCGCAGGATGAATGGAAGCCACGCTCCGATCTCACGCTGAACGCGGGCGTCCGTTACGACCTGCAGTGGCTCGAGACGATTCAGACCGACACGAACAACGTCTCGCCGCGTGTGGGTTTCGCCTGGTCGGCCGGCGCAGCCAGACGTACGGTCGTTCGCGGGAGTGCGGGGTTGTTCTACGACCGCGTGCCTTTGCGCGCCGTGGCGAACGCCTTGTTGTCGGCCGGTAACACGACCGACCTCGGGAATCTCCGGCAGATCAGCGTGAGCTTGTCTCCCGGGCAGGAGGGCGCGCCGGCATTCCCGAATATTCTGGCCGCGGTGGTGCCGTCAGTGACGCTCGTGAACTTCACCACGATGGATCGCCATCTTCAAAATGCGTATTCACGACAGGCCAGCATCGAAGTGGAGCGGCAGGTCGGCGAAGGCCGGACGGTGAGTGCAGGGTATCAATACGTGCGCGGCGAGCATTTGGTCATTCAGGTGAATCAAAATGTGCCCACCTGCGCCGCCGCCGGCACAAACAACGGGTGCCGCCCGAATTCCAGCTACGCGAACAACAACCAGTATTCTTCGGTGGGCGCTTCGACTTATCACGGAATGCACCTGTCGTTTGTGCAGCGGCCGGCTCGGTGGGGCATGTATCGCGTCAGTTACACGTTCTCGAAATCGATGAACAACGTCGGCGAGAATTTTTTCAACGCGCCCATCGATCCAACCGACATTTCGAAAGACTGGGGACGATCCGATGACGATCAGCGGCATCGCCTGGTGATGAACGGATCCGTGAACGCGTTCGGCTTTCAGCTGGGGAGCCTGGTCCAGTACTACTCGGCGCTGCCGTTCAACATCACCTCGGGCGTGACCACCATTCAAGGTACCGCCGGCCGGCCGATGGTGAATGGGGCGTTCATCCAGCGGAATGCGGGCAAAGGCAGCGATTTTTTCAGTGCGAGTGCGCGTGTCGGCCGGTCATTCCCGCTGGCGCGCCGCGTACGCGCCGAGGCATCGATCGAAGCGTTCAACCTGACGAACCGCCGAAACGATCTGACGCAGAACACGAACTTCGGTTCGGGCGTCTATCCGTCGAACCCGTCGTCGACATTCGGGCAGATCACAGCTGTTGGAGATCCGAGAGTCTTTCAGGCCGCAATTCGGTTCACGTTTTGACAGTCGACAGTCGACAGTCGGCACGCGACAGCGTCCTTCAGCACAGAGGACACGGAGGAAATACAAAGAGGACTTAGAAGAATACGGATGGATCGACGATGGACGATCGACGATGGACGATGGACGATGGACGATCGTCAGTAGCTTGGCAGCACCTGAATCGACCCTGGATGGATCGAAACGTCCCAATGGCGATCGGCGGCGACGTTCAGCCGTTCGTACACAAGCTTCGGGATCTCGATCTCGAGATCGTACGCGCCCTGGGCAGGTGAGCCTTCCATCGCGACCCTGAAAAACAGCACCCACGTCGTCCCCTCGTCGCGCTCGCCGATGATGTCGCCGCGGAACAAATTCGTCTGGCGCAGGTTGTCGGAGACGACGCGATTTTTTCGTATCAGCCTGACATATTCCGGACGCACGAAAAACGCGAGCTCGTCTCCCTTGCGCGCGTGCAGATTGTGGCTGGGCGACTGCGCCGCCTCGAGCCGCACGCCTCGCCAATCGAGCGCGACAGACTCCGGGCGGGTGTCGGCAATGACGCCGCGAAGAATGTTGCGCGCGCCGATGAGCCGCGCGACACGTTCCGACGAGGGATTCCAGAGCAGATCGTTCTTCGGCACAGCCGAAGTCGTGCGGCCGGCTTCGCAGAGGACGACGACGTCGGCAATCTGATAGGCCTCGGACAAGTCATGCGTGACGAGCACGGCGACCTTGCCCCACTCGCGAAGCGTCTGGCTCAACTCTGTGCACAGTTCGCGACGCAAAGGCGCGTCCAGCGCCGACAGGGGCTCGTCGAGCAGCAGCAGATCCGGATCTGTGGCCAGCGCGCGGGCGAGAGCGACACGCTGCTGTTGCCCGC
>Ga0065715_10000893_pt1 | contig 10566 bp, 6 predicted proteins | sample MisBulReplicate1_FD_59102 | JGI IMG/M metagenome (GOLD analysis project Ga0065715, IMG submission 59102) | Miscanthus rhizosphere microbial communities from Kellogg Biological Station, MSU, sample Bulk Soil Replicate 1 : eDNA_1 v2 (version 2) | ecosystem: Host-associated > Plants > Roots >...
CTCGCGCGAGCCGATCGATGTTCGGCGTCTTCGCGTCAGAGACGCCGTAGCTGCCGACGTCGCCGTAGCCCAGGTCGTCCATCAGGATTACGACGACGTTGGGGCGCGAGGGCGGCTGCGCGATGGCGGCGGAGAAAACGAGAATGGCGAGTGCGCTCGCAAGATAGAACGTACGCATCGAACCTCCAACCGCAGACCGGCGCGTCTAATGCGGGGCGTCGGACAACCGCCGGCGCACTTCGTCAAAGAAATTAGAGACCAGGACGACCGTGTCGACGTTCGCTCTCGTCGCCAGGTCTCCGCTGGCGACGATTCGCTCGCCGTCCGGATGCAAATCGAACCACCGCCACGCGGGCCGTCCGTTGATCGGCTGCTCCGACCACTTCTGTGGTGGGCCGGCTCGAAACGTGTGGCCTTCGATCGTGTACGACACAACCATCAGATGAGAATCTGGTGAGACGTACAACAGTTCGTTGCGGCGTTGCGACCACGTCGGACCCCAACCGCCAGACGTCGAAACCTGCCACTGAACTCCGGGACCTGGAAACGAATTCACGAACACCTCTGAGCGGCCGGATTCGTTCGACGTGTATGCCAGCCACCGTCCGTCGGGAGAAAACACGGCCGTCGGACGTTGCGCGATTCTGCTCATCACCCGTGTCGGCGTCCCCGCCTTCCAACCCGAGCCGCTGGCGTCCATCGGCAGCACCATCAGATCCCATTGCTGCGGCGAGATCTGCTGGTCGAATACCAAGTACTTGCCGCTCGGATGCCACGAGCTGGCGATCTGCCTGGCATCGCTTTCGGTCAGACGATGAACCTCGCCGGAGCCGTCGGCAGAGACCCAGTACAGATTCGCTAACTGCTTAACACCCCGTGACGAGGAAAAGACGATGGTGCGCCCATCTGGGGACCACACGGGATTCGAATCCACCGCCGGATCGGTTGTGAGCCGGGTCGTGAAATCACGCGCCCACTCGTAGGTGTAGACATCCAGCTGCCGGCCGTCGTCGACATGAAATGCGATCCGCGTTCCATCGGGTGAGAATTGCGGCGCCCTCCAATCACGGGGGACCGCTTGCATTGGTGTCATGGTTCCGTCGCGCCGCATCCACATCATGGGAGCATCGGTGCTGATCAGTTCCCCGGCTACATAGGCGAGGGCACCGGTGTCGGAGACATCGAATAATGATGCGCCGCTCACCTTGAATGCCTTGACGCCTTCGACGACCGTGACCGGTTGCCCTGTGACCTCGAGACGGTTGACGTCGAAGGGCACTGCGAACAGTGTCGCTCCCTGCGCGTAGACGAGGTAACCGCTCCGAAGGTAGCGGGCATAGTGGGCACCGCTGAGGACGATCTTCGCAGGACCGGAGGGAAGCCGTTGAGCCACGATACTGGATGCCTCGATGCCTCCCTGCGTTCCAAAAGCTGTGAAAAGAACGGCGTGCGCGCCCGGCAGTACCTGCGGCCATCGATGCGCAACCTCACCCTCGCTGAGTGTCGAAATCGGTTCTGGCTTGCCGCCCGCAGCCGGCACGCGCAGCAATGGCGTCCACGGTCCCGACCATGGGTTGAACACGATCGAATCGTCTTCGCCCCATGAGGCGCCGCGAGAGGAAAAAATGTCGATGTCGCAGATGGTGACCGCGGTACCACCCGCGACCCGTATCTTCTTCAGCTTGCGGTCGGCGATGCTGAAGAATCCAATCCACTGGCCATCAGGCGAAAAGAACGGGTCGCTGACCGGTCCCGTGACCAGCGGGACGGCCTGTAATTGAGCGAAGCGTCTCAGATAGAGTCGATCGACGCGATCCCGCTCGCCGACGAATGCGAGCATGCTGCCGTCGGGCGAAAGGGCCAATTGCGGCATCCCGTCTACGGGTTGGTCAAGAAATGCATCAGCGCCAAGATCGACGCTCAGGTGCTGTGGCACAGGGAGTGGCGCGACCTGCCACGGACTCCACAGTACGATTGCCAAAATGAGCGCGACGGCCAGCGCGGCGGCGATCGCCCATGCCAACTGCTCGTGAACGCGGGTTCCGACGCCCGGCCAGATCTCCGCCGAGGCATCGGCTCTTGGAAGTGCCTGCGCCTCGTCGATCTCGAGGCGTGCGTCGGCCATGTCGGATAGACGCCGCTTCGGATCTTTTTCGAGACTGCGACGCAGGAGCCGCCGGATCGCTGGCGGCGTGTCGTTGGGCAGCGCGGCCCAGTCCGGGTGGCTCTTGAGGACGCTTGCAAAGGTGTCCGACACGTCCTCGCCATCGAACGCGCGCTTCCCCGTGAGCATCTCGAAAACGATGCAGCCGAACGACCAGACGTCGCTTCGCCTGCTGGCGGCCCGGCCTTTTGCCTGTTCGGGGCTCATGTACGCGGCCGTCCCGAGGATCACACCCATCGCGGTCACGACGGGACTCATCACCGACGGTGACTCCAACGGAGACCTCGGAGGCGCATCCGCTGACTGTGGCGCCCGACCATCGTCAACCGGTTTTGCCAGACCGAAGTCCAACACTTTCACGGTGCCGTCGTCGCGCACTTTGATGTTCGCCGGCTTCAAGTCACGATGAATCACTCCGTGCTCGTGCGCGGCGGCTAAGGCATCCGCAATCTGGCGCGCAATCGCAAGGGCTTCCGAGAGCGCGAGCGGACCCCGGGCGATGCGATCGGCCAGCGTCGGTCCTTCCACGAGCTCGAGGACCAGGGCATGCACGTCGCCGCTGTCCTCGAAGCCGTANATCGCCGCGATGTTTGGATGATTGAGCGACGCGAGCACGTTGGCTTCNCGTGTGAACCGCGAGAGGCGATCGGAGTTACCGGTGAGGGACTCCGGCAACACCTTGAGGGCAATGTCGCGATTCAGCTTCGCGTCGTGAGCGCGATAGACTTCGCCCATGCCGCCGGCGCCGATGAGGATATCCACCCGGTACGGTCCGAGAGCGGTCCCTGGCTCAAGGCGCGAGACGCCCTCGAGCACCACGGCGGCCACCGCGAGCACGTCCTGGTCGACGACCAGCGTCGTGTGCTCCTGCGCGAGCAGCGATTCCACTTCGCGACGAAGAGCTGAGTCGTCGCGGCACGCCTCCGCCAGAAACGCGCTGCGCGCGGCCGGCTCACGCTCCAGGACCGATTCGTACACGTCGGCGACCTGACGCCATCTGGCCGGATTCATGCGGATCCTTGGTCCGGAAGAGTCTACGTCCATGCCCGTCGTGGCGCCAGTCGCCGATCAGTCGCTGACCGTTCGCTCAGTCATCGAGCGGCTTGAGGAGATGTGTTGCCGTGTACTTGCCGACCTTGCTGCCGAGCGCGGTACCGACTTCGGTGCTGTTGCGCCAGTGCATCCCGCCCCACACGCGCGCGTTGCCTTCGTCGGCATGGATCTCGGCGACGCTCGTGTAGTAACGAACCGCGCCGGCGTTCCCCGTGAACGCCAGTGGGAACCGATCGCTCTTGAACCACACGGTGTAGAACCCAAGCGTGCCCGCGCCGATGGTTGTGTGAGCGGCCGGATATTCGGGGTGCGTCGGCGTGGTGATGAAGGGTGTCCATGCTGCATCCGCCTCGGTCTTGCTGTTGCCATCGGTATCGCCGGCCCGGATGGCGGTCACCGGGCGCCAGAACATGTACGAGTATTTCGCATCCCAACAGGCGATCATCGCATTCGTCACGGCAGCAATGCCAAGAGCCTCGAACCGAGCGGCGGTCAGTAAGTCCATCGAGCTGGCCAGACTGCGAACGTTGGCGCTCCAGAGCAGGGTAGCCGATGGCGACCAGAACAGTGCGGTGGCAGACTCCTCGGCCGTTCGGCTCGTGTCGGTTGCCCGACCGAGGTCTTTGCTCTCGTTGTAGTCGGCCGCGTATGTCTTGCTATCGAGCGCTGGCGGAGCATGCGGACGGAAACGCGCCGGGTCGTCATACCCGAAGGGCGTGACGAACCGAAGAAACGGATTCTGCGGATTCGCGAATGCGGGCGGAGTAGGAATCCATGCGCCCGGGCCGCTGCCCGGCGTGTAGCCCACCAATTCCGGATCGTTGCGATGATCGTCGACACGCGCCGCGAGCACCGCAAAGGCCGCGGATTCGCCGACCAGAATGCCATCGGCTATCGCCTCAGGACTCGCGGAAACGGCAGCAATCGAGGCGCTATACGCGTCATCGATGATCGCAGTTTTCGTCGGAAACTCGTTGCGGGCGACGATGTACGCGGCACGTATTGCGGCAGCTTCGGCTGATGCACCGGTAGCCGAAGGGGGCTTCGACGCGAAGGGGCGATAGCGCCCGTCAAGGACCGCGTTCACGGCGTCGAACATCGCCAGCTGTGCAATGGTGGTGCGGATCTGTGTCCGCATCGCCTGTTCGGGGACGGACGCGCCGAGCGCACTAATTCGGTTGCCCCAATCGTCGAGTACGGCGGCTCCTGACGGACTGGCGGGCAAGCCATCGGTCGCTGCTTTTGGCGCCCCCATTGGTGATGACGCGATCAGGAACAGGCCGGCAACTATCCGTACGTACGCTTTTTGTCTGGTGCTCATAAGCATCTCCTCTTCCCGACGGTCGGAACGAACACGTTTCCGGCCCTGGGTTACTCCTGTGCCTGGGTAAGCGGAAAAACAGGCGAGGAACTACAATCCACCCGTCGTTAGAGGACCTGCCAGTGGGGAGCCCCGGAGCGTCGGCGGAAATCACCCGTTTGCTGAAGGCGTGGGGACGCGGAGATTCGGCCGCCCTGGAGCGCCTGACGCCGCTCGTCTACGAGCAATTACGTCGCATGGCGCGCAACTACATGCGGAACGAGCGCCCAGGGCACACGCTGCAGGCGACGGCGCTCGTGAACGAGGCGTTTGTGCGTCTCGTCGATGCGCGCGAGGTGGATTGGACGGACCGGGCGCACTTTTTCGCGGTATGCGCCAAGGTCATGCGACGGATTCTGGTCGATGCAGCGCGGTCGCGTGCGGCCATCAAACGGGGCGGGCAACTTGATCGAGCCGAGCATTCGACCGCAATCAATCTCGACCAGCTGCCCAGCCCTGCCTCGGAGATAAGCGCGCAGGTCTGTGCGTTGGACGAGGCGCTCGACAGGCTCGCCGAGATCGATCCTCGACGGGCTCAGGTCATCGAGCTTCGGTTCTTTGGAGGGCTGACGGTCGAAGAGACCGCTCAAGTCCTGCAGACTTCACCTCAGACCGTGATGCGGGAGTGGAAGCTCGCCCGCGCGTGGCTGGCGCGTGAGCTCTCGCAGGCATCCAAATAGAGGCCAACGAAACCTTCTTCTCTTGACAAACTAGAGGAACCATGTAAGTCTGCGACTCGTCTAGTTTATCGAGAGGAGCCAATGGCTGCAGATTCAAGGTCAAGCGACATCGTCCAGGGCACGCTGCAGATGCTGATCCTGAAGACGCTGGCGCTTGAACCACTGCACGGTTACGGCATCGGCGTTCGCCTCGAACAAATCAGCCGAGGCGCTTTTCGCGTCAACGCCGGGTCGCTTTTCCCCGCACTCAGGCGGTTGGAACGGGACGGGTTGATCACCGGCGATTGGCGAGTGACCGAAAACAATCGGCGAGCGAAATACTACGTCCTCACGCCACAAGGTCGAGCACAACTCAAGCGTGAGACACGCGACTGGGAAGCACAGACGGCCGCGATCGCCAGGATCCTCAAGGCATCGCTGGGAGAGTTGTGATGGCGCTACTCCGGCGGGTCATCGGCGGGTTGAAGGCCATGTTTCGCAGCGACCGGGCCGAGCAGGAGCTCGACGAGGAACTTCGAGGCTACCTCGAGGCTTCAATTGACGTGAGAACTCGTGCCGGCGTGGGACGCGAGGAGGCCGTCCGCGCAGCCCGTATCGAGGTCGGCAGCATTGAAGCGGCGAAGGACCACACACGCGATGTCGGTTGGGAGACCAGCGTCGAGAACATGTGGCGCGACATGCGGTACGCGGCTCGCACGCTTCGCAAGTCGCCGACGTTTACCGCGGTTGCGGTCGTGACCTTGGCGCTTGGCATCGGCGCCAACACCGCGATCTTCAGTGCGGTCAATGCGATCATGCTGCGCCAACTGCCCGTCGAGCGCCCGGAGGAATTGGTGTCGCTCGCCGCGGCCTTTCCGAACGGCGTGGATCCGGTTTTTTCCTACGCCGCGTACCGCAAGATCGTGGCCGACGGCTCACCCTTCATTGACGCGGCAGCGGCCTCCACGGTCCGGCGGGACGCGATCGCGATTGACGGTCCGCCGGAGCCCGTGGACCTGAAGTGGGTCTCCGGGAACTACTTCTCCACACTCGGCGTTTCTGCTGCCCTCGGGCGAACGGTGCAGACTTCTGATGATCCGTCACCGCCCGGCGAGCCGGTCGCTGTGCTCAGCGACGCGTACTGGACGCGTCGGTTCGGACGGGACGCAACAGTCGTTGGCCGCAGCTTCCTCCTGAGGGCGACGTCGTTCACCATCGTCGGGATAGCGCCGCGCGGGTTTTTCGGTGAGAGCGCGGGAGAAACCGTGGACCTCTGGATGCCGATGTCGGCGCAGCCCGGTGCGCCGTCATGGCTCTGGAAAGGTCACAGCACGACGTGGTTGGGAATCCTTGCGCGTCGGCGTCCCGACATTGGGCTTTCTCAGGTGCGTGCGGGGCTAGAACCGGTGTACGCCCGCATCAGGGAAGAGATCGCGGCGGACACAGAGAGTCCCGAGTTCCGTCGCAGCGCGCTGCAAAGCCGTCTCGTGGTCGATGAGGGAAGTCACGGTTCCTCGAGGTTGCGCGACAACTTGTCGGCGCCGTTGCTGGTCCTGATGGCGATTGTCGGTCTCGTCCTCGTCGTCGCATGCGCGAACATCGCCAACCTGATGCTGGCGCGGGCAGCAACCAGGCGTCGTGAAACCGCCGTGTGTCTGGCCATTGGCGCGGGACGATTGCGACTAGTCCGTCAAGGAATGGCCGAGGCGTTGCTACTCGCAGCACTTGGCGCGCTAGGAGGAATGGTGCTCGCGATGTGGGGCACCTCTGTCCTCACGACCCTGATATCAGGCGCATTGCCGATTTCACTCGACATCAGTCCCGATACGCGCGTGCTGGCATTCGCGGTACTGACGTCCTGCGCGACGGCCATTTTGTTCGGCTTGTTACCGGCGCTACGCGCGACCCGAATCGATCCACTCGGAGCACTCAAGGGCGGTCGACCAGAGCATGGCGGCGCACGGATTCCGCTGGGTCGAACCCTGGTCGTCACGCAGATTGTCGTGTCGACGGTGCTGCTCATTGCTGCAGGACTGTTCGTTCGTAGTCTCGGCAAGCTCAAGGACATCGACCCGGGCTTCGATCCGGATCGGGTGCTGATCTTCCGGATGACCCCGCCGGTCGCTCAACAGCCGGTTTCAGTCGAGATCCGGCGAGGCTTGTATCGCCAGTTGCTGGAGCGGGCCGAGAGCATTCCCGGTGTGGAGGGAGCCAGCGCATCGTTCTCCGGTGTGTTGTCGAGCGGCATGTGGGGGAACGCCATCACCGTCGAAGGATTTATTCCCCGCGACGGTGTGACGCCGCGAACGTTCGCCAATTCAGTGACGCCGACGTACTTCGACGTCATGCGGATCGCCGTGCTGCGCGGTCGCGGATTCACCATTGATGATCGCGAGACTGCGTCGAGAGTGGCCGTCGTCAATGAGGCGTTCGCCGAGCGGTTCTTTGGCGACGCCGATCCGATCGGCAAACGCGTCGGCCTGTGTTCGAGCGATCCCTGCGGCTCGCTGCCAAACGGGATGATGGAGATTGTGGGCGTCACGGAAGACGCGAAATACTCCAACTTGCGTGAAGAGAAGCGGTCAATGCTCTACGTCCCCTTCACACAGGTCGCGCAGAACCTGAACGAGATTCAGGTGCGCACGGTTGGTGATCCCGCGGCGGTTGCGGCGACGATCTATCGCGAGCTGGCAGGCGTCGACCGCAGGGTGGCGATTGTCGGGATGATGCACGCTCGCGACCGCGTCGATGCGTCGCTGGTGGCTGAACGCATGATTGCGAAGCTCTCCGCCGTCTTCGGACTCCTCGCGCTGACGCTTGCCGGCGTCGGGTTATACGGGCTCGTTGCCTACATGACGACGCAGCGCAGAGGCGAGATTGGTATTCGGATGGCGCTCGGGGCTGGGCGTCGCGATGTTCGACGGCTCGTGCTGCGTGACACAGTCATGCTGGTCGCAGTCGGCGCGGGGCTTGGAATCCCGGCGGCGTTGGCCGGAGCGCGGCTGCTATCGAAGCTGCTGTATCAGGTGGGCCCCAGCGACCCGGCAGCGGTGTCGCTGAGCATTGGAGCACTCGCCTGCGTCGCGATCGTCGCCGGATATCTGCCAGCACGCCGCGCGACACAAGTCGATCCGGCGAACGCGCTGCGAGCTGAATGATCAGGAATTGAGGCCGACACTCGACTGGATGCTATCGCGGCGATCCGGCACGACTAGCGAAGGCGTCCGCGATTTTCACCGCAAGACCGTAGGTGTCCGCATACGACGTGTTCGACGTGACGGACACGACGATCCCCTGCTCGGGGAACGTCATGAAAGACGCCACCATTCCGCCCAAGATGTCCCCGTCGTGTCCAACCAGTCGCGCCTGTTTACCCGATAGCGCGACGGTCTCCAGGTCCCAGCCGAGACCGTAACCCGTTTCCTCTCCCGAGGTCAGTTGCTGTGACGTTTGCAACAACTGGACGGTGGCGGGTTGCAGTAGCTTGCCGCTGTTGATCGCCAGTGCGAAGCGCACCAGGTCGGACGGCGTGGACATGATTGCGCTGGACCCGGCATAGCAGGACAACTCGATCGGGCGATTCAGGTCCAGGCCGTAGCGGGGATCGGCCGCGAATCTCGGAAAGTAGGATGTCACCCGATCCGTCGTGAAGTCATCTCTCGTGTTCTTCATGTTCAGCGGTTCGAAGATTTGCTTCCGCATGAAGGTGAAGAACCGCTCGTCCGCGGCCGCTTCGACGGCGGCGCTGATCAGGATCCAACCGTAGCTCGAATAGCGGTACTGGGTCCCCGGCTCGAACCGCAGCGAACCGTCCGCAAAGAATCGGAGCGCTTCGACCGGGCGCTGGCAGCGCTCCGACAGTAGCGGTCCCTCGTCACCGCCGTCGTTCCTGACGCCGGCCACATGTCCCATCAACTGACGCAGGGTCACTGGCCACTGTTTCTTCGGGAACGCTGGCACGTAGGTCTGAATCACTTCGTCGAGCTTCAGCCGGCCTGTCTCCAGCAGCAGGCCGACTGCGGCCGAGGTGAGCGCTGTTGATGCAGTTCCGATCCTGAACCGCATATCTGGTGCGACCTTCACCCTGTTGTCGAGATCCGCCCAGCCAAAGCCTTCGGCCCACACGATCTCGCCAGCGGCACCGACCGCGACCGAGACTCCCGGCAGGTTCTTCTCGGTGAGATGGGCACGGACGATCTGCCGTCCCTGCTCCACGGCCCCGGTCCATTCTTTCGATGGCGCCGAGTGCGTCACCGCTGGCACGTCCTGCGGGTTCGGGTGCAGCGGCGTTGCCGTGATGCTCGCGTACGCCCACAGCCCCAGAATCGCCGAGATCAGCAGGCCGACGGCAAAGAGGGCCAGCGCAAGCCAGGTGTGAATCCGACGTTTAGGCATCTCGCAGCTGGATAAACTTTACAATGCAAAGTGATTTGTGTCAATAAACGCTGATGGCGTGGTTCGTGAGCATGCACCGAATTCACAAGGTTCGGTATAGTCACAGAACTCACATGACACTCGCGGCAGATTTCAGATCGGCGTTTAGAAACGTGCGCCGTGGCGGCTGGCTGTCTGCGACGGTCGTGCTGATTCTCGCCGTCGCGATCGGAGCGGTCACGGCGATCTTCAGCATTGCGCACGCGGTGCTGATCAGGCCGCTGCCGGTCGCTGATCCCGGCCGCGTCATGGTCCTCTGGGGACGCGACGCTGCCCGCTCGCAGCAGGTCGTCGAGGTATCGCTGCTGGATCAGCGCGCCTGGCTGGCGGGCCAAACGAGCTTCACCGCGATCGAGCTGTTCGGGTCGGTCAATTGGGGAGAGCTCCACATCACGGGTCCGGGACAGCCGTTTCGCGCCGCGCAGAACGCTGTGTCGTCTGGATTCTTCGACGTGCTCGGCGCCCGGTCGATACTCGGACGGACCTTTCGCCCCTCCGACGATCGTGTCGGTGCCCGGCCGACAGTCGTCTTGAGCGCGAACGTGTGGCGCCAGCACTTTTCGTCCGATCCCTCGATCGTTGGACGGCTGCTCACTGTCGGCACGGGCAAAAAGGCCGTGGCCTTCGAAGTGATCGGCGTCATGCCGGCGGAGTTCCGGATTCCCGCCGGCGCGGAGGTGTGGACGGCACTTGGTCCGGCGCTGGCGGGCGCCGATGGTGTGCGCGCGATGTACGCCGTCGGCCGCCTGGCACCCGGCGCGGCCGTCGAGAACGCCGTCGCCGAGTTGTCGACGATCGCTCGCAACGAAGAGCTGAAGAACGGGATGACGAACACTTCGATGGCGGTGGTGGCGACCCCGTTGATGACGCACTTGCTCGGTCCCGCTCGTCCGGCC
>Ga0065715_10000694_pt1 | contig 10564 bp, 10 predicted proteins | sample MisBulReplicate1_FD_59102 | JGI IMG/M metagenome (GOLD analysis project Ga0065715, IMG submission 59102) | Miscanthus rhizosphere microbial communities from Kellogg Biological Station, MSU, sample Bulk Soil Replicate 1 : eDNA_1 v2 (version 2) | ecosystem: Host-associated > Plants > Roots >...
TGCATAAACATCAAACCTCATCGCAATTCCCTGGTTATCATCTACATTCAACCTACCAAAAGAAACTTTATCACCATATTTTTTCGCCAATTTATCAAAAATAGGTAACATAAATTGACACGGTCCGCACCATGTAGCCCAGAAATCTACTAATACCGGCTTGTCAGAACTGACAACTTCATCGAAATTTTTTTCTGACAACTCTATCAATGGAGGATTACTGCTAGTATGAGAACTCATAATATTCAATATGAGTTGTATTTGATATTTAAATCTTGTAAGAACGCACTCTAGATTTAACCTAGGTCTCCCATTTACATAAAATATCCCATGTATATTTGGAATAAACTTTCTCGCATAATGAATGACAATGTTAGTTATACTCTTCTTTTGAAGGATGAAAGGAATATAAAATTACAAGTCTGCTATATAGCGTATCTTTAGCAAATTATCTTCTTGAATTAGTTCCATTGCGTGATATGTTATTCCTTTGACCTCTGTTTTGTAATTATGTTTTATTAAATCCACAGACTCGGCCCGAGAACGTGCCTCCAACTTGTAAGTCGGTTTTAGAGAGATCGATACCGCAAATTTTGACATTACAAGTCCCTCAACTAGAACGATCAAAAGCACTTTCTCTAACCAATTATACAGCAGGTGACTTATATCGTCGCCCTCTACCTTTATCTCGATTGGGATCTCTCCATTGGCATTATCTATATCGAACATCAAATTTACAAGACCTCTGGCTGAATAATCGAAGGCCTCGGCCATCGAATGACCATATGCCTCTACGTAGGCATCGGTAACGTGTTCTAGATATCTAAACCCTCCACCCACAGAAGCAAGCTTACTGGGAATGATAATATAATTAATCGCAAAATCTAAATGAGAACCGTATGTCCTCACAATTGTGAAGATTGAGCTCCCTCGTGGAATGAGAGACATAGAATTTGAAGAATCAAAATACATCGAACTGATGAGGCAGAAATTTATAGATGCCGCCCAGAGATTTGATTTCAACTTTATGGAACCGTCTCCATTAGAGTTGCTTTCTACGCTCGAAGCTAAAAGTGGGCCCTCGATTAGCAATGAAACCTATAGCTTTACTGACAAAGGCGGACGCATGATAGGACTTAGATTCGATCTAACGGTCGGTCTCTCTCGATTTGTTTCACAAAGAAGAGAACTGAAGATGCCTACCAAATTCGCATCCTTTGGTGGGGTATGGAGGTATGATGAACCTCAGTTCGGCAGATACAGATACTTTCATCAATGGGACGTAGAAATATTTGGTTCATTTAGCAATGAAGCAGACTCTGAAATTATCGAATTTGTGTACAAGTTTCTTGAAAACCTTGGCCTCGAAGTAGTTGTTGAAATCAACCACAGGCAGATTGTTGAAAGATTCTTGAGAGAAAAACTGGGAATTTCTGCCATCTCGACCATTGGTGAAATGTTACGAGCAGTTGATAAGTTATCTAAAAAAAAACCCCAACAGATATATGAAGAGTACCAGGGAAAACTGAATTTGTCAAAGTTACGACAGCTAATAGAATTCTCAAATTTTAAAGGTGAACCCGAAGATTGCCCTGACATTAATATTTTGGAGACCTTTGAAGGATGGAAAAGTACACTCGAAATTTTTGACTCCTTAAAGTCAAGAGGAGTCAAGAATGTTCAACTCAATCTTGGTGTNGTACGAGGACTNGATTACTATTCAGGGTTNGTCTTTGAAGTATTTGACCCATCAACAGCTATAGGNGCACTGGTTGGAGGAGGNAGATACGACAAATTAACCGAAATATTTGGAAGGAAGGATATTGGCACGACTGGTGCTGCAGGGGGCGTCGAAAGGATATTGTCGGCGATGAGGAACCACAATCTGATGAAGCTCAAAAGTAAACCACTTGTTTATGTGGTTTACTCATCTGAAAATGTAAAAAATTATGCCATTCGAATAGTTTCCGATCTTAGGACCAGTGGGTACACTACGGATTACGATTTTCAAGGAAGGCGTATAGACAAACAGATTAATGAAGCTATTTCCAGAGGTGCATCGGCAATCATCGTAGTTGACCAAGACGAAATTAAGAATCAAATAGTAACAATTAGAAATAGTAAGGGAGAGACAAGCAAACACAAAATAACTGACCTCATAAAAAAAATGGATGAGGTTTTGATGCTCTGTTAAATTCGTTAATTGAATATGAATCTTTTAAATATCAATACTCGAAGGATGGATTAAATATGTGACTTATCTATGCGCTAATAGTACTATTTTCAATATGTTAGCACGTTTGACTAATAAATCAATTTAATTAATATTACTGTAGTGTTATCCGTAGTACGTTGAACTAAACAGTGAGTGGCCATAAATTATCCCGATCGATGAGCAATATTCCTTATATGTAAACCGCAAACCTATTTATGGGCATGCTAAGCCGTGAATTTGTTAGATTATAGGCTATGATGTTGCATGACTGACAACCTTTACCACGATGTCGTAATAATAGGCTCAGGGCTTGCAGGCTTACGTGCCGCTATATCATGTGCGGAGACTAATAAAAAATTAAGCATAGGAGTTATTTCGAAAGTGCAAGTCATGAGATCTCATTCCGTGTCCGCTGAGGGTGGGACGGCCGCGGTTCTTTTTGAAGATGAAGGAGATAACAAAGATTCTCATATATACGACACCATTCGTGGAAGTGACTTTCTTGCAGATCAAGATGTTGCCGAACTACTGGTACGTCAAATGCCCGATGAAATATACAAACTCGATGATTGGGGAATGCCATGGTCGAGAAAGACTGATGGTAGGATTGATCAGCGTCACTTTGGCGGATACTCTTTCCCAAGAGCAACATATGCACAAGATAAAGTAGGATTCTACGAAATGCAGACATTATACGATACTTGTTTAAAATTTGATAATATTCATTTTTATAATGAGTGGTTTTGTACCTCTATACTTGATGATGGTAACAACAATTTCGCAGGTCTGACGGTCATAGAAATGAAGAGTGGGGATTTCCTCATTGTTAAGGCCCTAGCTGGAATAATTTGCACAGGCGGTGCAGGAAGAATGTATAGCTTCTCCACCTACGCGTATTCCTCCACGCCAGACGGTTTAGATATGGCATATAGAGCAGGTCTTGCTTTGAAGGATATGGAATTCGTACAATTTCATCCAACAGGCATCATACCATCAGGGATACTCATTACTGAAGGGGCAAGAGGCGAGGGAGGTTATTTGATAAATAACCAGGGTGAGAGATTCATGAAGAGATATGCTCCAAAGAACATGGAACTTGCGCCACGCGATGTGGTATCGAGGTCGATGATGATGGAGATGCAAGAAGGAAGAGGCTTTGTGCATGAAACGGGAGTTGAATGTCTAAAATTGGATTTAACCCATATTAGTGAAGACCGTATCAAAGAACGACTTGCGGGAATTAGAGAAATTGGTATTAAGTTTTCTGGGGTTGATATTGTCAATGAACCTATAGAAATAAGGCCAGTTTGTCACTATATGATGGGGGGAATTCACACGGACATCGATGGAAGAACTGAAATGGACGGGCTATGGGCAGCTGGAGAAGCGGCCTGCAATAGTACTCATGGTGCGAACAGGTTGGGAGCAAATTCAACTTCGGAATGCTTAGTATGGGGGAAAATCACAGGAATGCTTGCAGCAGGGTATGCCCATACTCATTTGAACAGTACAATAGACATACCTAATGATAAGATATTACTTGAAGAAAAAAGAATCTACGATGGAATCTTCAGGGGCACTGGTAATGTGAATCCATACGAAGTCAAGAAAGAGTTAACTGATATGATGGACAAAAATGCCTATGTTTTCAGGAATGAGGATGGATTGACAGATGGATTGAAAAAAGCTAGAGAATTAAGCAAGCTTGCCTGGAACCATGTAGACGATAAGGCTAAGGAATACAATACAAATTTTGTAAACGTTATGGAGCTTGACTCTATATTACGGGTTTCAGAGATAATACTTATGGGAGCACTAAACCGTAAAGAATCAAGAGGAGCCCATTCCCGTACAGATTATCCTAATCGTGATGATATTAATTTCTTGAAGCATACATTGGCTTACTATAATAAGGCCGAACCACGCCTCGCTTGGCACCCCGTAAAATTCACTCAGTATGCACCGGTAGAAAGGAAATATTAATGAAAATGCTAGGACAAAAGAACAATCGAGATAATCGAGAAGGGCTAAAAGGGTGGCTAAACCCTTTAAGATATGGCTGGGAACGGGTGTCTTATTGGCTCCAAAGACTTACAGGGATTTTTCTTTTGGTCTATTTTGTAGGTCATGTTTTTGAGACGAGTTCCTTGGTTGGTGGAAGGAACGCATGGGATACAATGTTAGAAATGACTCAGACCACGTGGGGGCATACTTTTCTAATCATGGTGATTGGTGCTAGTACTTTCCATTCGGCCAATGGAATTAGGCTCATCTTTACTCACGTTGGTATCGGACTGGGAAAACCAGGAAGGCCAGATTATCCCTACTATCCTTCCTCATTGAATACAAGACAAAGATCGGGCATATGGATTGCATTAATCTTGACAGCAGTTGCCATGCTATATGGAGCAAATGTGTTATTGGGAGGCGATTAAAAAATAGAATTGAATGGCATTAGTAAACTAGCTTTGAAGGAGAGTCAGATTATGAAGATCCACTATATAACGGGTATTTTGGCTCTGTTTGTTGTGGCTGTACATATCTTGATGCGACTTGTAGTCCCTTATTCTTCGAGTCTTGAATATGCCCACGTGGTTGCGAATTACCACAATATTTTCTACGCNATACTACTAGAATCTATCCTTGTATTGATTTCAATTCATGGATTCAANGGGGTCAGGGTAATTCTTTTGGAGTTAAGACAGAGCAAAATATGGGAAAATAGTGTGACTATAACAACAATTATAGCAATGATTGTCCTAGTCTCTTATGGAACGAGAACAATTATTCTTGCAAATGGGCTAGGGTTGTGATTTTGTACAATTGAGGGAACTAGACAATATGACGGTAAAGAGCGATAAAAAAGCAGGCTGCGATCCAAGGGATGATAGCTTCGATCTCAAAAAAACGACCTTGAGAGTTTTCAGAACTAACACTGCACAAGGAAAAGATTCACACTTTGATTCATTAGTGGTTCCCGTACAGCGATGGACTACGGTGCTTGATTCGCTATTGTATGCCAAAAGTTACTTGGATAGCAGTATAGGAATACGATATTCTTGCAGAATGGCATCTTGTGGATCATGTGGAATGAAAATAAATGGAATTCCTAGACTCGCCTGTTATACTAAAATTTCTGAATTAGAAGATCCTGTCGTAGTTTGCGAACCTTTACCAAATTTCCCTGTAATTAGGGATCTTGTAACCGATTTTACTCAATTTTTCAATCATCATAAGAGTATTAATCCATACATACAGAACATAAACTATGATAAGACTGAAAAAATTGATGAAGTATCGTCTTCTCATTCTCATCGTCAGTCACGTGAAGAAGTAGACAAATATTTACAATTCTCTTACTGTATTAAATGTGGCCTATGTTATTCTGCATGCCCGACAGTGGCAACGGATACTAAATTCCCTGGTCCTCAAGCACTTGCGCAGCTATATAGATATTATGCTGATTCCAGGGATGCGGGAAAAAATAGATTGAATATAGTGGATGACAGACACGGTTTATGGAGATGTCATTTTGCCGGTTCGTGCAGCAAGGTTTGTCCTAAGGGAGTAGATCCGGCTTTAGGTATCCAATTGTTACGGTCGTATATGCTTGGAATTTCAAAGGACAAAAGAAATGTCTGAAATCATAACCGTTATCTGACCTGGGGCGAATTTTAGTAATCCCGTAGAAAAACTAAAAGTTATTGGTCATTTTGTTGGTAATTTACTCTCATTCACTTGTTTGGTGATGGCATCAGCCATGAAATGATTGCTTACTTTTATTTTCACGTTCTCTATTCCTTGAATTTTATATACGTTATCACGTACATCTTGTGCAATCTTGAAACCAAATATGGCAGGACAAAATGGGCTAGTAAGATGCAAATCTATATCCACGTTTCCCCCACTAATATCAACTTTGTCAACAAGTTCGAGTTCCGAGATAGAAACTCCTATTTCGGGGTCTACAATCTTGGAAAGTTCATCAAATATCAACCTACGAAGTTGCTGAATTTCTTGACTCATGTTATTATGATCCGATTTATTCCTATTTAACTATTAATTTAATGCCATTCTTTTTCAAACATATAGTTACTAAATATTCGAGGATGGTCCTCAAACCCCCCAATACAATTCTCAAATATAGTATTAAATAAAGCCCTGTTTGTTCAATCCGCATGTATAGGTCGAGGCCGAAGGGGGAACTAGACCGAGACACCCTTAATTTCTTGTCCTCCATGAATATTGACAATGAAATAATATCGTACGACATTATGGGGACCCAAGCACATCTTGTAATGCTATATGAGAAAGGTCTTTTAGAAGTTAAGCCTCTGAAGAAGATTCTGAATGAGCTAGAAATATTGCTCCAAAACCCTAGCAAGATAAATAGGCTCGGATTCGAGGATATACATGAAGCAATAGAAACTCATTTGGTTAAGAAATTAGGTATCGAAATTGGCGGGAGTATTCAAACAGGTAGGTCGAGAAATGATCAGGTTATTCTCGATGTTAGAATGAAAGCTAGGGACGAATTAAACAATATTTACTCAAAAATTATCTCTTTAATTGATAGCATATTACAGAAGGCAGAACAGAATTTAGGCTCTATTATGCTATTATATACCCATCTCCAGCAGGCACAAATTGGGAACCTTTCACACTATCTCTTATCTTATTCAGACCAATTGTTTAGAGATTTAGATAGACTCTATTTAACATATACTAGAATCAATAAATCTCCACTTGGTTCAGGTCCTGTAGGAGGATCGACTATTCCGATAGACAGAGAAAGGACAGCCATGCTCTTAGGTTTCGATGGATTGGTAACAAATTCGCTTGACGCTACTTCCTCCAGAGATACTATTGTCGAATTAATGTCCTCATTGTCTATTTTAATGATTACATTGAGTAGAATAGCAGAAGATCTCATAATTTGGTCAACCCAGGAATTCGATTATGTGGAACTTGCGGACACATGTGCTTCTTCATCAAGCGCAATGCCACAGAAAAAAAATCCTGACCCTCTTGAGCTACTACGATCCAGAACAACAATTGTTGTAGGGAATCTCGTAACATCACTTGCCTTATTGAAAGCCTTGCCTTCTGGTTATAGCAGAGATTTGCAGGATTTGAAGTTAGTTTTTTTAAATTCATTGTCGATCGTATCTTCTTGCCTAACCATCACAGATATTGTCATTGGTTCTCTAATAATTCATAAAGATCGCATGAAGGATGCAGTAATTAACAGCTATGCCAATTCCATTGACATAGCTGAGCAGCTTGTCATGCAAAAAGGACTGGTTTTCAGAACGGCTCACAAAATAGTAGGTTCACTGGTTGAAATGGCCCTTTCCAAAAACAACGCATCTCTTTCCTCCTTGAGTGTAAATGAGATAGAAGCCGTAATCAAACGGACATCTGTTCCTATTAAGGCTAAAGATTTACTGGAAATTCTTGAACAAGTGACACCGGAGAAAGTAATTCTGTTGCGCTCATCAATAGGATCCTCTAACCCCGACGAACAGAAAAAAGTAATTAAGTCTTCAAAAATTCGAGTTCAAGAATACAGTGACGATATAAGAAAGAGAAAAATGCTGTTGAATAATGCATTACATAACCTAAGACAGGTCGTGATTTCGTACACAAATAAGAGTAGTTAGTAACGTATTGTGAAAAAATCTAAATTTTTGTTATAGTTGACGAGCTCTTCAAACTGATATATCCAAGACCAGAATACTTTCTAATATAGAAATAACCTAAGACTGATAATTTAATTTAATAGCCCGGCCCAGATTCGAACTGGGGTCAAAGGCTCCAAAGGCCTCTATGCTTGGCCACTACATTCGGCGAATCGAAGTTCTCTACCGGGCTTCCGGGCCTGAATTTCGTATGCCTTACCATATTTATAATGTTATGTAACTGTAACAATTTGTTCAGTTTGGCCATAGGATCTTCCATCTTATTAAGTATAAAGCTTGCGAGTTTCTTTTGTCGTATTAATGATGGTTCATCATTAATCATCTTTTTTACTAAATCTACAAGCCTATCTGGTCCACTTACTTTTTTTACCAATCCAGTTCGGATAAGATAATCCTCAACATAAAATTGGATTGGTGAGATAGAGATGGTCGGTTTTCCCAAAAGAGCAGCTTCAGCAGTCATTGTGCCTCCTGCGCCTATAAAAATGTCTGCGATTGAAATTAGTTCTAAGCCATCTACAATCTTGTCTAAAACGGTAATTTTTGATCCAAACCTTCTTGATATTTCTTCTACCTGCTCTTCATACCTACATAGGATTAGAATGTTGGTCGTCTTATGAAGATTTTCGATTAGCGGTTGAATTAAAGAGATAGTAGTTTTATTTTTCTTGTATATCATGTAAGCAGCTTTAGTCTCCTCAGGCCGTATAACGACAGTCTTCTCCTTTGTAAGTCGATACTTCGCTCTCAATTTTTCTGAAGCGGGAACGTCTTTTACCTGTTGCCTTTTTAGCCATACTGCGGGATCAAGTGCTCGATAACGAATGATTTGCTTCCTTCTTATGCCGAAATTTTCCCAAGCATGGTAGGGGATAATCCAAGGACACAGTAGAAATTGAGCTAGTGGAATGGTAAGTTTTCCTACTGCATATGCATGAGGAGAATCGTTAAAAACTATCTGTTTAATACCCAGTCCAAACGCGACTCTCGCAGCCTCTGGAGAACTAAAACTAATCGCAACATCTGGCTCAAATTCCTTTACAGTATCTGCTAATTCATAAGTTCTTTTTGCACTTTGTCTAAGCTTATCATACTTGAGTGGTCCGCCATATTTTCCTATTATCTCTATTTGAAGTAATTTTTCTCGCGCTAATTCAGTACATTCCCTATATTTTCTTGAAGTGCATAGTACGCTTTTTCCCGATGACAATAAGTTGTCCACGATCGGCTTAAAGAAAAGTACCTGTTTTGGTGTCAAAATATCAAACCAGATTCTCAATCGATCCTTGTTGAAATTCCGGTATAGAAAAAACTTTTCTTCTACCCTTATTTTACATAGCTTTGGTAATAAATAACCTATGATGAATATGGAGGCCCATACGAATTGAGTGCTGGGTCATCATCTTTGCCAGTCACGACCATCTATGGCTTGAGTACTGAAGGATACAAACTTGCATCATCCATCGCACTTAAAGGCGCAAAAGTCTCCTTGGTTGATGATTCTGCAGGTATGGCTATTTCGCTTAAGCCAGACCTCGCAAGAACGTACCCAGATGTCAATGCATTAATAGAAGACGGACCTCTACTTGCCGTTGAACCAACAGATCTTGCAATAAACAACGCGGCTTACCTCTTTTTTGCGCCCAGAATAAGGAAAACAGGTCATGACGTAAAAATAGATGTTGCTTCGAAATTTCAGGATGCGATAAAACATGTAAAAAAAAATTCTTCTATTATATACACAGTTCCAACAGGATTTGGAACTAACAGCGAAAATATCGCATTAATTGAACATATAACTGGGATGACAATAGGAAAGGATATCTTTTATTATTATATGCCAGCGAACACTATCCCTGTATCGAATTCAGACTTACATATCGGTACTTACAAGGCCCGCCAAGATTCACAGTTAGCGAAGCTTTTAAGCACAAATGACTTAAGGAAAAAAATCAACTTCGTCGATATCGGTTCATTAGAAATTTTGCATTCGATTCGAATATTGGGACATTACAGTGGAATGGCAAGTATACTAGAAATATGTCGCTACGTTCGAGAAGGTCAAACAACGACCGAGATAACAACGGGCTCTTTTAATGAGATATACTTGGATGATGTGGCCAGTGGATTATATGATTTAAGGGCTATAGGTGCGTCATTGGGTGGATCGTCACCTCTAATGTACCTTGTGAATGGAACGATAAAGAGCATAGAGGCTTATGTTAAGCACTTGATAGATGAAACTCGAATGATGCTGAAGAAACGGGATCTGAAAGCCAGTAGAACTAAGGTGACTATTGCCTGGACGATGGACCAAAACGAAATGAGAGGAGATAAACTCGATTTATTGTCCATTCTTGAAGCCAGATTAAAGGACTATATTGGAGAAGTCGAAACGCAGCATGGCTCTTTTGATTTTTACCCAACCGAAAAAACAATGATGGTTATTGCTTGTTCAAAGGCAGATTTTAATAATATAGTAAAAAGAAATATCAATTCTGATCTCATTGTAATTAGGGCGACTCCCATATCGCAAACCTTGTTATAGGAATTCTGAAAGAATATTTCATGAAGGGTTGGAGGTCGACCCAGCAAAGTATAAGGTTAACTTCCCGATCAATACTACATACGCAGGAGAATAAAAAGA
>Ga0065715_10000908_pt1 | contig 10564 bp, 8 predicted proteins | sample MisBulReplicate1_FD_59102 | JGI IMG/M metagenome (GOLD analysis project Ga0065715, IMG submission 59102) | Miscanthus rhizosphere microbial communities from Kellogg Biological Station, MSU, sample Bulk Soil Replicate 1 : eDNA_1 v2 (version 2) | ecosystem: Host-associated > Plants > Roots >...
GACCGTTGCGACCGAAGCGAGCGACACCGCCGTCATTCTTTATACGTCGGGCACAACTGGGCAGCCGAAGGGCGCCGAGCTGACGCATCTGAACATGACGATGAACGGCATGGTGTCCGCCGAGTTGTGCGCCGGGTTTCCAGACGACCACGGTCACCATTCCACTGCCGTCACTCTGCCGCTGTTTCATGCAACGGCGCAAACCTGTCAGATGCTTGCCTATCTTCATCTCGGAGGAACGCTCGTGCTCCTGCCGCGCTTCGAGCCCGCGACGCTGCTCGGCGTAATGGCAAAGGAGCGCGTGTCGCACTGGATCGGCGTGCCGACGATGTACTGGTCGGTGCTGAAGCACGTGAGAGAGCAGAAAATCGACGTCACGAGCCTGGCGGGCACACTGAAGCTCGCGCTGTCCGGCGGTGCCCCGATGCCGGTCGAGTTGATGAAGGATTTTCAGCAGACGCTTGGCGTGCGCATCGTGGAGGGCTACGGCCTTTCGGAAACGGCGCCCGTGGCGAGCTTCAATCATCTCGATCGGCCGTCGAAGGCCGGCACGGTCGGTCAGCCGCTGTTCGCCGTCGACATCATGATCGTCGACGAGAAAGACGAGCCGGTCGAAACGGGTCAGCCCGGCGAGGTCGTCATCCGCGGCCACAACGTGATGAAGGGCTACTACAAACGGCCGGACGAGACCGCGGAGGCGATGCGCAACGGCTGGTTTCATACCGGCGACATCGGTGTGATGGACGCCGACGGCTACCTGAGCATCGTGGATCGCAAGAAGGACATGATTCTGCGCGGCGGGTTCAACGTTTTTCCGCGCGAGCTGGAAGAAGTGCTCTTGACGCATCCCGCGATTTCACTTTGCGCAGTGGTTGGCGTGCCTGACGAGCGGCTGGGTGAGGAAGTGAAGGCGTTCGTGGTGAAAAAGCCCGGCGCAGAACTGACAGAGGAGGGCCTGCAGGCCTGGTGCAAGGACCAGTTTGCCGCCTACAAATACCCGCGCCATATCGAGTTCCGAACCGAGCTTCCGATGAGCGCGACAGGGAAAATTCTGAAGAGAGAACTGAGATCGTCCATCGTCGATCGTCCATAGTCGATCGTCGAGCCAGCATGGACAGCCGCGGAGCGCGTCAGATCCTCGCGAAGTGAGAAATGGTTATTGACAAGCACCTGTGCTGGAATCGAACTAGGTCCGGACCGAGTCCTATCTCAGAATAAGCAACAAAACCGGCTCGTGCTGATTGCGGATCCTGCAACGCCGCTGGCACCGTGGCGTTCGCGGCGAAACTCGGTCCGGACCGAGAGGATCTGTCTGAAACTCCCCGCCCAATTTCGGCGTCCTACCGGTATGGGTTCCCTTGAGGGTCGCGACGTCGATCTGCTCGACGCCTATTCTCAGGCTGTCGTGCAGGCGGTGGAGCTTGTCAGCCCATCGGTTGTCACCATCGAGCGGGGCGGGCGGGACGAGCGCGGCAGCCGCGCCGGCGACTCCGACCGCGAGCGCGGCGGGCATGGCGGGCACGGCTCGGGCTTCATCTTCACTCCCGACGGTCTGATTCTGACCAATAGCCACGTCGTTCATGGGTCTCGGAGTCTGCATGTGTCGCTGGCCGACGGCCGGAGCATGCCGGCTGCCTTAATCGGCGAGGATCCGGATACCGACCTGGCGGTCATACGCGTGCCGGCGTCCGATCTTCCGGCGTTAAGGCTCGGCGATTCGCGCGCGATTCGAGTGGGGCAGCTCGTTGTCGCAATCGGCAGTCCGCTGGGATTCCACGCGACGGTCACGGCAGGCGTGGTGAGCGCACGCGGCCGTTCGCTGCGTTCGCAATCCGGACGCTTGATGGACGACATCATTCAGACAGACGCCGCGCTCAACCCGGGAAACTCTGGCGGCCCGCTCGTGAACTGGCGCGGCGAAGTGATCGGCGTCAACACGGCAGTCATTGCTGGAGCGCAGGGCCTGTGCTTCGCCATTGCCGGGAACACGGCGCAATTTGTCGTCGGCCGCCTGATCCGCGACGGCCGCATCCGGCGATCGTACGTGGGCGTCGCGGGGCAAAACACGCCTTTGGCGCGCCAGTTCGTCCGGTTCTACAGCCTTCCGGCATCGTCCGGAATTCTCGTCGCGTCGATCGAGCCCGAGAGTCCGGCATCGCGCAGCGGACTCCGAGAGGGCGACGTGATCATCAGCTTTGCGGGACAGCCGGTCGACGGTATCGATCAGCTACACCGCCTGCTCGACGAAGAGCGCATCGGTGTGCCCACGCCGCTCACGGTGATTCGGCGCACCGAAAAAGTCGAAATCACCGTGACGCCTGCCGAATCTCCGCGTCTGGCAGCTTGATCGCCTGAAGCGCGCGGAATAGACTGAACATTCGCCCCTCGGCTAAGCTCGGGGCGAACTGAGCAACGTCGAAGTTCGGATTTCTTGGTGGCCCGGAACCTGTGCAATCTCAGTCTACGAACCGCGTCAGGGCCGGAAGGCAGCAGCGCTAAGTAACCGCTGAGCTGTGCCGCAGGCCCTCCGGGCCTCTAAGAGATCCGAACCTATAGCCCATAGAGTCCAGAGTCCAAAGCCTAGAGCCCAAAGCCCAAAGCCCAAGAGCTAAAACGTTCCCATGTCATTCCAAGTTCTCGCGCGAAAATGGCGTCCGCAGCGGTTCGACGATGTCGTCGGACAGCCGGCGGTGACGCGCACGCTGAGGAATGCGATCGCGAGCGGCCGGATCGCCCAGGCGTTCGTGTTCGCGGGCCCTCGTGGCGTGGGCAAGACGACGACCGCGCGGATTCTGGCGCGCGCGCTAAGCTGCGCAAACGGGCCGACCGCCGATCCGTGCGGCGTTTGCGATGCCTGCCGCGAAATCGCCGAAGGCCGCGACATCGACGTGCTCGAGATCGACGCCGCCACGCACACCGGCATCGACAACGTTCGCGAGGTCATCATCAACGGGCTGTCGATCATGCCCGTGAGGAACCGCTACAAGGTTTTCATCATCGACGAAGTCCACCAACTCTCCGGGTCGTCGTTCAATGCCCTCCTGAAATCGATCGAAGAGCCGCCGCCGCATGTCGTGTTCATGATGGCGACGACCGAGCTCTCGAAGATTCCTGAGACTGTCCTGTCGCGCTCGCAGGTGTTCGAGTTCAAAACGATTTCGAGCCGGCAGATTGCGGATCAGCTCCGAACGATTGCGGCTGCCGAGAAAATCACGATAGATGAAGCGGCGCTGCTGCTGATTGCCCGATCGGCCGAAGGCAGCATGCGGGATGCGCAAAGCGCCCTCGACCAGGTGATCGCGTTCGCGGGGCAGAAGATCTCTGCCGACGATGTTGCGACCGTGCTGGGCCTGGTGGGCCGCGATCTCGTCCTCGACATGACGACGGCCGTGGCGGAAGAAACGCCTGCCGCCGCCTTCGAGCTGTCGGGACGCGCAGTCGAGCTTGGGTACGATCTGCGGCTGGTGCTCCGCGAGCTCTCCCGTGTCGTCCGCGATCTGCTCGTCTTGTCGGTTGATCCGTCGCGCATCGAAGATCCGGAGATTGCGGCAGAGACAGAACGCGAGCGCCTGAAGGCTCTCGTCGGCCGGTTCTCGCGTGAAGACCTGCTGCGCGCGTTCGACTTGCTGTCAAAGGCCGAAGTCGACATCCGCGGAGCGGCGCAGCCGAGGTATCACCTCGAGATGGCGCTTCTTCGGTGGATTCACATGCGAAAGCTTGTGCCGCTCACCGAGCTGCTCGGCGGTCTCCAGGGCGGCGGCGTGGCGCCGCGTCCCGTTGCCACGACGGCTCCGTCTCGTCCCGTTGCTGTGCCGCCTCCGCCGTCGCGAACGTCCACGTTTGTTCCAAAAGGCGCTGCGCCTGCGCCTGTTGCCGTTGCACCCGCGCCGGCCGCCGCTGCATCCGTGCCGGCCGCCGCTGCACCCGTGCCGCCTGCCGCGGTACCCGCGAGCTCTCCCACTGCCTCTCCGGTTGCGGCTGCACCGGCTGCGTCTTCGTCAGCCGCGAAGGCCGACCATCGCGATGCGTTCCTGTCGGAAATCCGCCGGACCAAAGAGGCCTTCTACAAGACAGTCGTTGCGCAAGCGCAGAAGATTGACGTCATCGGAAACAGGATCACGTTTGCGTTCCTGCCGATTCATCGGCTTCTCCGGGAAAAAGTGGACGCGAGCCGCACGTGGCTCGAGGCGATTGGCCAGACGGTGACGGGACAGAAATGCCTGGTGACCGCCGTGGAGCTCGAGGGAGCTCCGGTGTCGCCGGCCGCATTCGCGATCGGTGCCATATCGAAACCTGTCGATCTCAAGGCGGCCGCTCTGGGCGATGCCGCCGTTCAGGCAATGCTCGACGTGTTTCCTGCTGAAATCGAAGACGTCGAGGAAATTTAGCTGGAAGCTCGAAACTCGTAGCTCGAAACTCGTAGCTCGAAACTCGTAGCTGGAAGCTGGTAACTCGTAGCTCGTAGCTGAAAACTGGAAGCTGAAAACTGGCAGCTGGAAGCTCATATGAACGTCAACCAGATCATGAAACAGGCGCAGCAGATGCAGGAGCGCCTGCAGAAGCAGATGGCCGAGATGCGCGTGGAGGCGTCGTCTGGCGGTGGCATGGTCACCGTCGTCGTGAACGGCAACAAGCAGATTCAAAGCCTGAAGATCGATCCCGAGGTCGTCTCCAAGGACGACGTCGACATGCTGCAGGACCTCGTGCTCGCGGCCGTCAACGACGCGCAGCGGAAAGCCGACGAGGAGCTCAGCAAGACGATGGGCGGAATGATGGGAGGTATGAAGATACCCGGCATGTCGTGATGATTAATGTCCTACCCTGAACCCCTCACTCGCCTCGTCGATCAGCTGAAGCGTCTCCCTGGCATCGGTGCAAAAAGTGCGCAGCGGCTCGCATTTCACATTCTGCGTACCCCGCGGGATGAAGCCGATCGCCTCATTGACGCCATCCGCGACGTCAAAGAGCGCGTCACCTATTGTTCGATTTGCAGCAACACCACGGACGTCGACCCCTGCATGTATTGCACGTCGGAAGGGCGCAACCATAAACTGATCTGCGTTGTCGAAGAGCCGCAGAATGTGACGGCCATCGAGAAAACGCGCGACTTCAAGGGCGTGTACCACGTGCTGATGGGCGCGCTCTCGCCGCTGCAGGGCGTCGGCCCCGATGAACTGAAGATCAAAAGTCTGCTGACACGGGTGGGCGAAGGCGGCGTCGAAGAGATCATCCTGGCCACCAACCCGAATGTCGAAGGCGAGGCGACGGCGTTGTATCTGGCGCGGCTTCTCAAGCCGCTCGGCGTCCGAGTCACTCGGATCGCGATGGGCGTACCCGTCGGAAGCGATCTGGAATACGCCGACGAAGTGACGATGCACAAAGCGCTCGAAGGCCGCCGGGAAGTATAGTGTCCCCGTTGATTCCCGAACCGTATCAGCTTCCCGCCATTGTTTTTCTCATTGTCGGCGGCGTCATCGCCTGGAGCGCCGGTTATCGGTTGTTTCGTCTCGTCCTTACGTTGTACGGGTTCATTCTCGGCGCACTGATCGGCACGTCGATCCTCGGCGCCTCGGACACAACGCTGCTGATCTTTGGCGCACTTGGCGGCGGCATCGTCGGCGCGCTGATTATGTTCTTTGGATATTTCGTCGGTGTCGCGCTGGTCGGCGCCGCTGTCGGGGCGCTCGGCGTGCACATGTTGTGGAGCCGTATCGGCACCGATCCGCATCCGTTCGTCGTCATCCTGGCGGCGGTGGCGGGCGCAGCCACAGCGATGGCGCTGCAGCGCTACGTCATTACCGTCGCGACAGCGTTCGGCGGCGCGTGGACAATGTTGCTGGCCGGGTTATCGTTGACCGACTACGGTAAACGATTGGCAGGCCGCCCCGAGGTATGGGTTGTGTACCCGCTGGATCCGTCGCCCAACCGCACCCTGGTTCTGGTCGCATGGCTTCTGCTCGGGGCGCTCGGGATTTTCATCCAGACAAAATTCACCAGCCGCACGAAGGGAACGGGAGTGGGGGCGGGGAAGATTAGATTCAGAAGACGCAACAGGAAGCCAGACGCAAGCGGTCAGAAACGCATTTGAATTGGAGGCAGACATGGCGACGTTCGATCGGAGTGTGACGACGGATTGGGAAGGCGGCTTGATGGACGGCAATGGCGTGGCGAAGGCGGGAACCGGCGCGTTTTCGCTGCCCGTCACGTTCGCGAACCGCATTGGGGAACCGGCAGGGAAGACGAGCCCGGAGGAGCTGATGGCGGCGGCGCATGCGGCCTGTTTTGCCATGGCGATGAACGGCGCGCTCGGCAAACGCGGAGGCAAGGCCAAAAAGACCCATGTGACGGCGACCGTAACGGCCGATAAGAGTGATGCGGGCATTAAAATCGTCTCGTCGAAGCTCAAGGTTGTCGTAGAAGGCCTCGAGGGGATGAGCCCGGCCGACTTCGCGTCGTTTGTGAAAGAGGCCGATAAGGGCTGCCCGGTTTCGAACGCGTATCGAGGTACGATGCAGATTGAGGTCGAGGGCTCGGCCCGGTAGATGCGCGCTTTTTCAATTGAGAGGGCACATGAGAGCAGACATACGGTTCTTCGGTATCGCACTGGTTCTTGTCGCGGCCGCGGCATGTAATCAGCAGCCGCCCGCATCGGAACTGGCCGCGCCAGCCGGACAGGAAGGCGCCACGACCGGCGCCACGACCAGCACCACACCGGCGGCTCCGGCAGGCGGGCCCGTTGGCAGCTCAGGCGCGGCGGCGGCTCCATCGGCCGCGAATCCCGTCCGCGAGCAGGCGAGGTCGAAACCTGCCGCACCGACCACAATGGCGATGGACGTCGCAGCCGGCACGCCGCTCGAGATCACGTTGGAAACGGCGGTCGCGTCCGACACGAGCCAGGTTGAAGACGCGGTGCGCGGCAGGGTTGCCAAAGCTGTTGTTATCTCCGGCATGACGGCGATTCCTGCCGGTGCTCCCGTAAAAGGGACGGTCGTCGCGGTTGAGCGAGCGGGCAAAGTGAAAGGCCGCGCATCGGTGGCGCTTCGCTTCAACGAAGTGACGGTCGCGAACACGCCATACAGGATTCAGACAACCCGCATCGTGCGGCAGGCCGAGGCCACGAAAGGTGAAGATGCCAAAAAAATCGGCATCGGCGCGGGTGTGGGAACGGCTATCGGCGCAATCGCGGGCGGCAAGAAGGGAGCAGCGATCGGCGCCGGGGTGGGCGGTGGCGCCGGAACCGCTGCCGTGCTGGCTACGCGCGGCGAGGAAGTGAGAATTCCCGCTGGCGCGACGCTCCGGACTAAGATTGATGAAAGCGTGAGGGTTACCGCGCCGATGTAGTTACGATGCGAATTCGAGTTCTTTCTTTCCTGGTGGTCTGCCTGGCCTGCGCCGCACTATGCACGGCGCAAACCAGGCAGACCGTCGTCGTTCGGGGCCACGAGCAAACCCTTTACGTGTACGGATCTCCCGGTGGCGATCCGGTCATCGTCTCGAGCGGAGATGGTGGCTGGATCCATCTGGGGCCGTCGGTCGCAGAATTCCTTTCCAGCCGCGGATTTTCCGTCACCGGGTTCGATGCCCGTGCCTACCTCACCAGCTTTACCGCCGGCGCATCCACGCTGCGGCCCGAAGATGTCCCCGCCGATTTCAAAGCGCTCGTGCAGCGCGCACGAGGCCCCAGCGGTAAGAAGCCGATTCTCGTCGGCGTCTCCGAAGGCGCCGGATTGGCGATCCTTGCCGCGTCGGATAACGAAATACAGTCTGAGATCGCCGGCGTGATCGGGCTGGGTGTGCCAGGCCGCACCGAGCTGGGTTGGCGATTGAGGGACTCCTTGATTTACTTCACGCACAAAACACCCGACGAGCCCACCGTCAGCACTGCGGCCATTGTGGATAAAGTGTCGCCTCTTCCGTTTGCCGCCATTCATTCGACCAACGATGAATTCGTTCCGGTCGCCGATATTCAGAACATCTTCACGCACGCGCACGACCCCAAGAAGCTGTGGATCGTGGCAGCGTCGAACCATCGCTTCAGCAGCAATCTGCAGGAGTTTCAGAATCGGCTGCTCGAAGCTATCACATGGGTGAGGCAAAACACGCCACACTAGGACCGATGGCGGACCGGCTTCGGCGCGCGCTTCCAGCTCTTATCGGCCTCCTCCTGTTCCTCCTCGCGCTCGAGGTACTGAAAAACGAGCTGCGGGCGGTCACCTGGCGCGAGCTCACCAACGACGTCTGGCACACGCCGGCGCGGGGATTGGCGCTCGCGCTGCTGCTGACGGGGTTCAACTATCTCGTGCTGACGGCGTACGACTTCCTGGCCCTCGCGTATATCGGCAAGACCCTGCCGGCGCATCGGATTTTCGCGACGTCGTTTCTGGCGTACGCAATCTCGAACAACATCGGGTTTTCGGTGCTCTCCGGCGCGTCCGTGCGCTATCGCTTCTACACGCGGTGGGGGCTGACCGCGGCAGACCTTTCCCGGATCGTGTTTTCGTATGTCGTGACGTTCTGGCTGGGATTACTGCTGATCGGCGGGCTCAGCCTCGCCGTCAGTCCGATCCCACGCGAGCTGAATCTGCCAATTCACACGTTGGTCGCGCCGGTCGGCGTGGCGCTGATGATCGCCAGCCTGGCGTACGTCTTTGCCAGCTTTATCCGAACAGCGCCCATCACATTTCGCAGTCTCGAGCTGCCGGCGCCCCCGCCGCGAATTGCTGTTGCTCAGTTGATAGCGTCGGTCGTGGACTGGGTGCTTGCGGGAGCCGTCGTCTTCGTTTTGCTTCCGCAGAGCGGACTCGGCTTCGTCGCGTTCCTCGGCGCGTTCCTGGCCGCGCAGCTTCTCGCGCTCGCGAGTCACGTGCCAGGAGGTGTCGGCATCTTCGAAGGACTGATGGTGCTTCTGCTCAAACCGTACCTGCCATCTGGACAGCTTCTGCCCGCGTTGTTTGTGTATCGCGTCGTCTACTACCTGCTGCCGCTTACCGTCGCGCTGCTCATGCTCGTCGCCGACGAGCTGCACCAGAGGCGCGAGCAGGCCGCACGTGTTCGCGAGCTGATGGGCTCGATGGCCGAGCAGCTGATGCCGCGCCTGCTCTCCGTCTTCACGTTTCTCGCCGGCGTCGTGCTTTTATTCTCCGGCGCCACACCTGCCGCCGCCGGGCGGCTCGCGTGGCTCGACCGCGCGTTTCCACTCGGTGTGATCGAAGCGTCGCACTTCGCCGGCAGCATCGTGGGCGCCGCGCTCCTGTTGCTGTCGCAAGGACTGTCCCGGCGGCTCGACGCGGCGTATTTTCTGAGCGTCATCGCCTTGCTCGTTGGCGTTGCCGCGTCTCTCTTGAAGGGCGCCGACTACGAAGAGGCGGTGCTGCTGTCGTCGGTGCTCTTCGTCCTGTGGCGTGCACGGCCGGCGTTCGATCGACGCGCCGCCCTCTTCGACACGAAGTTTTCGACGGGATGGATGTTCGCCATCGCCGGCGCCATGGGCGCCTCGATGTGGCTCGGGTTTTTCGCGTTCAAGCATGTCGAGTACTCCCACGAGCTGTGGTGGCAGTTCGAGCTCGGCGGCGAAGCCTCCCGCATGCTCCGCGCGTCGGTTGGCGCCGCCATCACGCTGCTGCTGTTTGCCTGCGCGCGGCTCCTCGGGCACGCGCATCACGAAGCGGAGCCGCCGACCGACGCCGACCTGGAAGCGGCGCAGGCGATTATCGCCACGCAGAGCGCGACGTCGCCGAATCTGGTCTTCCTTCGCGATAAGTCCCTTCTGTTCGATGATGAGAAGCGCGGGTTCGTCATGTACGCCGTGCAGGGACGCACCTGGGTGGCGATGGGCGATCCCGTGTGCCCCGACGAGCGGAAGGGCGAGATGATTTCCACGTTTCTCGAGCGCTGCGACGACTTCGGCGGGGTGCCGGTGTTTTACGAGATTTCCAAAGACCATCTGCATCGATATGCCGACCTGGGCCTGACGTTTGTGAAGCTCGGCGAAGAAGCAAAAGTAAACTTGAGCACGTTCTCGATGGAAGGCGGACAGGCCCGAAGGTTTCGCCAGGCTGTGCGGAAAGCGACCGACGCCGGCGCGACCTTTCGCGTGATTACACCCGACGAGGTCAAGAGTGTGATGGAGCAGCTTTCTCACGTGTCCTCGGCATGGCTCGCGCAGCGGGCGGGCGCCGAGAAGTCGTTCTCGCTCGGATCGTTCAAGGCGGATTACCTTGCCCGGTTTCCGATGGCGGTGATCGAACAGAACGGCAGTATTGTCGCGTTCGCGAACCTGTGGCGCGGCGCCGACATGATGGAACTTTCAGTCGATCTGATGCGTTTTGATCATCGGGCCCCGAGAGATGTGATGGAGGCGTTGTTCGTGCAGCTGATGATCTGGGGTAAGCAGCAGGGATATCGCTGGTTCTCGCTCGGGATGGCGCCCCTCTACGGCTTTGAGAAATCACCGGTGGCTCCGTTGTGGAATCGCCTTGGATCGTTCCTGTTCGAGCACGGCCAGGCCGTGTACAACTTCCGCGGGTTGCGCGATTACAAAGAGAAATTCAAGCCGGTGTGGCAG
>Ga0065715_10001179_pt1 | contig 10553 bp, 7 predicted proteins | sample MisBulReplicate1_FD_59102 | JGI IMG/M metagenome (GOLD analysis project Ga0065715, IMG submission 59102) | Miscanthus rhizosphere microbial communities from Kellogg Biological Station, MSU, sample Bulk Soil Replicate 1 : eDNA_1 v2 (version 2) | ecosystem: Host-associated > Plants > Roots >...
TTGCTGACCTCGTTGATCCAGACATAGCCCGCCTGGACCGCAAGCGCGGTCCGGTGCGCGGTCGAAAGGTCGTTGGTCCAGATCGAGGCGGTGAGGCCGTATTCGACCGCATTCACGGTCGCAAGCATCTTGCTCTCGTCGTTCCATTTGAAGATGCCGAGGACGGGACCAAAGATCTCCTCGCGCGCGATCCTGTTTTTGTCCGTGACGGCGAAGACGGTCGGTTCGATAAAGAAACCACCCTTGAGGGCGGGATCGGCCGGCGGCCCGCCGCCGGTGATGAGTTGGGCCCCCTCGCTCTTGGCCGAGTCGATGAAGGTCATCACCCGGTCGAACTGCTGCTTGGACACGATCGCGCCCATGGTAGTGGCGGGATCGGTGGGAATGCCCGGCTTGTAATATTTGATCTTCTCTTTCACCCGCGCGACCACGGCGTCGTAAATAGCCTCATGGATGAAGGCGCGGCTGGTCGAGCCACAGGATTGGCCGCACCAGGTGAAGTTCATGCCGCCGATGACGGCACCGGCAACCTCGTCCGGATCGGCATCGCGATAGGCAATCAGCGCGTTTTTGCCGCCGAGCTCCAGCATGGTCCGCTTGACCGTGTCGGAGGCCGCTTTCATGACGGCGCGGCCGGTCGGCACGCTCCCGATCAGCGCGATCATGGCGACGTCAGGGTGGCTGGCGAGCCTTTGTCCGGCCTCGCGCCCGCCCGGCACCACGTTGAAGACGCCTGGCGGCAGCAGGCCGCCGATCAGCTCGGCCAGGCGTAGCGATGACAATGGCGCCTGCTCGGGCGGCTTCACCACCACCGTATTGCCGGCGGCCAGCGGAGCCGCCGACTTGCCGGCGCAGAACATGAACGGATGATTGAACGGAATGATGCGGCCGACCACGCCCAGGGGCTCGCGGACGGAGAAGTTGACCACGTCCGGACCCATCGGAATCGAAGCGCCCTTCATTTCGGTGACAAAGCCCGCGAAGAATTCCATCTGCGCGGCGGCGATCATCGCGTCGCTGACCATTTCCTTGACCGGGTTGCCGCAGTCGGCGGCATCGATCATCGCGAGCTCGTTGGCGTTCTGGCGCAGGATTTCGGCAATTCGTCGCAGGATTTTTGCACGCTCGAGCGGCAGCACGCGGCGCCATTCGGCAAAAGCTGTCTTTGCCGCGGCCACCGCCGCATCGATGTCGTCGGCCCCGGAATCGGCGACCTTGCCGAGCGACTGTCCCGTGCCGGGACTGATCGTGTCGACGAAACGGCCCGCCTTCGGCTCGTGCCAGGCGCCGCCATAATAGGCGCCGCGATTTTTCGGCAATACGACCGCTTGCGCAGAAGCGGCTTGCGGGGAAACGGCAGTTGTCATGAAGGCACCTGTCGGTTGCGGCTTACTTGCGTGGCGAGATCTGGATCAGCTCCGCGATCTGCTCCTTGGTGAGCGGAGCGGGAATGAACTTCAGGTTCACCGCCTCCGGGATCAGACTATCGAGGCCGTGGATCTGATCGGGGTTGACCAGGCTCTTGGGGAAGAACTCGTCGCGCACGCGCTTGGCCAAAGGTTCGGAGACCCTGGCAAACTCAGCATAGTCTTTCATCACCTGCGGGTTTGCCGAGTACATATAGTCGATGCTCTCGCGGTAAGCGTTCATGAAGCGATCGATGACTTCTTTCCGCTTCACCAGCGCGTCGGCATTGGCCACCAGCACGCGGATTGTCTGCCCGCGCACCAGCGTCGCATCTGTCGCGCGCGCAACGAGGTGGATCTTGCCTTCCTCCATTTCCTTCAAGCCGAATGGTGGGGCGGCCCAGCCCACGTCGACCTGATCGGTCATCACGGCGGTGAGAGTCGCACTCGGATTGCCAGTGGGTTGCGGTTTCGCTGTGAGCTTGAACTCGTCGATGAAGGCGCGCACGACGCTGTGCGTCGAGGAGCCGTTGGTCGAAAAGGCAATGGTGTGGCCATTGGTGTCTTTCAAGGTTTTGATCGCCGGGTTCTTGGCGTACCAGTAGTCGGCGGCGCCCGTCGCTTCCGCACCAATGATGCGGACCGGCGCGCCCTTTGAATAGGCGGCCATGGCGCCGAGCGTGCCGACCGCGAGGCCGAGATCGACACTGCCCGAAATCACGGGCTGCAAGGTTTCGCCGCTGCCCGAGGTGTAGATCATCTCGAGCTGCAGGCCGTGCTTCTTGAAGATGCCGGCCTTCTCACCGAGATGGGTGATTGAGGTATCCCAGTTGCCGCGCTGGCCGATGGTCATTTTCACCAGGTCGTCGGCCGCAGCCGGCGCCGTAAGCGTCGCCATGGCGATCGCCGCAGCGGCAAGTCCAACCACATGTTTCATGCGTCGCTCCCCGCGTTGCTTGGAGTCTCAAGTTCTTTTTATATCTTCGAGGCCGCCGAGGCGGCCCACCAGCGCGTTGGCGCCAATCGCCAGCACAAACAGCACAACCAGCATGGCATACATGCGCGGCATGTCGAAGGTGCTGTAGGCATTGATGATCAGAAAGCCGATGCCCTTGTTCGACAGCTTGGTCTCGGCCAGCAGCGTGCCGATCAGCGCGACGCCAAGCCCGAGCCTGACGCCGTTGATGATAGGATGGCGCATCGCCGGCAGGTAGATTTTTGTAATCATCTGCCAGGTCGAGGCGCGGAAGCTTTTTCCCACGCGGATCAGCACCTTGTCGATCTGGCGCATGCCGGCCGCGACCGAAAGCGCCACGGGAAAGAAGCAGGAGAGGGTGCCGAGCGCAATCTTGGAGCCGGGGCCGACGCCGAACCACATGATCATGATCGGAAAGAAGATGATCTTTGGCGTTGGGCCAAGATAGTAGAGGTAGGACTCGAACGCTTTCGACAGGAAACGGTTGGCGCCAAGCAGAATTCCGACCGCGACCCCTGATAGCCCACCGATCAGCAGCGCCGTTCCGATTTCAGCCGCGGTCACACCGAGGTTGAAGTAATAGTCGCCATGCGACAGCAGNTCGTAGAGAGCNCGTCCGATGGCAAAGAGCGAAGGCACCACGTCGCGATAGAGCAAGCCGGAATGGGCGAGGAATTCCCAAATAGCGAGCACCGCGAGAATGATCGCGATACGCAACAGCGTAACGGGGCTGACCAGCGGTTCCGCCGCAACGGATCGTGTCAATCGATCGGTCGTAGCCATCGCTCGGCCTTTTCCAAAGTCATGAAGAACAGCACGCTGACCAGGATCACAAAGCAGATCGCCGCATAGGTGCCGGCAAGGTCGTAGCGCTCGGCCAGGTCGTTGATGAGCTGTCCGAGACCGCCGTAATTGATGAGGAATTCGACGCCGACAATGTTGATCAGCGCGAAGATGAGACCAAGCCGCACGCCGACGAAGATCGTCGGCAGCGCCGCGGGAAACATGATCTTCCAGAACTGCTGCGTCGGGGTGAGGTTGAAGCTCCGCCCGACATTGACCAGGACCTTGCGCGTGTTCGCCATGCCTTCGATCGTCTTCAGGATGACTGGCGGCAGCGCGGCGAAAAACCCCATCATGATGATAGTCCAGGCATTGCGGCCGAAGATCACCATGAACAACGGGTAGGCCAGGACCAGCGGCGCCGCCGCCATGGCAGCGACCCAGGTTTCGCAGGCCTGCTGAAGGAGCCTGAAACGGTGCATCAAGACGCCGCCGGCGATACCGAACACCGTGAGCATGACACCGGCCGTCAGGCATTCACCCAGCGTCAGCAGGAATCGGCTGAATACATGTTCCTCGACGATGACGCGCCCAAAACTACCGACAATTTCTGACGGCGGCGGGACGATGAAGCGGCTGATGACATTCAACTGGATCAGCAGCTCGACGATCAACAAGGCGACNAGCAGGGCTCCGACGCCGACCAGCGCCGGCGACATAAAGCCTGCTNCCGGTTGCCTTGCCGCTGCGACGGTCATGACGNNGCACCGTGATGCTCGAGCGCGTGCTTTTCCTCGTCCTGCATGCCACGGCTCGCTTCTTCGCGCAGGTCNCTCCAGATCTGGGCGACGTATCGTCCAAAGGCTTCGCTGCCGACGATTTCGGACGTGCGCGGACGCGGCAGGTTGATGTCGACGATCCGCTTCACCTTGCCGGGACGGTAGGTCATCACAAGGATGCGGTCCGACATCTGGACCGCTTCGGTGATGTTGTGCGTGATCAGCAGCGTCGTCTGCTTCAGCTGTTGCTGGATCTGCAGCACCTTGTCGCCCAGCAAGAGCCGCGTCTGCTCATCGAGCGCGGCGAAAGGCTCATCCATTAGCAGGATTTTCGGCTCGGATGCGAGCGTGCGCGCGAGCGACACACGCTGGCGCATGCCGCCGGATAATTCGCCAGGATAACGATTTTCGAAGCCGTCAAGCCCGACCATCTTGATGAAGTGGCGGGCGCGGTCGATACGTTGTGCCTTGGGCATTCCGACCAGTTCGAGCGGGAAGCCGACATTGTCGGTCACGGTCCGCCAGGGAAATGTCGATTCTTCCTGGAACACCATGCCGATCGATTTGTGTGGGCCCGAAATCGTCTCNCCTGCGACAGTGACGACACCTTGATGCTCAGCGAGCAANCCGCCGATCACGTTAAAAAGNGTGGATTTGCCACAGCCCGAGGGGCCGATGACCGAAAGGAATTCGCCCGGCCGNACCATAAGCGAGACATTNTCGACGGCCGTGATCGGACCCTCAGGGGTCTCAAAACGCACAACGATGTCGTCCGCCACCAGAATGGCGTCGTTGGCGGATGCGTTTGACGGCATGGTCGCGTTACTCGCTCTTGCGCGTCATCGCTGCGGTCGTGGCAGCGGTGTAGCCGGGCTCGACGCGGACGTCGACGACGGCAACCGCGCCGGCCTCGACCGAGGCAATGGCCTTCGTAAGGGTAGGCGCGAGATCGGTGATCGCGTTCACAGGACCGAAGCCTTGCGCGCCCTGCGCGCGCGCCATGCCCGCGAGATCGATGTCGGGCTCGGAAATGCGCTGCCCGACCCAGCGGTTTTCGACTGGCCGATTGCGCATCCGGGCGACACGTTCCTGATGCAGTTCGTCGTTGAAGAAGGAGCGATTATTGGCGACGACGACCAGCAGTGGAATGCGGTAATGCGCCGCCGTCCAGAGCGCCGTCACGCCCATCAGGAAATCGCCGTCGCCGCAGACCGCGACCGGAAGGCGGCCGCTGCCTTTCAACGCCAGTGCCGCGCCGACCGAAATGCCCGGACCGCCGCCGACGCCGCCACCGCCATCGGAGCCGAGATAGTCGAGCGGATGATCGAAAGCCCAGGTTGCGCCATTCCACGAAAGCGACACGTGGGTGAGCGTGGCCGGCCGGCCTCCGACCGCTTCACGGAGTGCGGTCGCGAGATGATCCACCGTCAGCTTGTCTCCGGCCGGCTCGGGAAACGCCTTCGCGCGGCCCGGAGCTGCGCGCGTGGGGCCAGGGCCCAGAGCTTCCAACAACGGCGGCACGGCCACGTCGGGCTCGCAGTCGATGAAGACATCGACCGGCGGCAGGCCCTGATAGTCCATGCTCCAGCCATTGTGCAGGTGATGATCGACGGACACCTGAATGACCTTGGCGCCGACATTGCCAACGGCCTTGAATGTGCCCGCCGGGTCGAGCCAGTCGAGGCTGAGGATAACGTCAGCTGCGCGGATTGCATCCGCCGCCTCGGGAGCGAGCACCGTGCCACCGGGCGCGCCGGCATGGAGATAATGTGAAGTGGGAAATGACGCGGCGATCTTGAGATCGGTGACAACGCGCGCGTTCAGGCGCTCGGCGAGGGCGACGCGCTTGTTCCAGGCCTCGACATCACGCGACGTTCTGCCCGCGAGGATCACCGGCTGCTTCGCACCGCGCAGTAAATCGGCGGCCTGCTTGATCGTCGCTGCGGGCGCCGCGCCCGCGACTGGCGGCATGTAACGTTTGGTGTCGATAGGCGGCACGGCGTCCTGCAGCTTGCTCTCCTGCATCTCGGCGTCGAGATTGACGTAAGTCGGGCCGCGCGGTGTGGTGTTGGCGATCCAGTTCGCGCGCAGCACGGCCTCGCGGGCCGCCGTCGGCGACGCCGGCTGGTCATCCCACTTCGTGTAGCCACGCACGAGCGCGCCTTGATCTCGCGCGGTATGGATCCAGTCGATCCATGGTCTGCGCTTGACCGCATCGACTGGACCGGTCGCGCCCAAAATCACCATCGGCATGCGGTCACACCAGGCGTTGAAGATCGCCATGGTGGCGTGCATCAGGCCGACGTTCGAGTGAACGGCTGCCGCCATCGCTGTGCCAGTGACCTTGGCATAGCCGTGGGCGATCGCGACCGCGCTTTCTTCGTGCAGGCAGAGCAGCATCTGCGGCCGCTCATTGCCGAGATAATTGACGAGGCTGTCGTGCAGCCCGCGATAGCTGGCCCCCGGATTGAGGGCGATATAGGGGATGTCAGTTGCGCGCAGCGCATCGGCCACAACATCGCTGCCGAAGCCCGCGGCGTTGACGCCCGCCGGCACAGGACGATCGAAGGCGGCCAGGCCCGTAGCCTCAGTTGGTCGTTTTTTGACGGGTTCGCTTCGGTTGCTCGACACGTGTTGTCTGTCCTCGGCCGCCCCGGGGGGCGGATGAGCGGGCATCCAACCGGATTACGGGCCCTGACGCAATCGGGCGAGCAATTTCAGGCCCGCATAGCCATCGGGCTCCATTCCGACCTTTTTCTCGAAGGCGATGATCGCCCGCACCGTGTCGCTGCCGGTGCGGCCGTCGACGTCGTTCTTGAAACCGTGCTCGTTGAGCCGGCGCTGTATTTCCTTGACCTCTGCCAGGGTCGGCGCGCGCTCTCCGCCGGGGAACTGCTGGCGGAACGGCGGGTCACCTCTGATCAGGTCGCCGAGATGGCAGAGCGCCAGCGCGTAACTGCTGGATGGATTGTACGAATAGACCGCACGGAAATTTTGTCCGACCAGGAACGCCGGCCCGCCGGCGACTGGAATCCAGAGCTTCGCTTGGTCGCCGGGCCGAGCAAATGCAATTCCGTCGGCGCGTTGCACGCCCAGCTCGTGCCATTTCGCGTAAGGACGCATCGTCCGGTTATTTGCGAGGCGGGTCTGGCCGGCCGGTACCTTCACCTCGCAACCCCAGGCCTCGCCGCGCCGGTAATTTCCGCGCTCGACCAAATAGCGCGCCGTGCCGGCGAATGCATCGTCCGGATTGCCGAAAGGCGAGGCGCGGCCGTCGCGGTCGTAGTCGACACCCATGTTCAGCCAGACCTCCGGCATCCATTGCGTGTGACCCATCGCGCCGGCCCACGAGCCGACCATCTCTTCAGGCTTGGCCCAGCCGCGATCCACAATCGTGAGGGCGTTGAGCAGTTCGGCCTCCCAATATTTTCGCCGGCGCGGCTCGCCCCAGGCAAGCGCGGCGAGCGCGGGAATGATCGGCCGCATGTATTTCTGATTGATCATGACTTCGCCGAACGACGACTCCATGCCCCAGAGCCCGAGTAAAATGTGGCGGTCGACGCCGTAGTCCTTTTCGATGCGTGACAGAAGCGCGGCATATTGTTTCGCGCGCTCTTTGCCGGTGATGACGCGCCACTCGGAGCAGCGCCGGTTGATGTATTGCCACATCAATTCGGTGACTTCGGGTTGCGCATTGAACTGCGCGTAGACGCTTGTGTCCGGTGTGACGCTGCCCATCACGCGGTCATAGGTCTGTTCCGAAATACCGCGGTTGAGCGCGCGCGGGCGAAAATTTGCGACCCAATGTACGAATGCTGGCGATTGCACCGCAACGGCGGCGCCCTCCATGGAGAAGCTTGCAGCAAAGGCGACTGCGCTCACCAGGAAAGAGCGACGGCTGCAGATTTCGGCAGCAATAGGAAAAAAGATTCGCGCCATGACGGCATTGTAGTGACAGGGTGTGCACGCACAATCGGCAGTATGTCGCTAGCCGTCGTCGCGCTTGCGCCGTTTTCGGGCGTGTTTACGTTTTTTGTGAGGCTTCTCTTTTGCCTTCTGCGGCTTGTCAGTTGCGCTGACCGATGCATGTGTTTGCACGATGGGAGCCTGTGCGACAGACGCCCGATCCGAAGGGCTCATGATCACGGGCGGTACGCCGACAATGGCAGGAGCCGGATCGCCGTCCTTGATCTCGGTTCCCCGTGCGCCGATCAATCGTTCAAAAGCAGCCACGAGCGTCATGTATGGGTTAACGAAGACCCAACCGGCCTTGGTTGGCACCTGCATGTCGAAATGCAGGTGATAGGTGGTGCCACGTTCCGTGCGGTTGTAGTTGCCGACCTTGCCGATGATGTCGCCTTCGCGCACCAGCTTGCCGCTGACGATGCCATCGGCATCGAGCTGGTTCGGGTTCATGTGCATGTAGCGTACGCGCACGTGCATCGCCGGTGTATTAATGAACAGGTACACGGCCTCCTGCTTGCGCGCGCGCAGAAGGAACCCGTCATGGGCCGCCACCACCTCATGCTGATAGGGCTGACAGCGATCGGCGCCATCATTAAACAGCGTGCAAGAGCTTGGGCGGATGTCCTGGCCCTGGTGACCTTCGCCTCCGGGGCACTGGCCGACGAAGTAGCGGCGATGTTCGCAAAAATTGTCGCGCCACGGATAAGAGTAGTTGCCTGGCGCAGACTCGTTGAAGACCAGCGGCCTGCCGTTCACGTTGCACGAGTAGGGTTGGTCCTTCCGGCGCGGGTTGCGCACCGAACGGCCGGTAAAATCGCAGTCGCCCCAATTGTTGAATGACTGTGAGTTTGCGAAAGCCGGAGCGTCCTTGAGCGGGAAACGCAGACGCGCATAGACCGTGTAGTCGCCGCGGCCGCCGGTGTCTTTCTTCAGCCCGGTGTTGGGAATGATGAAACCGGGGCTGAAATAGGTGAAGTCCTTCGAGGTTTCGGCCGGACGGTCCAGCGCAAGCGCCTCGGGTTTTTCCAATGCCGGCGCCGGCAATCCTCCGGCAAGCTTGAGCGCGCGCAGGAACCGTTCCATGACGCGATCGGCCTGCTTGCAGGTGAGAATTTTCGAGCGTGGCCGCGTGTCCAGGCAATAGATCGCCGCGACGTATGTCGCGCCGAAGCGCTCGAAGCTGTAGCGGATGTATGACTCGTGCAGGTAGCGGCGGATGCCGGGGTATTCGTCCTGAAGCGATTTCACGAGCTCGCCGTCGGGCATCGCCGGGCCGTCAAGCTCGTAGGTCATGGCGAGGCCCGAGAACAGGACGTAGACCGGGTCGGCGTAACGGATGTCGGAAAGCTCCCGGACATCGGCAAGCGTAAGTGCGAAGGCGGAGTCATAGCCGGCCGGGCCAGTCACGAAAAATTTTGTCGGCCGAAATCCCGACCGCATGAAACGATCGGCATTCTCGACGGCCTTTTCCGGCGCAGGCTCGGGATTGGCCGCCCGGTCCTTGATGAAAGCATCGACATCGTAAGGAAGGAGCACAGGCACGGAGCTGCCGTCGATTCTCGGGAAGCTGATGCCGGTTGCCGCGTTGAGCTTGGCGAAAACCTCGGCCGGCGTGCCCGTCGGCCCGTCGACGATGCTCGCGGCCGCGGCATCCCAGTCGACCTTTACGACCGAGATGCGCGGGCTCTTCAACTCCTGGGCGGCCGCTGCACCGGCAAAGAGCAGCGCTAGGCCAACGAGAATGACACGCTTCAATCCGCTTCCCTCGCTCTGCCCCGTCAGCCAAGGGTTAACATCGGGAAAGGAGTTAAGGGCATCGAACTGCGGCATACAAGGGCTGCTTTCCGGTATAGTGTGCGCCGCAATGCCCAGCCGGCGTGCCCCCGACGGGAGATGAATGGAAATGACGGTGCGCGAAGCCAATCTGACTCCGGCCTCGAGCGCGGATCGCGAACCCGAGTTGATCGAAAGCGGCGGTACCGCGCGTCTGCATCTGACGCTTGCCACCACCGATTACGACCATGTGCGCGATCTTGTGAACGGGGTCATCCGCCCCGAGGGCATTACCCTGACGGCCTTTGTGCTTCCGGTCGAAGAAGTTTTCTACAGGTTTATTAAAAACCGCGAGTGGGACATCTCGGAAATGTCCTTCGGCAAGTTCATCGGCTTTGCTTCCCAGGGCAACTCGCCCTTCGTCGGAATTCCGGTTTTTCCATCACGTGTTTTCCGGCATTCGGCATTTTATGTGCGCGCCGACCGGGGCATCGGCATGCCGAAGGATCTTGAAGGCAAGCGCGTCGGGATTCCGGAATGGGCGCAGACCGCCGGCATCTACGCGCGCGGCTTCCTTGCGGAAACAGCCGGTGTCGATTTGCGCAAGATTCATTGGGTGCAGGCGGGCATGAACGAAGCGGGCAGGGAGGAAAAGGTCGAGTTCAAGCTTCCGGCCGGAATTCAATATGAGCAGCGGCGCGACACCAGCATTTCCGCCATGTTGCTGTCGGGCGAAGTCGATGCAGCGATTTCGGCGCGCGTGCCCGATGCATTCGAAAAAGGCGGCGGAAGGATCGTGCGGCTCTACCCGGACTACCGCGCCGAGGAAGCGCGCTACCACGCAGCGACCGGCATTTTCCCGATCATGCA